>Ga0070700_100000295_pt1 | contig 26208 bp, 28 predicted proteins | sample KBSK5101metaG_FD_65456 | JGI IMG/M metagenome (GOLD analysis project Ga0070700, IMG submission 65456) | Corn, switchgrass and miscanthus rhizosphere microbial communities from Kellogg Biological Station, Michigan, USA - KBS K5-10-1 metaG | ecosystem: Host-associated > Plants > Roots >...
CGTGTTAGCATTGGGGATGGGATTGAGCTCCCACATGGCGTTAGAGAAGGGGATGCGGATGGTGCTGTACCCGTCTTGCCCAATCGCATCAATGATGTAGGTATAATCGTGCGCGAAGAGACCTTTGGCGACGTTGCCCGTGGTCTCGAACCCGTACCAATTGATGCCCGTGATTCTGAACTCCGCGCCGCTGGGCGCGATAATCTTGCTCCCGCTGGTGGTCCAGCCCGCTATGGCCGTGCCGGCCGCAGAGCACACCAGCAGGCAGGTGACTATTAAATGCCGCAGGCCCTGAAGCCGAACGTTTGGATACATTTTTACCCTCCTCTTTGTTAAGAATTAGATTGAGTGAGAACCAGAAAACTTAGGGGAGTAACATCTTATTCCTGTCAATCGATAAGTCAAGCATGAAAGACTGCGAAGATCGTCAACTAAACTTTCGCTAAACGGCGGTTTGGAGAAGCCTATTTGAGAGGCTTGACGTACCCCGACCTGTTCAGACAGAAATCGTGACGCGAGGGTGGGCCGCCGCCACGCGCTTGCAGATATTTTTCAAACTCTTTCAGCGTCTCGTTGACGCTCTCGCGGTGGGGCGGGCGTCTCTGATACGGCCATCGCCCCCGACAAGCGTGCCTAAGGAAACGGATTTGGGGGCGCTGATGGTCGTGTCCCAAGCGGCGCGGTGCTCGCTCGTGGTCAACATAAATTCAACTCCTAAGGTCATCAGCGAGCTCGTTCGAGTCGCTGTTTTGGTTTCGTTTTTGTCCTCACATCGTGATCGTTTCGGTGGTAATTCATACTTATGCCGCGGTGAAATTCTGCTTGGCCGTAGCCCCACTAACTCAACTGGGATTCTCATCACTCGTTACTGTACGAGGCTGAGCCATGCATGTTGCCGTTGCCGAGTTCTCAAAGACGACGGCTTCGGTCGTAAATAGAAAATGTCAGTTGGGCCACGAATCTTAGGATCCGTGGCCCAAATCTGGTCCTAACGGGCGATGAACTGGTCCGTCAAAATCACTGTCACCGGCACGCCTTCGATGTCGTCCGGCAAAATCGGCCTCTGTGCGGCATCCTTGTTCACATAGATCACGATAGCCGCTTCGTTATCGGTCCGGCCCGCGCCGATGCCGCGCGCTATTGGAACCATTAAGTTGTCGGAGCGGCAAATTAATCGTTCAAGTTACACACAAGTGAGTGTAAGTCTTCGAAAAGAAATGGCGGAGGGGACAGGACTCGAACCTGCATAGCCTTTCGGCCGGCGGTTTTCAAGACCGCGGAAGTGGGCTTGAACCTAGTCTGACCTTCGCGGATTTATCAATTAAATCAGGGTGCGCAGCCATCAAAGTGATCGAGGTAATGCTAGGTTCGTTTCCATCAGCGCGCCATCTAAGCGCCAACTTTTCTGTGGGTGCCACAGCCTTCTATGTAGCCTTCATTCTTCAGCCGCACACGCGCAAGCGCGTGTGTTTAGCGTTCGAAGATTAAGGAGCTTAATAAAGATATGATCCACGACTACAAAGACACGATGATGCGATGAACACATCACCCAGTCGCTCAAGCAATGAACGGGACTAAAGTCCTATCGACACTTTGAACGAATCACCTTTTAACGAGCAGGACCAAGGATTCTCTCAATGGAAAGCCTTTTGTGCCCAGCTTCGTTTGCTGCTGGCCAGCTGCGCGCAATGAGCGCAGTACATAGACTCCGTTCAGTTCAAAACCATTCCGTGTCGCAATCTCAGCAAGTATTAAATCGACCGGAATATGGACACCTGCGTAAGCTGAAGTGCTTACTACTATCCATGCTTGTGCTTTTCGTTTCAAAACACGAGATGAGTGCCGAAACACTAATTGCATATCGTGAAAATAGGCCTCTACCATTCTTGGGAGTTTCGAGTTCCACAAGGCATCACAACCGTTAAGCTGTGCTAACGGACCTTCTAACGAATTGGCTTTGACTGAAACATGTCCTCGCCAATTTACCTGAAGGTGTGAACGTAGGGTCCGCAAGCGGATTTTCCTTAGATCCTCATTGCTCTTGACGAACCCGCCAAGGAAGAGTTCCGGTCTGTACACGTCAGAGTAATCCAAGGAATTCAAATACGGCGGAGAAGTTATCAGCAAATCGAAGAACCGATTTGGAAGCTGATTCATTGTCGATCGAGAATCACCGGTCCGAACAATCACTTTTGAATTGTGAGGTATAGCGGCAATCTCGGTGTCTATCCGAAATTGTGCCGCGATTTCGCGAAAGCTTTCGAAGAATTCATCAGAAGAGTATCTCCGCTGCTTCCAGTCCGAGTAATATCGAAGGGCCTTGCCGTCCTTCTTGGCATTGCAACAAACCATCGCCGCTCGAAGCGCTGCAAGCCTAAACGCCGCATGGTAGGATGCCCCTAAATTGTTATTTGCGCGCCATGTCGAAGAGAATGCTCGGAGAACCGACTGATTGAAGAGCCATTTTTCGCCGCCTGCCGCGCTGCTAAAGGTACTCTGGTTTTCTAAGGCACACGGTCTCAAGTCTTTACTTGCCTTGTATACAACCTTCTCAAGACGGTCTAAGAAAGATCTCTCGCGCCAAACCCTGGGCATACATTTCACGCGCGATGCAAATGAACAAAACGGATTTACTTCAAGGGCGTAAGCCTCATGCCCAGCGAGTGCAGCCGTGACTGGTGTGGTACCTGAGCCACTGAACGGGTCCAGGATCTTAAAACTCTTGGACCCAGAACGCGTCGCAGTGCTAATCGCAAGCGAAACCAATTCGCCTGAGAACCCCTCCTTGAACGGGTACCATCGGTGTCGCGGCTGAGTTAGATTACTTTCAAAATTGTGAAGGCCCCGATTGTGGAAACGATCATCTTTTACTGGGTTCATTACGCACTACTAGCCTGCTTATTGAAGAGAAAAAGAACGTAACAAGAACCGCGTGGAGGAACATCTTTGTTAATGCGCTTGATGCCTTCAGCGATATCCTTGCTATCCTTAAGCGATTCGAAATTTGCTTCGTCTCGCCCGTCATATGCAACCAGTGTTGCCCGTCTTGCTCTATGGCCGGTACTCAAGTAACTATTGATTTGCTTCAGACCCTTCGTTATACGCTCCTCGCCGTATTTGGTGGTGCCGTTACTACCCATCCACTTGATTTCGATAATGAAATAACCGCCAAACAGAGGATAAATCTCAATATCTGTTCGGTCAGCACTTTCAGCGCGAAGCTCAACCCGCACTTCTGCACCATCCGCAATGTAGTCTCGAAGCCACTGTTCAAGCGAAGTTTGAAAAATGAATTCTGTTTTACTTGCTTCAAACGTTTTCGCGTGAAGAATTCGTTTTGGTCTATCGTTCCAGTGCTTACACCGCTGGGCATGCTTCACGCAGTGCTCGTAATGCTCAGTTATCATCACCTCATAGTCGGCGGCGCGCCGCTTGAAGTGATGTGTCGTGCCTACCGGACCGCCGGTTGATGGATTGAACTCATGAATCAAACCACCGCCGGCAAAGATCCGAGCAAATCCTCGGTTAACATAATGAAGAATCGGCGAGTCGCTCGAGAGTTCCTGAAGTAAGAACGCGCCATTCGGATCAGTATCATCTATCTCTAAGGGTTCCGAGGCAAAAACGCGAAGGTTCTCATCTAACTCGTGAAGCGTGAGTTTACCGGAAGTAGAACTCGTCAGATGCGCCGTTGATAATGCTACGCCGGCCGGTTTTGCTTCTTGATGTAGACGCAATGCGAAGGGTATATCTCCTACCGAGACTGCGTTGCCGATTAAGAAGTTGAGCACTTTTTCCAGAATCACGTCTCCAGGCCCTGGCTTCCAGCGGTCGCCTAATCTTCTGTTGATACGAATTGAAGGTTTCGCATAAGCAGTTTCAGCTGCCTTAACAAATTCGCTGGGGATACCCATCTATTTGTCTAGTTTTTCGCGCTTATTGGAATGGCGGTACTCGTCCAACACTAGAAAGGCTATTTGTACGAAACAGTCTGGTGACACTTGCTGGGTGGGACCTTCGGTCCATGCTCGTTGAAACGCACGAATGATCTGTGTCGTTATATTCTCGTTGGGATCTGAAGTCCTAAGTGAACGAGCATCGTCTCTATTCCTCGCCGAAACGTAAGTGGGTTCTGCATAAACGAGGTCCACTATATCGCTCCATCCGCGTCGTTCAATTTCTCTAGCGATTTCTTCGGCCAGTGCAAATTCGACTTCAATAGTGATGTCTTTTCGTATGCTTCCCAGCGCATTCCTGCCGTCGGAGCTCAACCGATAGGTTGATGACGCGTTTCGCGTTCCGCGGAACACAAGATTTGATACTTCGACGAAACCGCGGAACGCGAGCGCGTCTACCGCATTCTGAATTTGTCGGTCGTAAGGCCCTCGGTTCCAAGGAACAAATGCAGACGGTTTCGCGACCTCCCTCCAAGCAGTAATCAACACGTCCTGAAGGTAAATGAACTTTTGTAATTGAATTCGATGAAGACCTGTCGGTACCCCATGACTCATCGCAGCGCCAAGTGATAAAAGAACGTCTTTGAACCGCTGATTGTCCACCATCATGACTTACCCGTTGAGAATTTGGCGAAGACGATTCTTTAGTTTGGTGCTCTTGCTTTGGACAGATGAAAGGCTTGCATGGGCAACGAGATTAAAGATCCGACTGTCTCTTTGCTTTTTTGATTTGTATTTCCGGAGTACCGGTTCAGCAACGCCGCCAGCCTGGACATTCGAGCTTAGAATGCTGAAGCAATCCGCCTCGTGAAATCGAACAAACATGTTTGCCACGTTGTCAGTGTAAGCGATGTCGAGCGCACTTTCTGGGGTCTCGCAAATAAATGTCCCACCTTCACCAGAGAATTGCCTCACTGCATCAATGAGAGCCATACGAAATGCAATGTCAAGAAAGAAGGATTCCGACTCTGCACAATCATTTGGGTCTGTACGAGAACGTCCGTCAAAATTCGGTACGAGTAGGGAAATTAAAGCGGACGTCCTTATTAACTTCTTTTGCTTCGACTCTTTGAAATGTACAAGGTACGCCTAAGAACGAGGTCGCGTACTGCGCAACGGCTGTTTCTATCAGTCGAAATCGACGTGAACGTTTGCTGATTAAGTCAGCATATTCCGTTTCGATTTCCGCCTTCATTTTCAGGTAACGTTCGGACCACCTTCTATGTTGTACTTGGTAAGCAACTAATACCTTCCGTAGGTCTTTTGGGTCTTGAGTGATTGCGATCGGACCGGTTGACCGCACTCGCGGAAGCTTAACCTCAAGCTCGCCTATTTGGGCTCGGAGAATTGCTTCTTCTCTTCGCAAATCCCCAATCGCTTGATGGTCCTCATCGAGCGTGTGATTTAGTTGCGTCCTCGTTTGGATCAGACTCTCTACTAAAGCTTTGCGCTTGGCCAAATCTGGCGGAGGCTCGCGAGACGTATGTTTAAGACCACAAATAGGGCACAAGCCATGGTCAACGCGAGACTTGGCTTCGCTTGAAAGGTCAGTTGTCTGTTGAGTGCAGACGGACACCTCTTTAGCACTAGCAATTTGTGAAGCGCTAATGCTTGCGATTGTTTCTCAATCCCTTGCAATGTCCCTAACACAAATTGCTCTTCCAATCTGCTAAGTTCAGATTCCTCTGTTTCTATTTGATTGCTCAATTCTCGTAATTCGCGACTCTTTTTATCGACAGCCGAAAAAAGGTGGAGGATAGCCGTGGTCTTTTCTTGAAGCTCGGAGTTCAGTGCGTCGAATTTTTCCGTTTCCTCCTTCGAAGCAGCCTTGGGAGTCGCCTTTGTCTTCTTATCCTTGAAGTTAGCCTCGGCTTTCTTTAACTGCTTCTCGACATTCGTCATCGAGTTATGCGTATGCCGCATCTCGTTATAACAGGCCTTTAGCTCCTCTGCCTGCAATCTAAATTTGTTTTCAGCCAAAGGTTCACCACAAACAAGGAGAAAGACCGTAAGTTGCGCTTCGGGACTCCACACAATATTTCGACGACTTTCCGGCAAGTAGATGAGTCTGTGAACCATGTACCTAAAATCGCGAAGGGACTGATACCCGCCAACTTCCAAAACTTGGGCTTCAAAGATTGTCGGAGCTTCGGAAGAGTTGATCCATTCAGCTTTGTCCACCTTCACTCCTCGAACCCGTTCGGAGTCTAGACCTCTTCGAACCGCAATCGACGTGTCGCCAAACGTGAAATGCACTTGTATCTCTGCATTTTTGGGATCGTTCACTCGATTGCGGAAATACGACAAATCCCACTGAAAGCGTTTATCCTCGCGAGCGTCCTGAACATCAGTGCTGGCGATTCCTGCAATCGCAAAAACGATGCTTTGCAGAATTGTGGTCTTACCCAATGTGTTGGCACCTAGGATTACGAACGGCCCAGAGGTATTCGGAACCGCAAACTCAATTGGCCCTTTGAAAAGCGGAGTAAAGCCTGAAAGCCGAACTCGACTAATTCGCGGCAAAAGCGGCGAGGTCAAATTGTCGCTCCTTCTTACAAAATTAAAACTTAACCCCGAGGATGAAGACTAGAGAAATCTGAGGTCCTGCATGCGGCTGACTATATGAACATTAAGAGACTGAGTCAAACATATTCAAACGCTGCTCGTATCGACTGAAAATACGATGAGAATAAACCAAATGGTCAGTACTCATGGATTCTTCTCGCTATCAAGCTCAATTTTGCTTAGGTCTCAAGGAGAAGTTCGGGATGGTTCTTCGCAATTGTAAGCAACTTAAGGGCTGCGTCCCCGGGTTCTCTTGAGCCTTGTTCCCAAGCCTGTACTGTCTTCGGGCTGATGTTCAGCATCATGGCAAAAACTGCTTGAGAGCAATTCAGGTTTTTCCGTATTCGAGAGATATCTCGAGGCGACATTGCCTTTGGCGGACGTGGAGCTTGAATTCGCGTTACCTTTAGACCGCGACGGTTGCCACGCTCAAAGGCAAGGGCATCTTCCATAGCGTTCTTGAGATCAGCAAATGCCTCATCACTCATATAGTTCGTTTTGTTTGTCTGGGCCTTCCGAGTCTTTCCTGTCTTCATGACTCACTTTCCCTTCTAATCTGCTGGCTCAGCGCGCCAATGATGCGCGTTTGATCCGGTGATAAGTTGGCTTGGTCGCCTTTGCTGAATAGATATAGCAAATGAATTCTGCCGGCATGTTCGAGGTAGAGATACAAATAACGGTAGCTGCCGCTCTTGCCTCGCGATGAGCCGGGGTCAGCGGCTCGCGCCTTTCGAACGCCATGAGTTCCCTTCACAACATCGCCACGCTGGGGATTTTGGACAAGGTCAGATTGAATGTTAGTCAAGACATCACCCGGCAATGCTCCGATTTGTTTGGAAAAGACCTTCGATTCAACGAATTCAAACCAGACAATATCATCTGTTCTCCCCATGTATTATGACTATACCACTGAGTGGCATAGCAGTCGACGGTAATCAAAACATTGAACATCGGACGGGCATCCGATAACGTTGCATTCTGTCCTGGTCAGACAGGCGACGCGCCACCTACGGTGTCACGCCGCCTGCACCGGTACAGAATGAACGTTATCGAACGCCGGCGATATTAGATTTTCTTGGCGCCTGGCGATGAGCGTTCGCGACAACGCAACGATTCGTGATCGAGAAGGAAGATCGCTGCACGGATCGGTTGTGGGCCAGCAATCTGCGAGCCATGCAGACGGTTCGTTCACAGTTGTTTCGGCGAAAATAAAATCAACAACACAAATCAGGCGAGCAGACAAGATAGAGTTGAAAATGGCGATCGGTTTTCGCCGTAAGTTCTTGCTCTTCAACATCTTGATAATCAAGAATATCTATAGATTTCCCGAGAATCCCGAGAACTCAGTTAAACGGTTTGGAATCAATTATTTGTGGCCTGATTTTGAGGTGATTTCTAGCCCTCGAAAAAAGCAAAAATAGATTTTCCTGGTTGGAATTTCCGCCCAGTTATGGTCCAAGAGTACGCATGGTTCGTAATTGCGTAATACAACGCGTTTGCAGGCGCGAATTCGCAAGGTGTTGGGAAACGCATATGTGCGAAATGAATAGTTTGTATGTGAATGCCTACAAATTAGAGCAATTACTTGCTGTACTCGCACTCACTCAAAGACTCTTCATTAAATTCCTAAGTGTTTCCTCACGAATTCGCTGTGGCAGATCCGTTGTACTAGTCGATTCCCACCATGCTCGACGAAGACCTGGACCTGAAGACAAGAATCACTGACGTCCTTGAATCCGCGTCAAAGGAAATAATCGCGTTAGTTGAGGCGCACCGAGATGTCGAAAGGAGCTCGCCCGAACCATTGCCCGAGTGGATGACGGCGGCGCAGCTCGCTCGTTATTGGCAGCTCGTCAATGCGAGTGGTGAGGCGATCACCGCTGGAATAATGAAGTGGACCAAGCGGGCCGAGAATGAACATCCGCTGCCCCACGCGTGTATGGGAGACTTGTTGAGATTCAAGCGTGAAGAAGTTGATCGGTGGGCGCAGGAAGAAGCTGCGTTTCGCAGAGCCGAGAAGAAGCAAAAGAAACTTCATCTCGCGAGTTAAAACAGTGTCCAGATCGAAGCTCCTGATAGAATGGGCAGCGATCACTTACAGATGGCTGCCACTCTTCGAAAGGAGAAAATGAATGGCAGTCTGGAAGCGTTACAACGGAAAGCGTATCAAGGGAGAAGGGCCAAAAGGCAAAGGGACGTGGATTGTCGAGTTCCGACTAAGAGGACATTACGTTAAAGAGGCCATCCCGGAAGCGCGGACCAGGGCAGAAGCAGAACAAGCACAAACCAAGATTAAGCGGGATATCTTCGATGACAAATATAACCGAGCTGCCGGCAATAGAGTCTTCACTGAGTTTGTTGATGAAGTCTTTGTGCCGTGGGCGAAGACATCGAAGCGAAGTTGGCAGGATGACGAGGAGCGCGCAAGACCACTGAAAGAATTCTTCGCGGGTAAGCGGCTTCGCGACATTACACCGATGCTGATCGAGCAGTTCAAACAACAACGCTTGAAGACGAAGACGTTACACAAACGGGACCGCTCGCCTGCAACTGTGAATCGCGAGCTACAAGTTCTGTCGAAGGTGTTCTCAATGGCTTACGACAATGGACTCGTAGAAACGAATCCGATGCGACGGGTGCACAAGCTACGCGAGGCGCCAGCGCGTGAGCGTTATCTGACTGACGAGGAGGAGAAAAGGCTTTTCGCCGTTCTCGTTAGCAGACGCGCTCACCTCCGCCCGATCGTCGTCGTAGCTTTGCAAACGGGAATGCGACAAGGAGAAGTCCTGGGTTTGAAATGGGAGCACGTCGACTTCGATCAGAAGACGATCTATGTCGCCCACACCAAGACCGGGCGTCCGCGACGGATTCCGATGAGCAAGCCGGTTGAAGTGGAACTCAGGTCGTTGAAGCAGGATGCCTCATCAGACGAGCATGCTTTCAGTTATGCCCGCACAGGTTTGAAGCTGACAACCTTCAGACACGCGTGGGAGGGAGCATGTATACAGGCGAAGATTTCGGCCCTGCGGTTTCACGATCTGCGTCACACGTTTGCGACTCGTCTGAGAGCCAAGGGAGTGCATGAGATGGATATCATGTCATTGTTGGGCCACACCACTTTGCAGATGACATCACGCTACACTCACGCGATGCCGCAGAACTTGCGGAACGCAGTTGACTCTCTGAACAATCAGCCGTTGCCGTTTCGTCCGAGAAGCGCGCCAAGATCGCGCCAACTCGCTACGGGGACGGATTGAGACTGATCGATTAAATGAGTGTAAGTCTTTGAATTGAAATGGCGGAGGGGACAGGACTCGAACCTGCATAGCCTTTCGGCCGGCGGTTTTCAAGACCGCTGCACTACCATTATGCGACCCCTCCGCAGGGTGGTTGAGAGAATATAGCGCATCGACACTGCCAGACAAAACGTCGCGGATTGCGCGGCGCGCAAGGATCGTGCACGATCTCCGCAAGGTCCAAATATGCGCGTAACTATCGGCCAGATCAATACTACCAACGGCGACTTCGAGAGCAATACTGCCAGCATCATTCGCGCGATCGAACAGGGCAAACGAGAGAATTCCGATCTTGTTGTCCTGCCTGAGACGTGCGTTCAGGGATATACGTCGCTCGATTGGTTCCTCGACCGCGACGTGCAACGCTGTGCGCTCGAGCCGCTAAAGAAGATCGTCGAAGCTACTAAAGGAATCACAGCAATCGTCGGCACTGTACGGCCTTCGAATCTTGCCACAGGCCGGCGTCTCTTTAACTCCGCGGCCGTGATTCGCAATCAGGAACTGCTCGGCTTCGCTGACAAGACACTCCTACCCGAGTACGACGTCTTCGACGATCCGCGTTACTTCCAACCCAGCGCAGAACGACACCTCTTCGAAAACAAACTCGGCGTCGCAGTCTGCGAAGACTTCTGGAACGACAAAACATTCTGGCGCGAACGTCTCTACACAAACGATCCCGCCGATGAACTGATCGAACTCGGCGCCAGAATACTCATCTCAATCAATGCCTCGCCTTTCAACAAAGGCAAGATGGGCCAACGCTGCTCAATGGTGTCGCACCGCGCCATGATGGCGAAGATTCCGATCGTGTTCGTTAATCTCGTCGGCGGCAACGACGGCGTCATCTTCGACGGCGCGAGTATCGTCGCCGATGCACACGGCAAGATCATTCTGCAAGCGCCACCATTCGAAGAGTTCATCGGCACGGTCGATGTCGATTGCGACGAAGCCGACCAGCGCTGCCTGCCAGGCGACGACGTCGAGACGATTCACGGCGCACTCGTCCTCGGCATTCGCGATTACGCGCGCAAGAACGGATTCAAACGCGCGGTGCTCGGACTCTCCGGCGGCATCGATTCGGCGATCGTCGCGGCGTTGGCTTGCGAAGCAATCGGTGCGGAGAACGTGTTGAGTGTGATGATGCCTTCGCCTTACTCATCGCGCTCAAGTATCGACGATTCGGTCGAGCTCGGCCGCCGCCTCGGCATGCCGGTGATTGAACACTCGATCTCGAATGCATTCGAAGTGTTGCTCAAACAGTTGCAACTGCCGGCGCCGTCAACTGAAAATCGAAACACGGCGGCCGAGAACCTTCAGTCGCGACTGCGCGGCAACATCCTGATGACCATCTCCAACTCCGAAGGTCGTCTGTTGCTTTCAACCGGCAACAAGTCGGAACTGGCGCTGGGCTATTGCACTCTGTACGGCGACACTAACGGTGGACTCGCCGTTATCGGCGACGTTCTGAAAACCGAAGTCTACGCACTCGCAAACTATCTCAATCGAGACAAAGAAATAATTCCGGAAGCGATCGTCAACAAACGTCCTTCAGCGGAACTCGCGCCGGGCCAGTTTGACGATCAATCGTTACCGCCATACGACCAACTCGATCGCGTGTTGAAGCTATACTTCGAGCAGAAAGCTACGCCGAACGAAATCGTCGCGACCGGCTTCGATCCGGGCTTCGTGCAGGACATTCTCAACCGGGTTGAGTCGCCCGCGAACGAATTTAAACGCCGGCAACTGCCACCGACGCTGATCATCTCGAGAAACGCGATTGGCATCGGCCGGCGCCGGCCAGTAACACATCACTATCGCCGCGAACGATTGAACTGCTGACACCGCCTGATCGAGGCTAAGCGTAGCTGGCGTAGACTGATTTGACTTTGTCGAGAAACTCTCGGCGATCAACGATGTAGTAAAGTTTCAGTTGACCTGAACCGGCAATCTCGTCGAGTAGTTTTTCGAGGATCTCAAACTGGTCGTTTGACGAGATGTTATGCGCCGCGAGATAACCACCGCGGCGCAGACGCCGGATCAGTTCCATCAAAGTGAGTCGTCCTTCCAATGTGCGCCCGCCGTGTTCGTGCGATCGGCTAACGAGGTATTGGACCAACAAACTCTCGTTGTAAAGCGGCGGCGCGAGAAAGAGTCTCGCGCCCTCGCGTTCCCAACTGTCTTCCAAACGTGACGACGGCCGCACGGTTCGTAAGCCTTCAAACAGCCCTGCCCAATCCTCTTTCGGAAACTTTCTTTCGAGATACGCGCGAGTTGCTTCGAGCAGCCATGCCGGGTCGTTCAGATCGAGTGAGATGCGCAGGGTATCGAGCCAGTCGAAGAATGCGCTGCGACGATCCGACTTCACTTCCAGCAGTGCAAAGTGATCCTTCTTGAGAGTCTTGAGGAGTTTCCGGCGCGGGACGTCTGTAGTCTTGCCGCCTTCGATACAGTGTGTGTCGAGGCGTGCGTGCCAGCGTTTTGCGGCATCGCAGTATGGACAGCGCGGATGTTTCTCTTCGCTATCAAAGAATGGACGAATTGCTTTGCGTGAAGTTAACTCTTCGACCGTTGGACTGTAGCGTTTGATTTCGGAATAGGCGGAGCGCGGCGCGAGTCCGATCTGTTTGGTGAAGATGTCGAAGATACACGCGAGACAAACGAGAGTCGTGTATTCAGTGACAGTGCCGGGAGGAAAGTCGCTGAAGTCTAATTCCTTCATAAGCCACCAAAAGGCACAAAAGTCACATAGGAGGAGATTGCAGGGTTACGAGGGCGGGAGCTAGATCGTTATCTGTGTGGCCGACTGCGAGATCGAGTTCGGCTTCGATGTCTCCGGTGGTTGAGCGCAGGTGCTTGAAGTCGAAGAGATTATGGTCCAAAAGGTGCGATGGAATGATGTTGCCGACGGCGTTCAACATCGAGGCGCGGATGTGTGGGATCTCATTTTCGAGGTCCGCGATCAATTTCTTGACGCGCGCGCGCTTCAGGTTCGACTGTGAGCCACACAAATCACACGGGATGATCGGGAAATCACGCTCGGCAGCGTATTCCGCGATGTCGCGTTCAGAACAGTAAGCCAGGGGACGAATAACTGTGTTGCGGCCGTCAATGGATCGTAGTTTAGGCGGCATCGCCTTCAGCGAGCCCACGTAAAACAGATTCAGTAAAAGCGTCGTGACGATGTCGTCGGCGTGATGGCCGAGCGCGATCTTGTTACAACCCTCCTCGACCGCGATGTTGTAAAGAATGCCGCGGCGCAAACGCGAACAGACCGAACAATACGTCTTTCCTTCGGGAACCAGTCGTTTAACGATCGAATAGGTGTCGCGCTCGACGATTCGAAACGGAACATCCAGCTTACTCAGATACGCCGGCAGCACGTCAGCCGGAAATCCCGGCTGTTTCTGGTCGAGATTCACCGCCAAAAGCTCAAAATTCACCGGCGCTCGACGCCGCATATCTATCAAAAGATCCAGCAGCGTGTGGCTGTCTTTGCCGCCCGAGAGGCAGACCATGATGCGGTCGCCGTCGTCGATCATACCGAAGTCGGCAATCGCTTCGCCCATGTGGCGCAGTAGTCTGGTTTTAGTTTTGTTTTCTATGTTCATTCCCGGTCAGAATGCCATGCGATTGCCCAGTTTTCAAATTACCGGCAAATAATGTTTTGCATTTTAATTACAGAGGTAGACACAAACCGTCGAGTTTGTCTAATATGGTGAGCCCGCTCTGTGCGGCGAATCATCGTTACTAGCTTTCTACGCTAGGAATCCACGAACAAAAGGCAAGCGCGACGTTAAGTTGCTTCAAGGTTCCGACGGCCGGTGACTAAACTTCCGCGCCCCCATATTTACGGAGGTAAAGATGCTCAGAATAGGAAAGAATGCCAAAGATCAGGAAGATAACGACCACCACTCCACTCAAAGACCGGAGGTTCCTGATTATTCCACCCCCAAAACTTACCCGTCGTACCAACCAGTCAGCGCTGAACCCAAACCGGCAGTCGAGACGACGCCGTCCGCTGCCAGTTCACGCGCGATGACGGAGAGTGAATCACTGGCGAAAGATATTAAGGAAGGCACGCTCAGTGGTTTCGTGGGCGGTGGTACAGTAGTCACCGGCGAAGCTAATTTTAAGGCCATGATGAGAATTGACGGTCACATGTCGGGCCGCGTCAATTCCTCGAGCGGTACGCTCATCGTGGGCGCAAATGGTAAGGTTGACGCGAACATCGAAGTCGCCGTGGCAATTATTCACGGAACCATTAACGGCGACATCATCGCGACCCAACGGCTCGAACTTGGTCGTGCCGCGAAGGTAAACGGCAACATTCAGACGCCGTCACTGGTTATCGAACAGGGCGCCATGTTTGAAGGTAGCTGCAAGATGGTGCAGATGACCGCTGCTGTCGACAAGGCGAAGAAGGAAAAGAGGGACGAGCAGCCGCTCGATACCTCGCGGATGAAGCCAATTCCCACGGATGCCGGCGCCAAGCCGACTGAGATTCCGGCCGCGACCAACGTCGTCAACTAAGCGATTCACTGGATGTGTTATAAGGGTGGTCCGATTGGGCCACCCTTTTTTATTCTGCGGCCTCTGCGTATCTCTGCGTTCTCTGCGTTGAAAGGTTAATCTGAACGCAGAGGTCGCTGAGATACGCAGAGAGCCGCAGAGAAATTAATGTATGATTCACGTCCCTATGCTCAATAGAATCACTGCTGTAACTTTCGTCTGCCTGCTACTGGCTGCGACGGGTCTCGCCCAGAAACAGCTACCCCACCTGCCGATTCAGGTCATCATCACCCAGGCTGAAGATGAGCGTCGCTGGAGTGACGATCTGATGCAACTGTTTGCGAACCAGAGTCCAGTGGTTCGAAAACGTGCGGCGCTTGCAGCGGGACGGATTGGAGACGAAGGGGCAGTGCGGTCGCTCACGCATGTCCTTGAGCGTGACACTGACATGAGCGTTCGCGCGATGGCCGCTTTTGCGCTCGGCGAGATTGAGTCTGAAACAGGCGCTAACGCATTGATTGCGGTACTGAAGAACACGAGCACACCGGTTGAAATCAGAGCGAGGACCATCGAAGCTCTCGGCAAGATCGCAGCCACGTTGCCGCGCGAACAGGAAGCACGTCAACGTGAACTCGGCGCAGCAATTCTCGATGCATTGAAGTTTGAACTGGGCCGTCCCACAAAAGACACGTCAGTCGCGTTGCTTGGTTTGACCGCAGCTCTGCGCTCGCGACCGCCGGACGCAGGCCCAACGATCGCAAAATTTTTGAGCAGTTCGAATCCGCGTGTTCGCGCTGACGCAGCCAACGCCCTCGCACGCCTGCGGCTGAAAGACGGTCTCGAACAGTTACGAAAGTTAACATCGGATGTCGATCCGATCGTACGCGCGAATGCGCTTCGCGTGCTGGGATTAAGTGAGGACAAGCAGTCGTACGATACCCTTTTGTCTCACGCTCTTGACGACAAAGATTCACGCGTCAGGGTGAACGCGACCCGCGCACTCGCTTCGCTGAAGGATCCACGCGCGGCTGAACCATTGCTCAAACGCGGCCAGTCTATTTCTGAACAGAACGAGGTTCTCGAGATCGCGACCACACTCGGCCGTCTGCTGGCCCAAAAAGACGATCAGACGGCGGTCGCGTGGCTTCGCAAACTCAACGAATCGCTGAATCACACGGCCCCCGAAGTCGATCTCGCTTTTGTACGGATTGCGCCCGCGACTTATCTAGCGGATTTGGGTAAGCGCAAGGTTCAGGAGACAATCCTGCTCAACTGGCGCGCCGCCTCTGGTATTGCGAACGGTCTCGGCGAAGTCGCGGCCCTTCCTGCATCAGTAACAAACAAATCCGAGCTTGCCGAAACCGCCCAAAACCTGCTGCGCGCGATGCTCGATTACCGGAACTCCGGTCTCAACATAAACACGCTCGTCGCCGTTCACTCGGAATACGCGATTCCCGACGTGCTCCGCGCTCTCGCCGCCTTCAAGCCGCAGGATCTGGCAAGCGTCACGCGCGCACAACTCAACGAGAGCGATGTCGTCATCCGCGGCACCGCGGCAGATCTCCTGGGCGACCTCCCGCCCTCCGAAGAGAATACACGCCCCCTCGCAGCCGCATGGCCGCAGGCTGCAAACGACACGCTCAACGACGCCGCTTTATCGATCCTCGACGCGCTTGGAAAACAGAAGAGCGCGGCGGCAAACGATCAGATCAAAGAAGCGCTCAAGTCAGGCGATGCCCTCGTCAGACGCAGGGCTGTCACCATCTTGAAAGCAAACGGCGCTGGGGATTTCTCTTCGCAAATCGGCACCGTACACACGCGCAACACCATTGCCGATTACAACCGCGCGCTCGGCCGTGTGGGGAAAGATGTGCGCGCCGTCGTGACTACCAGCAAGGGTTCGTTTACTATTGAACTTCTCCCCGAAGCGGCCCCCCTTACCGTCGACAACTTCATTCAACTTGCCCAACGCGATTATTTTCGAAACGTCACCATTCATCGGGTCGTGCCGAATTTCGTGATTCAGGACGGCGATCCGAGGGGCGATGGCAACGGCGGGCCGGGTTACACGATCCGCTGCGAGATCAATGAGGTGCCTTACGACCGCGCTGCCGTTGGCATGGCGCTTTCCGGCAAGGACACAGGCGGATCGCAGTGGTTTGTCACACATTCGCCGCAACCGCACCTCGACGGCGGTTACACAGTCTTCGGCCGGGTCGTAGTGGGAATGGACGTGGTCGACAAGATCGTGCGCGGCGACGTAATTCAATCGGTCGTGATCAGCCAGGGCGGACGGAAACGATGAAATGTTTCTCGCGCAAAGGCGCAAAGGCGCAAAGAAAATTCTTAGAAACACGGCAGCGCTTTGCGTCTTTGCGCCTTTGCGTGAGAAATATCAGCATACTGGTTGTCTGTATCGCTGCGACTTACCAGGCGATCAACGCTCAAGCTCGGCCGCAACAAGCTGAGAGACATTCCTACAAGATCGACCTCAAAATCGATTTCGAAAACCTGACTTACACCGGCACGGAGCGAGTGCGTTGGATAAATCGCGGTGAAAAGCCGACCTCGATAATCTATTTCCACCTTTATCCAAACCTGCGCTCGGGCGACCAGCCATTTCTGGACTCCGACGAACCGCGAATCGACATCGTCGAAGTTCGCGGCGGTGCAGACGACGCACTGCTCTTCTCGTCGCTCGACGATCAGGGCACGACGCTGCGCATCAACTTGCGCGAGCAGGTCGCGTCTGAAGCAACTGCGGAAGTGGTTATCAAATTCAAAGGCGCTGTTCCCGAGATCGATCGCGACGAAACCAGCCTGACCACACACGTCGTGAAGCAGGTCAGCGCCGCCTTGCAGAGCGACCGCGAAACGCGACGCGCTCGCGATATCAACTTTCGCTGTCGCGGCGTGATGCTGCTCGGCGCTGCTTATCCGGTGCTGGCAGTTCACGATGGCGATGAGTGGCGACGCAAAGTAGAGCCATCGGTCGGCGACTTTGTCTTCAACGAAGCCGCGGACTATGAAGTTACCGTCGCGATCAATCAGGGCATTGAACTATTTACCTCAGGCACAGAAACGGGCTCGCGAAACGAAAAGACCGGACAAACTTTTACCGGCTCCGCGTTGCGCGATTTTGCAATTCTTGCCGGGCGTGGCTTGCGGAGCGAACACACCGAAATACAAGGCATCGACGTCAGATCGATCTACCTCGCTGAACACGAGCGTGTCGGCAAACGCGCCCTCACTGTTGCCGCCAACTCATTGCGCGTATTCACTTCGCTGTTTGGACCACTGCCTTTCAAGACGATTAGCATCGCTGAAGCGCCGCTCGTTGCGGGACTCGGAAGCTGCGAGTTTTCGGGAATGAACATTATCGCGAGTGCGTACTTTGTTGACTTCGACTCACCTGCCGTGCGCAACCTGCCCGAGATCATTCGCGAGCAGCGACCGTCAGTCGAGGAAAGTCTCGAATGGGCGGTGGCGCATCTCGTAGCGCACCAGTGGTGGGGCGCCGGCGTCGGCAACGATCCCGCGCGTGAGCCTCTGCTCGATGAAGCGCTGTCATGCTGGTCGGCGTTGCTCTATTACCAAAAGACTTACGGCGAGGAAAAAGCATCGGCAGTTTTAGACGCTCAGGTGCGCGGTGTCTATCGTCTTTACCGCACTTTTGGCGGCGACGACATGGACGCGAATCGTCCTTCTCGTGACTATCGCAACACGTTTCAATACGCCGCGATCGTGAGCGCGAAAGGCGCGCTGATGTTCGTCGATCTGCAAAAGAACCTCGGCGAGGAGAAGATCTTCGCCGCCCTCCGCAACTACTACCAGGCGAATCTCTACGAGATTGCCCAACTCGAAGATCTGCGTATCGCCCTCATTGCTGAAGCTCCGGTTGAACAAAGGCGGATGATTGGACGTACATTTACCCGCTGGCTCACCGGAAAGCGAGGCGACGAAGACATCGCGCCTCCCGATTCGGAGCTTGCCGCAACGCTTGGTCTCCCCTCGAAGCAAACTCCCCCAAAATCGGGCGATAAAAACGCCTTCGGCGCACTGGCAAAGGTCGGAAAGTTCTTTTGGCAACAAGTAACACGGATACGCTGAAAATTGACAAGCACCTCGAGCGCGTGGGTTGGCTCATGGACGAAGTGTTCCGAGTGCCCGTACTTGGTTGGCGCTTTGGACTCGATGCAGTGCTCGGGTTGATTCCCGGCCTGGGTGATACCAGCACCTCGCTCGTTTCGTTCTACATACTCGCCGCAGCCGTGCGTTATCGCGTGCCGAAGGTCACGTTGCTACGCATGGGCCTGAACATCGCGTTCGATTACGTGATCGGATCGTTGCCGCTGGTTGGCGACGTCGCGGATGCGTGGTGGAAGTCGAACCGGATGAATCTGGAGTTGCTGCGTAAGCGAGCAACAGTTTCGGCGGACGAAGCGAGATCGGGAAAAGCGAGCGATTGGTTGTTTGTTGGTGGGATTATTGCGATATTGATTGCGCTGGCGATTGCTAGTTTCGCAATCAGCATCTATCTGATGGTAAAAATATTTAACCGCGGATGACACGGAAGAAATCCGGATTTCTATCCGTGTTATCCGTGGTTACCAATCACTCGTTCCAGAGCCGTCTTCAACATATCCAATCCGCGTTCGCCGGCCGCGAAGCTTCGCAGCTTTCCTTCCACGTCAAACAGATAGTAAGCCGGCACAAACCCCTGGTCGTTTTGAAACGCGTCTTTTAATTTGTGTTCGTTATCAACCGCCACCGGCTCGCTGATTCCATACTTGCTAATCAGCTCGCGCACTTGCTCGACATCAGTGTCGGCTTCGTAACGCGGCATGTGAATGCCAACTACACGCAGTCCTTGTTCTCTTTTTTCGTCACGCCATTGCCCAACGCGTGGGAGATTGTCTTTGCAAATCCCGCAACTCGCTGACCAGAAATGGACCAGCGTCGGATGGCCTGCCACTTCCGACTCCGCATGAGCCTGAGTGCCGCCAAACCACTCCGTTGCCCCTTCAAAACCGGGCAACTTTGTTCCAATCCTCATTGCCATTGTGGTGTTCTCTTATCCACAGATTACACAGATCATCTCTGTGTAATCTGTGGATGGGTTTAGTTAGTTAAGCGTCTTCTGGCCGGGCTTCCACTCAGCCTGGCAGAGTCCGCCGGTTTGCAGCGCCTGAATCACGCGCAGCGTTTCTTCAGCCGAACGTCCCACGTTCAAATCGTGTACGACTTTGTAACGAAGAATGCCTTCCGGATCGATCACGAAGAGACCGCGCAGCGCGATGCCGCGATCCTCGATCAACACGCCGTAATCACGCGCAACCTGCTTGGTTGCGTCGGCAGCCAACGGGTATTTCAGTCCTTCCACGCCGCCCTTGTCGCGCGAGGTATTAAGCCAGGCACGGTGCGAATAAACTGAGTCAGTTGAAATGCCGATGACGTCAGCGCCGATGTCCTCAAAGTCCTGGTAGCGATCGCTAAAGGTCGTCAACTCCGTCGGGCAAACAAAAGTGAAGTCGAGCGGATAGAAAACGAGGACCAGCCACTTGCCGCGATAATCGGAAAGCTTTACGTTCTCGTTCAGTTTCTCGATGTTTTTCGTCGAGGCCATATCGAAATCCGGCGCCGGTTGGCCCACCTGCGCCTTCTCTACTGCTACTGCTGTTGCTGTCATGTATCCTCCCAAGTAATTTGAATTTCTGATCTTGTTAATCCCGTAAACTTATTAATCCTCTGAACAACAATCCGGACAACGTCCCCTCAGCGTCAGGTGTACTGACTGAGGTTTAAAGTGCGACTTACGCGCCGCAGCCTGCATCAAGTTCGCCGCCTCCGGCAGATCGAAATCGACCAGCTTCCCGCAGTCGTTGCAGATCGCGTGATCGTGACGATCGGTCTCGCGATCGTAGCGGCTCGCGCTGTCGCCAAAATTGATTTCGTAAACGAGCCCGGCGTCTTTCAGGTAGCGCAACGAGTTGTAAACGGTTGCGTAGCTGATCCCGGGCAGGCGCCGCCGCGCCGCCTCAAAGATGTCGCTGGCGGTCGGGTGATCATCACGCCCCTGGATCACCTGGAAAACCGCCTCTCTTTGGGGAGTTAGCTTAGGCTTTTGCTTGGTCTCTTTCACAGTAGATTTAGACTAATTCTAAATTCACAGATTGTCAAGCCGCGGATAAACGCGAATTTTCGCGGATTACCTGTGCGTGATTGTGGGGTGACGACGTGCGTAGTCGACGATTCGATCTACGTAGCTTTCAAATGGTGGACAGCGAATACCGTGCGGGGCGAGGAGCTCTTGCGCCTGGGTCGTGTCGTAGAGTTGCTTTACGAAGAAGTAAGGGACCGCGTGATGTGGCAGGCCGCTTATTCGCGGCGAGGGAGGCAACATTAGTAAGAATCGTACCCACTTTGCCGGAGCGGTGATGCGCGAATGGTGATCGTCGATCGATTTCGCAATCGCATTGAACAATTGATTGGTCGTGAGCGGCGACGGATCGGCGAGTTGCAAGGTCTTGCCAATTGCACGCTCATCAAAAGCGAAGGCGGCCATCGCATCGACTACAAAATCAACCGGCACCAGGTTCAAGCTCACCACGTGATTGCCGATATTTATCAACGAAAGCCCGCTGGGCCAACGCAGCAGGTAGTGAATCAAGTAATAAACGCCGTCGTACTTTCCGGTCTCGCCGGTTCGTGAATCACCACAAACAACTGCCGGGCGGTGAATCGTAGTCCGCAGCTCATTCTTTGCCGACTCGACTTCAAGCTCCGCTAAGTACTTCGACTCTTCATAGAAGTTGCGATAGCCCGCGTTGTGCTTTAGCTCTGTTTCGAGTATCACGCCCTCGCGTTTGCCCGCGACGTAACACGTCGAGACGTGATGAAACTGCCGCAGATTCGGGAGCGAACGCGCCAGCTCCACCACGTTACGCGTGCCGGCGGCATTTACACGCATCGCAACATCTTGCGGGACGGCGAGATCGTAAACCGCCGCGAGATGAAAAACGCGCGTGGTCTCCTGTTGGACCAGTGCGAGATCGACGTCACTCAGCGCGAGGCGAGGCACGCTTATGTCGCCTTCGACGATCTGAAAGTCGCGTATGTTTCTGCCGGTAAGTTGAGTGATGCGCTGGACCTCTTCGAGCGCGCGCGACACGAGTGACGGTTGGACGAGCAGGATAAAATCGCAGTCCTTACGCGCGAGGCGTTCCAACAAGCGGTTGGCGATGAAACCGGGAAACCCGGTTATGAATAGTGTCTCTCTATCCGGCATCGAATGCGCTTAGTATAATTTAAGCCGCAGATTTACGCCGATTCACGCGGATCGATCCGCGTGAATCGGCGTAAATCTGCGGCTTAAATTATTCGAAAGGTCAACAGAATGCATCCCCATCTGATGTTTGCGCGACGCACGGCGCTGGCCCTGGTCCTGTTCGTCACCGCGATCTTTTCGATCGCGGCGCAGGAAAAAACTCGATGCAACGTTAAGGTGACGTTGTTACAGGTGAACGACGTCTACCAGTTTGCGCCTGTCGATCAGGGCGCGCGCGGCGGTCTCGGCCGTGTGCTGACGCTCCGGAAATCGATCCAGCAGGAGAATCCAAACACGCTGTTGCTGATGTCCGGTGACACGATCTCGCCGTCGGTTGAGTCGATAACTTACAAAGGCGAGCAGATGATTGAGGCGTGGAATGCGATCGGTCTCGACTACGCCACGTTCGGCAACCATGAGTTTGACTTTGGACCAGACGTGCTGAAACAGCGTATCAAGGAGTCGAAGTTTGGCTGGACTGCGGCGAACGTCATCGACACCACAACGGGCCAGCCGTTCGGCGACGCCAAACCGTACCTCGTGCGCGAGTTTGGCGGCGTGAAGATTGGCATCTTCGGCCTCGTCCTCCCGGAAACAAAAACAACTTCGCGGCCGGGACCGAACGTCGAGTTCCGCAGCCCTTGCGAAACCGCGAAACAGATCGTCTCCGAGCTTCACAGCCAGGGCGTCAAGGTTGTCGTGGCGTTGACTCACCTCTCGATGCGCGAAGACAAGGAAGTCGCGCGTTGCGCAGACGTGAATCTGATCGTCGGCGGCCACGAGCACACCCTCCTCGAATCGCACGCCGGCCACGCTCCGATCTTCAAGATGACTTCCGACGCGCGCGAACTCGGCCGCATCGATCTCAACATCTCACCGACTACCGGTGAGCTCGAGAGCATCGATTGGCAAGTTATCCCGGTGGACAGTAAGACAAAGGAAGCGCCGGAATTCGCGGGGATCTATCGCAAGTACGCGAGTTTGCTGGTTCAACTCGCGAAGCCGATCGGGAGCACGAGAGTGGCGCTCGACGCACGGAGTCTCGAAAGCCGCACGCGCGAGACGAATGTCGGTAATTTCATCGCTGATGCTTATCGCAAGTCGACTATGGCCGATGTCGGGTTCATGAACGGCGGCTCGGTACGCGCCGACAGTGTGATAGGGCCGGGAAAGTTGACGATGAGAGATCTGCTTTCGATTCTTCCGTTCAAAAACAAATTGGTTAAGATTGAGGTTACTGGCGCGACGTTGCGTGCGGCGCTCGAACACGGTGTCAGTCGCAGTGCTGAAGACTCGCAGCCCGGCGGCTTTCCGCAGGTCTCCGGAATTCAGTTTTCGTTTGACGCGAGTCGTCCGGCTGGCGCGCGGCTGGTCGACGTGAAGGTGAATGGTCTGCCGCTTGACGATGCGAAGAAGTATATGTTGACGACGACGACTTTCATCGGGCTCGATGGCGGCGATGGCTACACGATGTTCAAAGGCGCAACCGTGGTGATTCCTCCTGAGCGCATGCCGATCGATTCGGATGTTGTCAAGAAAGCTATCGGTACGCGGCCAATTGCGCCGAAAGTTGAAGGGCGAATCAAACGGCTGGACGCAGCCCAGACATCGGGCACAAAATGCAACTAGTCCACAGGTTTCGCAGATTGCACAGAGCTGTGTAATCTGTTGATGGCTGTTTATGAGCACCTACGACGACGCAGCAACTGCGAAACGCTTCGAAGCGAATCAACTCTTCCACGAAGCTTACGAAGCCCAACTCGCACACGACTACGAGCGCGCCATCGAACTCTACAAACGCTCGATTGAAACATATCCGACTGCCGAGGCACATACGTTTCTGGGCTGGGTTTACAGTTTTCAGAAGCGTTATGACGACGCAATCGCGGAGTGTTTGGAAGCGATTCAAGTGGATGAGACGCTGGGCAATCCTTACAACGACATCGGTAGTTACCTGTTAGCGAAGGGCGATAATTACGGCTCAGTGCGCTGGTTCAAGCGGGCGCTGTTAGCGCCGCGCTATGAGTCGTATGCGTTTCCGCATTTTAATCTCGGTCGTGTTTATGAAACTCGTCACAAGTTTCTCGAAGCTGCCAGACATTATGGTCTCGCACTCGAGCAGAAGCCGGATTTCACGGAAGCCGCGCTGGCGTTGAGGCGAATGCAGGCACGTTTGAATTAACGCAGATTTCACGGCTCAATGCGGATTGGTACTTTGTCTCCGCGCTCGTCGACTGCAACGTAGATCACTTCGGCTTCCGTGACGCGCACACGTTCACTCTTACCCAGTCGTTCTACTTCGACCACCACGCGAACAGTTATTGAAGTAGTACCGACGTGCACCGTCTCGGCGTAGAAGCTCACGAGGTCGCCGACGTAGACGGGTTTGTGAAAGATCACTTCCTTCATCGCTACCGTTACAAAGCGTTCCATCCTCGTGTGACGATGAGCTTCAATTGCTCCCGCCGTGTCGATGTAGCTCAGGATAACTCCGCCGAAGATTGTGCCACGCGAGTTGGTGTCGCGCGGTAAGAGTGTGATCCGGATTGCAGGGTCGGTGTATTCGTGCATGATCCGCGTTTATTCACGAAGATCCGTGGTTAACTGTTCCGTGGTCCAATCGGTGATGGTGCGTTTCAGATCGTCTAAATGGTCCTCAAAGAAATGTCCAGCGCCCGGAATAACAACCAACTGCACCGGCACGCTCTTCTCAAACTCCGCGACTACCTTTCTCAGTTGCTCGACGTCGCCAAACTCATCGTTTTCACCGTGAACCAGCAGTAAAGGCTTACGACATTCGGCGAGAAAACTGAAGTCATACTTATCCAGCGGCGTCCCAATGCCGATGAGAAATCCCACGCGAGGATCTTTGATACCGACTTCCAGGCCAACGCGCGAGCCGAAAGAAAATCCGCAGAGAACAATCTTCTGATCCGGGTAATGTGACGAGAGATAATCAAGCGCGTCACGGACGTCGTCACGTTCTCCACGTCCTTCATCGTGTTCACCGGTACTTTGTCCAACGCCTCGGAAATTTATCCGAAGGACGATGAGTCCGGCGTCGTTCAACGCAGCGGCGGCACGAAAGACGACTTTGTTGTGCATCGTGCCGCCGCCGAGTGGATGTGGATGCAGGACCAGGGCCACGCCTCTGGGCGAACCTTGGCGAGGCTCTTTCAGAATTGCTTCTAACTGGCCGTGCGCTACGGGAATGAAAAGATTGCCGGCTGGGTACATCTGCCCACTGCTAACTAACCTTCTTCTTCTTCGCCTTCTTCGCTGGAGGCGTCAGATTCAGCGCCCGCTCCCTCTTCCTGATCCGCTTCTGAGCTGCTGGCCGGTACCGGGGTCTCGTAGCTTTCCGCTGCCGGCGTCGTAGCTACCGATGCTGCGGCCTTCCTGGACCTCTTCTTTGTAGCCTTCTTTGCCGCTTTCTTCGTAGTGCCTTTACCGGTCATTTTCTTTGCGGCCTTCTTGGTAACCTTTGCCGCCGCTTTCTTCGTACCTTTCTTGCTGCCGCCTTTCTTAGTGGACTTCTTGGCTGCCTTAGCTGACTTCTTTGCGCCTCCGCGACCCTGGGATTTTGACGCGCTCTTCTTTGCCGCTTTTCCACCACCTTTGCGCGCGCCTCTGGACTTCTTGCTTCCTTTTTTGGCTGCCATTTGGTTCGCTCCTTTAGTTTGTTTGAGTTTGGCTCAACGTAACAAAATAATTTAAGACTGTCCACGATGTTTTTATTTTCACGCAAAGACGCAAAGCCAGGACGCAAAGGCGCAAAGACTGATCCAACCTCTTGCGTCTTTGCGTGAAAAGTTCACATGCAAAAATCGCAACCTGTATAGACACCATCGACTGTTTCAGCTACATTAAACCCGCTCTCCATACCACACGCGGTCTGCGTCAAAAACTGCGGAAAGGCTGCCTTGATGCAAGATTATTATTCATCGTGCATTTTTGCCGGTTATCAGCCATCCCCTCTTCATGTCAGCGAATTTTTATCGAACCGGGCAAACCCATCAACCGATATGGCGCCGGATCATGAAATGCTGCACAGTGAGCCACAAGAGCGTCGCCTGGCTTTGGTAGTCGACGACGTTGCCGACGTTACAGAGATGCTGGCAGTCGTGTTGACCCACGCAGGTTATTCGGTGGTGACGGCTGCTTCAGCTCCCGCGGCACTCAAGGCAGCAGGCGAGCGCCAGTTTGACGTGATAATTTCGGATATCGGCATGCCCGAGATGAACGGTTATCAATTGGCCCGCGAAATGAGACAGATGCCCGGTTATGAGACTATTCCGATGGTGGCCGTTACCGGCTACTCGATGTTCGACGACAAGGAACGTTCGACCAAAGCGGGCTTCAACGCTCACATGACCAAGCCCATCGATCCTCGAGCACTACTCGAACTGATCGAACAACTGTGAACTCGCCAATAAGAACCCGCTTGAGCGATTGATGACGACCTCCTCCGGCATACTTTCCAGGTTTCAATCCGAGTCATCCATCAGAATCCTTCAGTTTGTAGCCGGCGTTATCGTTGTCGGCATCATTTTCT
>Ga0070700_100000310_pt1 | contig 25261 bp, 23 predicted proteins | sample KBSK5101metaG_FD_65456 | JGI IMG/M metagenome (GOLD analysis project Ga0070700, IMG submission 65456) | Corn, switchgrass and miscanthus rhizosphere microbial communities from Kellogg Biological Station, Michigan, USA - KBS K5-10-1 metaG | ecosystem: Host-associated > Plants > Roots >...
CGCTCCTTCTGCTTGAACGCGTCTTTCAGCGCGCTTTCGACATCGCCCGGCTTTTCCACCTTGATCCCGGTGTGCCCATACGCCTCGGCCAACCTGACGAAGTCGGGCAGCGCGTCCATGTACGACTCGGCGTACCGGTTGCCGTAGAAGAACTGCTGCCACTGCCGCACCATGCCCATGTAGCGGTTATTGAGGTTCACGATCTTCACCGGCAACCGGTACTGCTTGGCGGTCGACAGTTCCTGGATGCACATCTGGATGCTGGCCTCGCCGGTCACGCAAGCGACCGTCGCATCCGGATACGCGAGCTGGACGCCGAGCGCGTACGGCAGCCCTACCCCCATCGTCCCCAGGCCGCCGGAATTGATCCAGCGGCGCGGCTTCTCGAACTTGTAGAACTGCGCCGCCCACATCTGGTGCTGGCCCACGTCGGAGGTCAGGAACAGGTCCATGCCCTTGGTCAGCTCGTACAGCTTCTCCATCACGTACTGCGGCTTGATGATTTTCGATGCGCGGTCGTACTTCAGGCAATCGCGGCTTCGCCACTGGTCGATCTGCGTCCACCAGGGCTTCAGCGCGGCACCATCCGCAGCCACCTTGGCGGCGGCGAGCTGGCGATTCATTTCCTGCAGCACGTCCTTCACGTCGCCGACAATCGGCACGTCCACGCGCACGCGCTTGGAGATCGACGACGGGTCGATGTCGATGTGGATGATCTTGCGGTCTTCCTGGAAAAAATGCTTCGGGTTGCCGATCACGCGGTCGTCGAAGCGCGCGCCGATCGCAAGCAGCACGTCGCAGTTCTGCATGGCCATGTTGGCCTCGTAGGTGCCGTGCATGCCGAGCATACCGACGAACTGCGGATCGCTGGCGGGATAGCCACCCAGGCCCATGAGCGTATTGGTACAAGGGAAACCCAGGGTGCGCACCAGTTGCGTCAGTTCGGCGGACGCGTTGCCGATCACGACGCCGCCGCCGCTGTAGATCATCGGCCGCCTGGCGTCCATCAACAGCTGAATCGCCTTTTTGATCTGACCGCTGTGGCCCTTGGTCACGGGGTTGTACGAACGCAACGTGACCGACTGCGGATAGAAGTAGGCCGTCTTCTGGGTTTGCACGTCCTTTGGAATGTCTACCAGCACAGGGCCCGGACGGCCCGTCGCGGCCAGAAAAAATGCCTTCTTCATGATGACCGCGAGATCCTTGATGTCCTTCACCAGGAAGTTGTGCTTCACGCAAGGCCGGGTAATGCCGACCGTGTCCACTTCCTGGAAGGCGTCCTGGCCGATGGCGTGAGTCGGCACCTGGCCGGTGACGATCACCATCGGGATGGAATCCATGTGCGCAGTGGCTATGCCGGTCACTGCGTTGGTCACGCCGGGGCCGGATGTCACCAGCACCGCACCTACTTTCCCGGTGGCCCGGGAATAGGCATCCGCGCCATGCACCGCCGCCTGCTCGTGGCGTACCAGGATATGCTTGACCTGTTCCTGCTTGAACAGCTCGTCGTACAAGGGCAGGACGGCGCCGCCCGGATAGCCGAATATGAACTCGACGCCCTCTTCCTGAAGACAGCGAATCGTGATTTCGGCCCCGGACAGCTCGGTGGTAACGCCGGCGGTCAATTCCATCGAAACACCTAAGTGGAGAAATTTGCTGCGAAAACCTTGGAAGATACCGGCAACGTGAAGGCCGGTCAAGGATGCGTCCCGCGCCGCAGCAGCGGTGACGTCAACGGGGGCTGATGGCGAAGCCTTGCACGCTACTGGCGGGCGCGGATCCAGCGCTTCCAGGCGTCGAACAGGATCGGATCTCGCGCCGCGATCGCGGAACGCTGCCACAGCGTGTCGGCCCAGAAGTCATCATGGTGGAGGCTGCACATCAATCCACCGGCCTCCTCGAGGATCAGGGAACCGGCGGCGTAATCCCACAGTTTTTGCCCGCCGTGCAGATACACGTCGAAGCGGCCCGCGGCGACATAACACCACTCCAGGGTACTGGCGCCGAAATTGCGCTGGGAAGAATAAGGCGGCGCAGCGACCAGTTCCCGCGCAAGCGATGCGGGCAGGCGCTTGAAGTCCACCTGCGCCATGGCGTTACGCAAATGCGGCACGTGCTCCTTGATCGGGAGGCGCTCGCCGTTCAGGAACGCACCGCGCCCTTTATCGGCGTAGAACACCTCGTCGGCGACCGGATCATAGACCACGCCAAGCACCGTACGGCCCTCCTTCATCAGCGCTACCGACACGGCGAAATACGGCACGCCGTTGACGAAGTTCGAGGTTCCGTCGATCGGATCCACGCACCAGAGGCCCTCGGCGCCAGCCAGCCAGTATTCTGCTTGCTGCTCTGGGGTCATCTCTTCGGCAACGATCGGCCCGGAATAGATTCGCGGAAGCCGGCGTGACAGGGCTTCCTGGGAGGCAATATCGGCTTCGGTGAACAGGCTGCCGTCGGACTTGCGCTGGTGCGCCACTTTGAGATAGCGCGGCATGACTTCCTCCGTCGCCACTTCTTTCACCGTGGCGATCACTCGCTCGAGCATCCCCAACGACGGTTTCCTCAGCGCTTCCATTTGATCGAGCATCCCATACTGGGAATTTGACCCGCAGGACCGCGTCCGGTTTCAGCTACCGCCTTCATCGCCTCGAATAAATCGCGGCGCGCGTTGGCCACCGGAGAGGTGCGCGAAGCATCCAGCCTGCCGCGATATTGAAGCCCGAGGTCCTTGTCGAAACCGAAAAAGTCCGGAGTGCATACGGCATCATAGGCGCGCGCGACATCCTGGGACTCGTCGAAAAGATACGGAAATGGAAACTTGAGTTCTCGCGCCACGCGTTGCATGTTTTCGAACGAGTCCTCAGGATAGTCCACCGGATCGTTCGAACTGATGGCCACCGAACCGATGCCCAGAGTCTTGAGTTCGGCGCTGTCGCGCAGGATGCGATCGCGCACCGCCTTGACGTAGGGACAGTGATTGCAGATGAACATGACCAGCAGACCCTTGGGCCCACGCGACTCGGCAAGCGTGTAGCGCCTGCCGTCGGTGCCAGGCAGGTCGAAATTGGGCGCCTTCCAGCCGAAATCGCAAACGGGGGGTTGAGCGCCCATCCCTAACCCTTCAGGAAATGGCGGGTGTCCTTCCGCGCGAACGCGAAAGATCGCGCAGAAAGCCTGTGACCGAAGCTTTGTTGCATGGCAAAATCTTAACATGAATAAGGGGTTGCAGAAGAAAACCGCAGCCAAATCGGGCGCGCGGTTCTACTTTCCCGGCAAGCTAGGCAACGGCTCGGAAGTGCGCTTGCCGGCGGAAGCCGTGCATCATGCCGCGCGCGTGCTGCGGCTTAACCCCGGCGACCCGGTTACGTTGTTCGACGGACACGGCGGCGAGTTCGAGGCGCGCATCCTGCGCATGGACCGCAGCGAAGTGACGGTCAAGACCGGCGCGCACTTGACGGTAGAGCGCGAAGCGCCGCTGGAGATCCTGCTTGCGCAAGGGCTTTCGAGCGGTGATCGGATGGACCTGACGCTGCAGAAGTCAGTGGAACTGGGCGTCGCGGCGATCCAGCCGGTTGCCACCGAGCGCAGCGTGGTGAAGCTCAAGGATGAGCGCGCTGCGCGGCGCGCCGAACATTGGCAGAACCTGGTGATCGCCGCATGCGAGCAGTGCGGCCGCAACCGCGTGCCGCCGGTGGCGCAGTTGCTGGGTCTCGGAGAGTGGCTGGCGCAACTGAACAAGCCGGCTGACGACGTGCGCCTGATGCTTTCACCGCTTGCGGCAGTGTCGCTTCGCGACCTCGCACCCCCGCGCCGCCGCGTGATCCTGCTCGCTGGCCCGGAAGGGGGATTCGCCCCGGGCGAAGTGCGGGCCGCGGAGTCGCGCGGATTCGTGTCCGTGCGTCTGGGACCCCGGGTGTTGCGCACCGAGACCGCTGCGCTGGCCGCGCTGGCCGCGATTCAGGCGATGTGGGGCGACTTTTAGCGGCTGATATACTTCGCCGTTCTCATTTACAGGCAGATTCAATCGGCATAACCATGGATATCAGGAACAGCACCTTCATCGTCACCGGCGGAGCTTCGGGTCTTGGCGGCGCAACCGTGGAAATGATCATTGCCGGCGGCGGCAATGCGATCGTCGCCGACGTATCGCGGACGCAGGGCGAAACGCTGGCCGGCAAACTCGGCAAACGCGCGCGCTTTGTCGAATGCGACGTCACCCGCGAGGACCACGGCAAGGCCGTGGTGGACGCCGCGACCAAAGAGTTCGGCGGCCTGCACGGCCTGGTGAACTGCGCCGGCATTGCGGTAGGCGAGAAAACCGTCGGCAAGGATGGCCCGCATTCGCTCGCCAGCTTCGCCAAGGTGATCAACATCAACCTGGTGGGCACATTCAACATGATCCGGCTCGCGGCGGACGCAATGTCGAAAGGCCGGCCGAACGCCTCCGGCGAACGCGGCGTCATCGTCAATACCGCATCGGTAGCAGCCTTCGACGGCCAGATTGGCCAGGCGGCGTACTCCGCTTCGAAGGGCGGCATCGTAGGCATGACCTTGCCGATCGCACGCGACCTGTCGCGCAACGGCATCCGCGTGGTCACCATTGCGCCGGGGATATTCGAGACCCCGATGCTCAAGGGCATGCCGCAGGACATACAGGATGCGCTGGGCAAGATGGTGCCTTTCCCGCCGCGGCTGGGAAAGCCGGCCGAGTACGCGGCGCTGGTGGAACATATCGTGCGCAACGAGATGCTCAACGGCGAAGTGATTCGTCTGGACGGTGCAATCCGCATGCAACCGAAATAACTGGGCGCGACCCCATAGCCGCCATGCAGGCCGCCCAGCAAGCCCAATTCGTGAAGTGGTTCCGCGCCGCCGCGCCCTACGTGCACGCGTTCGGCGGGCGCACGTTCGTCATCGCCTTCGGCGGCGAAGTGGTGGCGGACGGTCGCTTCATCGCGCTTTCCCACGATCTGAATCTGCTGGCGAGCCTCGGCGTGCGCCTGGTGCTGGTGCACGGCGCGCGCCCGCAGATCGACGCGCAGATGAAAGCCTCGAAACTGAAGGCCCAGTATGTGCGCGGCATGCGGGTCACCGAAGAAAGGGCCCTGGCTTGCGTAAAACAGGCCAACGGCCAGTTGCGCGTGGAGATCGAGGCCTTGCTGTCGATGGGCCTGCCGAATTCGCCCATGGCCAATGCGGACATTCGCGTTGCCTCGGGAAATTTTGTCACCGCGCGCCCGCGCGGCGTGGTGGACGGCGTGGACATGCTCTATACCGGCGAGGTGCGCAAGGTGAACGCCGATGCGATCAACACGCGCCTGGACGACGGCGAACTGGTCTTGCTCTCTCCGCTCGGTTACTCGCCCACCGGTGAGATCTTCAATCTGACGCTGGAGGACGTGGCGGCCGAGACAGCCATCGCGCTGGAAGCAGAGAAGCTCGTGTTTCTCATGGACGAGCCGGGGTTGAAGAGCAAGAGCGGCAAGCTGTTGCGCGAACTCACCGTTTCGGATGCGGAGAAACTGCTGCGCAAGGATCGCCTGCTGTCGGACGACGCGGGGCTGTATCTGCCGCACGCGCTCAAGGCGTGCAAAGGCGGAACCGACCGCGTGCATCTGGTGAGCCGTCATACCGACGGCGCGCTTCTGCTGGAAGTATTCACCCACGATGGCGTCGGCAGCATGGTCACCCGCGATCCGCTCGAACGCATGCGCGATGCCACCATCGAGGACGTAGGCGGGATTCTGAAGTTGATCCAGCCGCTGGAGGCCGACGGCACGCTGATCAAGCGGCCGCGCGAACTGCTGGAAATAGAAATCAACCGCTTCTGCGTGCTCGAGCACGATCACGTGATCGTCGGTTGCGCCGCGCTCTATCCATTTCCGGACGAGAAATCGGCAGAGCTCGCCTGCCTGGTGGTGCACCCGGACTATCGCGATGCCGGCACCGGCGAGCAATTGCTGAAATGGATCGAGGAAAAGGCGAAGAAACAACGGATCAAGCGGCTGTTCGTGCTGACCACGCGCGCAGAGCACTGGTTCATCGAGCACGGTTTCGATGAGGCAAGCGTCGAAAAACTGCCGAAACAAAAGCAGGCTCTGTACAACTTCCAGCGGCGCTCCAAGGTACTGGTCAAGGCGATCTGAAACTCAGCAGGCGGCGTCCTCCAGCCGGTTGCCGGGGCGGGGCCTATAATCAACGGAACCTCCGGCGAACGGGGCGTCACAGGGCTGTAACCACGCCAACCGGAAGAAGCTGTAACCTGTTGAAACCAAAAACATGGCAAGAACAGTGAAGTGCGTGAAGCTCGGCCGGGACGGCGAGGGGCTGGATTTCCCGCCTTTTCCCGGCGATCTGGGCAAGCGAATTTTCGAGAACGTTTCCAAGGAGGCCTGGAAGGGCTGGCTCGAGCACCAGAAAATGCTGGTGAATGAGAACCGCCTCAGCCTGGCCGACCCGAAAGCGCGCAAGTATCTAATGGAGCAGACCGAAATGTACTTTTTCGGGTCTGGCGCCGACGCTGCAACGGGCTACGTTCCGCCTTCGAAGGGTTAGCACGGTGTAGCGTCGGCGCGCCGGCGCCGCGCGCAGCCGCTCTGTTCGCCGCCTATCGCCGGGGAGTCAAAAATTAGCAAGGGTGCGCAAATCAAGGCCGAATCCGCCGACCGCGCGGCCACCCTCGCGCCGGAAAAGGCGGCGAAGAAGCGGGCCGCACTGGCTGCCGACAAGTCAGGCAAGACCAAGCGTTCCAACCCGCAGCTTTACCTGAATCGGGAACTGGCCCAGCTCGAGTTCAACAAGCGAGTGCTCGCCCAGGCAGAGGATGCGGAAGTGCCGCTGCTCGAGCGGCTGCGCTTCCTGTGCATCGTCAGCAATAACCTGGATGAATTTTTCGAGATCCGGGTCGCGGGACTCAAAGCGCAGATCGAACTGGGTGCCGACACCACCGGACCCGACGGCGCCACCCCTTCGCAGGCGTTCAAGGAGGTCTGCTCGCGTACCCATGAACTGGTTGCACGCCAATATCAGTTGTGGAATGAGGAGTTGCTGCCGCAACTCGCGCGCGAGGGTGTCCGCTTTCTGCGCCGGCATGACTGGACCGATACGCAAAAGGCCTGGATCAAGGCGTTTTTCCTGCGGGAAATCATGCCGATGATGACGCCGATCGGACTGGATCCGGCACACCCGTTCCCGCGCATTCTCAACAAGAGCCTTAATTTCGCCGTGCAGCTGTCGGGCAAGGATGCGTTCGGGCGCAATTCCGGATTCGCGCTGGTGCAGGCCCCACGCGTGCTGCCGCGCGTGATCCGGTTGCCGCAGGAGATTGCCGGGTGTGATTTCGGATTCGTATTCCTGTCCTCGGTCATCCACGCCCATGTCGGCGAGCTGTTCACCGGCATGGAAGTCCAGGGTTGCTACCAATTTCGCGTCACCCGCAACAGCGATCTGTTCGTGGACGAGGAAGAAGTCAAAAACCTGCGCCTCGCGCTGCAGGGCGAACTGCCGCAACGCCATTTCGGGGATGCCGTGCGGCTCGAGGTCGCGGACTTGTGTTCGCCGGAAATCTCGGATTTTCTGCTGGCGCAGTTCAACCTTGGCCGCGACGACCTGTATCAGGTCAATGGTCCGGTAAACCTGGTGCGGCTGATGCAGGTTCCCGACTGGGTGGACCGCGCGGACCTGAAATTCCCGCCGTTCCTGCCGGGCATGCCGGCTGCGCTAACCAAATATCCAGACATATTCGCCGCGATCCGAAAGGGAGACATCCTCCTGCACCATCCGTTTCAGGCGTTCATGCCGGTGATCAGCTTCATCCAGCAGGCTGCGCGAGACCCCGACGTGGTGGCAATCAAACAAACCGTCTATCGCACCGGCGCCACCTCCGAGCTCATGCAGACCCTGATCGACGCTGCGCGCAGCGGCAAAGAGGTCACCGTGGTGGTGGAACTGATGGCGCGCTTCGACGAGGAGGCCAACATCAACTGGGCGGCGCGCCTGGAGGAAGTCGGCGCACACGTGGTCTACGGCGTGGTCGGGCTGAAGACTCACGCAAAAATGGCGATGGTGGTGCGCCGCGAAGGCGACACGCTGCGCCGTTACGTGCATCTGGGCACAGGCAACTACCATGCGCGGACTGCGATGCAGTACACCGACTTCGGCCTGTTCACCTGGCACGAAGAAATCTGCGCGGACGTCAATGAGGTGTTCATGCAGCTCACCGGCCTCGGCAAGGCCGGGAAACTCAGGCATCTGTGGCAATCCCCCTTCACGCTGCATTCGCAGGTGCTGAACATGATCCGGCGCGAAGCCGAGCAGGCACGCGCCGGGAATCCCGCGGGCATCATCGCCAAGATGAACGCGCTGCTCGAGCCCGAGATTATCGCCGCACTCTACGAGGCATCGATGGCCGGCGTGCAGGTTGACCTGATCGTGCGCGGGGTCTGCGCTTTACGCCCCGGCATTGCCGGACTTTCTGACAACATCCGGGTTCGGTCCGTCATCGGCCGGTTTCTAGAGCACCATCGGGTGTTCTTCTTCCGCAGCGCCAACGAGGTGTACCTTTCCAGCGCGGACTGGATGGATCGCAATTTCTTCCGCCGCATCGAAGTATGTTTTCCGGTGCTCGACGACAAGCTGAAAAAACGCGTCATCGACGAAGCGTTAAAAACCTATCTGGACGACAATGTCCAGGCGTGGGAGATGGATGGCGACGGCAACTTCAGGCGCCGGAAGCCCGAGCGCGGCAAGGGCGTTTCGGCCCAGGCTGCGCTGCTGGAGAAACTCGCCTCCAGCGCGAACTAGGCCGGGGGCGGCTGCGCGTTCGCAATCATTTGCAGACATGCCGCAGGAAATCGAGATCAAGCTGTCGGTTCCGGAGGAGCACGCGGCGCGGCTATGGCAGGTGCTCGGCCGGCACTCGCACGACAAACCGGTCACCCACCGACTGTTTTCGGCGTACTACGACACCCCGGAGCGTGCACTGAAAGCAGCCGGCGCGGCATTGCGCCTGCGCCGGCAGAACGGGCATTGGATCCAGACCGTGAAGAGCGGGGGCCGGGCCGCGGGCGGGCTGCATCAGCGCACCGAACACGAAGTCGAGGTAGCGGCGCAACTTCCAAGCTTCCCGGCGCTTGCCGAAGCCGGTCTCGGCGACCTGGTCGCCGACAAGCGGCTGCGCGAAGCGCTCACCGTGGCGTTCACCACCGAATTCAACCGCACTTCCGCGCTGCTCAGGCCTGCGGCCGGCAAGCTCATCGAGGTCAGTCTCGACCGCGGAGTGATCGCCGCCGGCGAGCGGCGCGAGCCGATCTGCGAAATCGAATTGGAACTCAAGTCCGGCACGCCGGACTGCCTGTTCGAGCTCGCCCTGGAAATTGCCACCGCGCTGCCGGTTCGCCTGGACAACCGCAGCAAAGCGGAAAGCGGCTACGCGCTGGCTGCGAATTCGAAGCCGGCCCCGGCCAAGGCCTTGCCGGCGGCATTGACGGCCCAGATGACGGTGGACGATGCTTTCGTGGCATTGATCTCGGAATGCGTGGCGCACATGCAGGCGAACGAAGCCGGCCTGCTGCAAGGCCGCGACCCCGAGTATCTGCATCAGGCCAGGGTCGGATTGCGTCGCCTGCGCTCGGTATTTCGCGTCTTCGCCGCCGCCGTTCCGCCGGAACCTTTCGCGGCGCCGCTGGAGCAGCTGAAGGCGCTCGGGCGAACCTTGGGCGCCGCACGGGATTGGGACGTGTTCGTCACCGACACACTGCAGCGTTGCGCGCGCGTGGTGACCGGTCATCCCGGCATGGCGGCACTGAAAAGGCACGCGCAGGCAGCACGCCGCGCCGCTGGCAAGACGGCTCGCGATGCGGTCGCCGATCCGGCGTATACCGGCATGCTGCTGCGTCTGTCGGCAACGCTGAATTCCGGTAAATGGCGCGGCAATGACGGTAGCGCCGCGGCCGACCTGCCGCAATTCGCCGCCGCGGTGTTGGACCGCCAGCATTCCCGCGTGCTGAAGCGGGGTCGTGGCATCGAGACACTGGCGTTCAAGGATTTGCACCGCTTGCGCATCGCGGTCAAACGGCTGCGTTACATGGCCGAGTTCTTTCTTCCGTTCGGCCCGAAGAAGACCCGATCTTACTTGCGAGCGCTTGCGGATCTGCAGGATTTGCTGGGAATGTTCAACGACAGTGCGGTTGCATGGCGGCTGCTTGACACCCTGGGTGCGCACACATCTTTGCCGTCTTACCAGCAGGCGGTGGGCTACCTGCGCGGCTGGAGCGCCGCGGAAGCCGATCGTTGCCGCGAACAACTTGCCCATACGTGGAAGAAGTTCCTCGAAACCCGGCCCTGGTGGGCGCGGGATTGAAGCACTCGACCCGGGAGACGCTGTGATGAGGGAAAAATGGACCTGATACTGTGGCGCCACGCCGAAGCAGTGGATGGTCAGCCTGACCTTGCGCGCGAACTCACGCCCAAGGGCGTGAAACAGGCCAAAGCACTCGCGCAATGGCTGAGGTCCCGCCTGCCCAAGCAGACCCGTATCATCGTCAGTCCCGCCGAACGCACCAGACAGACGGCCGCGGCGCTTGCAGAGGAATTCGAGATCGATCGCAAGCTTGCGCCCGGCGCGCCGCCCTCGGCGGTGCTGGCCGCGGCCGGGTGGCCAGACCACAAGGGTACGGTCGTGATTGTCGGCCATCAGCCCACTCTGGGGATGGCGGCTGCGCTGCTGATTGCCGGCGAGCCGATACCGTGGAGCATCAAGAAAGGCGCGATCTGGTGGCTAAGCAATCGGGTGCGCGCCGAACAGCCGGAAGTCGTGCTGCGAGCCGTGATCTCGCCGGATCTGCTGTAGGCCAAGGCATGTTCGAATCGGCAGAGTTGGGACATGCGATTTCCCCGGCCACTTACGCGCGCGCTGTGCCGAAACTGCGCGAAGCGTTGCTGGACGCGCAATACGACCTGTTCCAGGACGGCCGCTTTCCGGTGATGATCCTGATCGCGGGGATAGACGGCGCGGGCAAGGGCGAAACCGTCAACCTGTTGAACGAATGGATGGATCCCCGCCACATCAACGTCGCCGCATTCGGAGAATCCTCGGACGAGGAACGGGAACGCCCGCCGATGTGGCGCTACTGGCGGGAGCTGCCGCCCAGGGGAAGGATCGGCATTTTCTTCGGGCACTGGTATACCGATCCCATCCTCGATCGCGTCCATCGCAAATCCAGGCAGCCGGAATTGATCCAGAGCATCGAGGAGATCGTGCGCTTCGAAAAGATGCTCGCCGACGAAGGCGCGCTGCTGCTGAAGTTCTGGTTCCACCTGACGAAGGACAAACAGAAGAAGCGGCTCAAGGCGCTGGAAAAAGATCCGCAGACGCGGTGGCGAGTGACCAAGACCGAATGGCGGCACTTCCGTCTCTACGACCGGATACGCAAGGTAGCGGGGCTCGCACTGCGCCACACCGGGTCGGCGGCCGCGCCGTGGTTCGTGGTCGAAGGACAGGACGCCTGTTACCGCAATCTCACGGTCGGCCGCACGTTGCTGGCGGCAATGCGGGAACGCCTCGACCAGAAACCGGCAAAGCCGGCTGCGGACCGCATCCCGCCGATTCCGCCTCCGATTGATAACCGCCACATTCTGGGTGCGCTCGACCTTGGGCTGAAACTCACCCGCAGGCAATACACGGAACAGCGCGCGCTGTACCAGGGCCGGATCTATAAGCTGTCTCGACACCCCAGGTTTCGCGAGCGCTCCGCGGTCCTGGTGTTCGAAGGCAATGACGCCGCGGGCAAAGGCGGCGCAATCCGCCGCGTTGCCGCTGCGCTCGATGCCCGCTATTACCGCACCATCCCGGTTGCCGCGCCGACCGAAGAGGAGCGGGCCCAGCCCTATCTCTGGCGATTCTGGCGGCACCTCCCGCGACTTGGCCGGTTCGTGCTGTTCGACCGTTCCTGGTACGGACGCGTGCTGGTGGAACGGGTCGAGGGCTTTGCCGGCGAGTTCGACTGGACGCGCGCCTATTCCGAGATCAATGATTTCGAACAGCAGCTCGCGGACAAGGGCGCAATCGTGGTCAAATTCTGGCTGGCGATCAGCAAGGATGAGCAATACCGCCGCTTCAGGGAACGCCAGAAGACCGCGTTCAAGCGCTTCAAGATCACGCCGGAGGACTGGCGCAATCGCAAGAAATGGGAAGCTTATGAACAGGCGGTGTGCGACATGGTGGACCGCACCTCCACTGCAGTCGCACCATGGACGCTGGTGGAGGCCAACGACAAGCGCTACGCGCGCATCAAGGTGCTGAAGACGATCTGTGAGCGCCTGGAATCGGCGCTCCGGTTGCAATAGCCGTTCTCGTGAAGGAGAAACAATGGTTCAGAGCAAGAAACACCTGACGCAGACGATTTCGCGGACAGCGCTTGCGGTAGCCGCGGCAGGATTATTCCTGGCCGGTACCAGCGCCGGCGTCGTGGCGGATGCGAAGCAGGCCAAGGTGCAATGCACCGGCGCCAACGGTTGCAAGGGCAAGAGCGACTGCGCCACCGCGACCAGCGCCTGCCACGGGCAGAACGCCTGCAAGGGCCAGGGATGGTTGAAGCTGACCGAGAAGGAGTGCCTGGATAAAGGCGGGAAAGTGGAAAAAAGCTGATCTCGATGCAGCGCGCGTCGCCTGTCTAGTCCGCGACCAGCGCCTCGGCCTCGAGATCGGCAAGCTGAGGTACCGTCAGTTCTATTCCGAGCTTGCTCCAGGCCTTGATTTCACCGCGAAGTTCGGCGGCAGTAAGCGGATTGGCGGCGAGCCAGCGCGCGTCGAGCTCGACGGTGATCGTGCTTTTCTTCCTCGATGCATGAATTGCCGGCAACCGTACTTCCGAATGGCTGCGGTGAAACAGCGCGGCTAGCCGCAACGCGACCAGCGGGGTCCAGTCGACGTCCTTCTCAACCATCCCGCGCAGCTTGTCGAGCGAGCCGCGGTGCGCCAGCACCAGCAGCGACAGTTGCGCCTGTTCCATCCGGGAGAAACCGGGCATGTCGGCGTGCCCGATGATGTAAGCGGAGTGCTTGTGGTAGCCGGAATGCGCCACGGTAAACCCGATCTCGTGTAAACGGGCTGCCCAGGACAACAGCGACATCGGGTACTCGAGCTGCGCCTTGTCGCCGCCCCTGAGTTGCTCGTACAGCTTCAGCGCGAGGCGTTCCACCCGGTGCGCATGAACGGACTCCACGTGATAGCGCTTCATGAACTGGCGCACGGTCAGTTCGCGCATGTCGCGATTATGAGCCCGGCCGATCATGTCCCAAAGGATGCCCTGGCGCATGGCGCCGTTGGCAAGCGCCATGTGTTCGACGCCGAGTTCGGCAAAGACCGCGCTCATGATCGCGAATCCGCCGGGAAGCACCGCAATCCGGTCGTCGCGCAATCCCGCCAGTTCGAGCTTGGCGAGCTCGCCCGCCTTGAGCAACGCGGCGCGCAGACGTTCCATGCCCTCCGCGGTTATTCCCGACGCACTCCAGCCGTTGGCTTCGAGAATGTCGCCGATAGCGCGCGTGGTGCCCGAGGAGCCGACTGCCTGCTGCCAATGCTTGCGCGAGAACTGCTTCCTGATCGTTTCCACTTCGATGCGTGCCGCGAGCTCCGCCTGCTTCATGTTGGACTTGCTGATCCTGCCCTCAGGGAAGTAGCCGAGACTGTAGCTGACGCAGCCCATGTAGAGGCTCTCGAGTTTGTGCGGCTGATTGCCGGCACCGATGATGAATTCGGTGGAACCGCCGCCGATGTCCACCACCAGCCGCTTCTCCGCCGTGGCCGGAAGGCTGTGGGCGACTCCGAGATAAATCAGCCTTGCCTCCTCGCGCCCACCCACAACTTCGATAGGGAAACCGAGCGCGGCCTCGAACCGGGGCATGAATTCGCGGACGTTCTTTGCGACGCGCAGGGTATTGGTGCCCACCGCGCGCACCGAAGTCGCCGGCATTCCGCGCACGCGCTCCCCAAATCGCTTGAGGCATTCGATCGCGCGCGCCTGCGCCGCCTCGTCCAGATGTTTTTCCGGGGTCAGTCCGGCGGCGAGCCGCACCGGCTCACGCAATGAATCGAGTGGATAGATCTGGTCATCGACGACACGTCCGAGCTGGAGCCGAAACGAATTGGAGCCCAGGTCGACCGCCGCAATGGTCGGGGGTGTTTCCATCAAGGACATTTTGCCTCAAAACCGCGGAGGCTCAGCGAGGGAACCGGCATGCCGGCGCAAGCGCCGGTGGACCGCTCAGTGCTCAGCCCATGACCTCGCGCTCGATCTCCTCGAGCGTAACGTGGCGGACGTCCTTGCCCTTGACCATATAGATCACATACTCGGAGATGTTCTTGGCGTGGTCGCCGATGCGCTCGATCGCCTTGGCGACAAACAGGATTTCGATGGAGACCGAAATGGTGCGAGGATCTTCCATCATGAAGGTGATGAGCTGACGGAGCACGCCGCGGAACTCCTCGTCTACGTGCTGGTCGCGCCGCACCACTTCCGCCGAGGCGGCCAGATCCAGGCGGGCGAACGCGTCGAGCGATTTACGCAGCATTTCCAGCGCGATCTGCGACATCCGGCGGATTTCCACGGTGCGGGGCTGCTGCAGCCGGTCGGTGGAATAAATCAGCTTCGCCATGCGCGCTATCTTCGCCGCCTCATCGCCGATGCGTTCGAGGTCGGTAATGGTCTTCACCACTGTCATCAACATGCGCAGGTCACCGGCGGCCGGCTGGCGGCGGGCGATGATGGTGCTGCAATCCTCGTCGATACCGACTTCGAGGCCGTTGACCAGATGGTCGTTGTTTTCGACTTTGCTGCACAACTCGAGGTCACCGGAGACCAGTGCGTCCAAAGCCAGTTTGATCTGCTCCTCAACAAGTCCACCCATGTGCAGGACGCGGGCACGGACGGCTTCAAGTTCGGCATCGAACTGCTTGGATGTGTGTTCAGAATTGGCCATCACCTCGAACTCCCTTCCGTACCGCGCACCGGCAAATGGCTCAGTGTACGGCTATTACGTTACAAGAAAATGTCATCGGGTCACCCTCTCCACCCCGACCCGGCGGCCAAGCAGCAGCACATCCGCGCCCCGGCGGGCAAACAGTCCGTTTGCCACCACGCCGACGATCTGGTTGATGTCCCCCTCAAGCGCGACCGGATTGACGATTTCCAGCCCGCGAACGTCCAGAATGACATTGCCGTTGTCGGTAGTAAATCCCTGGCGCAACTCCGGCTGCCCGCCCAAACGGATCAGTTCCCGGGCCACATGGGAACGCGCCATCGGGATCACTTCCACAGGCAGCGGAAAAGCACCCAACACGCTTTTCAACTTCGTTTCATCGGCGATGCAGATGAACTTATGCGCAACGGCCGCCACGATCTTTTCCCGCGTGAGCGCGCCACCTCCACCCTTGATCATGTGCAGATGCCGCGTGACCTCGTCGGCGCCGTCCACATACAACGGCAGTTCGTCCACGGCGTTCAGGTCGAACACCCGGATTCCCGCGGCCTTCAGCCTGGTGGCGCTCGCCTCGGAACTGGCCACCGCGCCATCCAGGCGTCCCCTGATTCCGGCCAGTTCCTCGATGAAGATATTCGCGGTGGATCCGGTGCCCACGCCGATGATGCAGCCTGCCGGTACTTCGGCGACCGCGGCTTTCGCGACCGCCTTCTTGAGATCGTCCTGAGTCATGATTGCCCGCAAGCATAGCGTCTACGCCCGGCCGGCACAAATGAGTTGCCCCGTTGCGCGCGCTCGTTCCCGGCTGTTACGCTCGAAGGACATCTGGGAGAACTGATGAAATCCGACTATCTAGAAAGAATCCTGGCCGCTCGTGTTTATGACGTTGCGGTCGAAACTCCGCTCGAGTTGGCGCCGGCCCTGTCGCGCCGGATGGGTAATGCGCTTCTTCTGAAGCGCGAGGATATGCAACCGGTGTTCTCCTTCAAGCTGCGCGGCGCCTACAACAAAATGGCAGGCTTGACCTCGGCGCAGCGCCGGCGGGGAGTCATCACCGCCTCGGCGGGAAATCACGCCCAAGGCGTGGCATTGGCGGCGAACCACCTGGATTGCCGCGCCACCATAGTCATGCCCGCGACCACGCCGCAGATCAAGATCTCAGCCGTCATGATTCGCGAGGCACGCGTGGTGCTGTTCGGCGACTCCTACGACGAGGCCTATGCGCACTCTCTCAAGATCGCCAGGCGCGAAAAGCTCACCTTCGTGCATCCCTACGATGATGCGGAGGTGATCGCCGGCCAGGGTACGATCGGCATGGAAATCCTGCGTCAGCACGGGGGGCCCATTCACGCCATTTTTGTCGCCGTCGGCGGCGGCGGCCTGATCTCCGGGATCGCGGCCTACGTCAAACGTCTGCGTCCGGACATCCGCATCATCGGCGTGGAGCCGGTAGACGCCGACGCCATGGCCCGCTCTCTTGCGGCCGGCCGCAGGGTACGGCTTGCGCAAGTCGGCCTTTTTGCAGACGGCGTCGCGGTCAAACAAGTGGGTGCCGAAACCTTCCGACTGTGCCGGGATCTGGTGGACGAAATGATCCTGGTGGACAACGATGCGATTTGTGCGGCGATCAAGGACGTGTTCGAGGACACCCGTTCGATTCTCGAACCTGCGGGTGCGCTGGCGATCGCCGGCGCCAAGGCCTACGCAGAGCGCCGCAAGCAGCTGAACCAGACTTATGTAGCAGTCGCCTCCGGGGCCAACATGAATTTCGAACGCCTGCGATTTGTCGCCGAGCGCGCGGAAGTAGGCGAAAGGCGCGAAGCCATCCTGGCTGTGACGATCCCGGAGCGGCCCGGCAGCTTCAAGCAGTTCTGCTCACTGCTCGGCGCGCGCAACGTCACCGAGTTCAACTATCGCTATGCCGATACCGAGCAGGCTCATGTGTTCGTCGGCGTACAGGTGCGCGACCGCGATGAGACCCGCAAGCTGATTGCGCGGCTCCGTCGCAGGAAGCTGCCGACCCTCGATTTCAGCGACAACGAGATGGCCAAGTTACACGTGCGCCACCTGGTGGGCGGCCGCGCGCCCTCGGTCGAAAATGAGCGGCTATACCGCTTCGAGTTCCCCGAGCGACCGGGGGCGCTGATGAAATTTCTCGACAGCATGAGCCACGACTGGAACATCAGCCTGTTCCACTATCGCAACCACGGCGCCGATTACGGTCGGGTGCTGGTGGGAATGCAGGTGCCGCCGCGAGACCGGGCGGCGTTCCGCGGCTTCCTCTCCCGGCTCGGTTACGCTCACTGGGAAGAAACCCGAAACCGCGCCTATTCGCTGTTCCTGGCCTAAATCATGCTCCATTTTCAGCGCGCGCCCTCCTATAATTGCGAGTTTCACCAACGTATCCCGACGCACACCGATTGACATCGTGAAAACAGCCCTTGCCGCACTGCTTTTCGCCTCCTGCGCAGCCTTGGCCGCGCCGGATGCCGAAGTCTTTCTCGAAGCGCGGGAAGCATTCCAGCGCGGCGACATCGCGCGAATGGAGCGGCTTGCCGCGCAGATAGACGATGACTATCCGTTGGCCCCGTACGTCGAGTACTGGCAACTGCGCTCGCGTCTGGCGGACCTTTCTCCCGGCGAGATTCGGAATTTCCTGGCCCGCTACAAGGACACTCTGGTCGCCGACAGGTTGATCGCGGACTGGCTTCGGCAGCTGGCCAAGGTTCGCGACTGGCCGGGATTTCTGCGCGAATACCCACAGCTGACCACTGAAGATCTGGAGCTGGTGTGTTTCGCCTATCAGGCGCGACTGGCAAACGGTGAGTCAGGAATACTTACCCAGGCGCGGCCGTTATGGTTTACCGCCCAGGTCCTGCCCGAGAGTTGCCTGCCGCTCTTCGAGCTGATGTTCAGGAAGGAAATACTTACCGCCGAGGACATCTGGACCCGAATCCGGCTTGCGCTCGAAATCGGCAATGTCAGCGGAGCCCGCATGTTGGTCGGTTATCTGCCGGCGTCGCAACGCCCGGATCCGAAGACGCTTGATTCGATTTCGCGCCGTCCACAGTATTTTCTTGACCGTGCCGCACCGCCCTTGAAAAGCCGCACCCAGCGCGAACTGGCCATCTACGCGCTCTACAAGACCGCGGAGGGTTGGCCGCAGACCGCTGCAGACCGGCTGCGCAAAATATCCGGGGATTGGCCGGACGCCGAGCGCGACTACGCGTGGGCGCAGATCGCTTCGGTCGCCGCCCGCAACCTTCATCCGGATGCGCTCGTTTGGTTCAGGAACGCGGGCAACGACATGAACGATCGCCAGCTTACCTGGCGTGCCCGCGCCGCGCTGCGGGCCGGCAACTGGAGCGAAGTGCTTGCAACTATCGAGGCAATGTCACCCGCGGAGTACAGATATGCGCAGTGGCGCTACTGGAAAGCGCGCGCGTTGTCGGCGCTGGGCCGCGAGTCCGAAGCCAACGCGTTGCTGGCGCCGCTTTCGAACCAGTTCAATTTTTATGGCCAGCTCGCCGCAGAAGACCTCGGCACATCGATCAGCACGGTCCCGCAGACTTATCGGCCCGACAACGACGAAATCGAAGCGATCGCCAAAGACCCCGACATAGTGCGCGCACTGGCGCTCTACGGCGCCGGTCTGCGCTATGAAGGCGCGCTGGAATGGCAGTGGGCGGTCAAGGATTACGACGACAAGCAACTGCTTGCCGCCGCCGAACTGGCATCGCGTAACCAGTGGTACGAACGCGTCATCGATACCGCTGAACGTACTGTGTTGCTGCACGATTTCGGACTGCGTTACCCCACACCCTATCGAGAAGTGGTGCGGGACTACGCCAGTCAGCTCGACCTCGACGAAGCCTGGGTCTACGGCCTGGTGCGCCAGGAGAGCCGTTTCGCGCACACCGCACGGTCCACCGCCGGGGCCAGCGGGTTGATGCAGCTCATGCCGTCCACCGCACGCTGGGTGGCGAAACGCCTAGGCTTGAACGGCCACCACGCCACGCTCACCGCCACCGCTGACTCCAACATCGTGCTGGGGACCTACTACTTGCGCCAGTTGATGGACTCCCTGGACAATCAAATGGTGCTCGCCTCCGCAGGCTACAACGCCGGCCCGCGCCGCGCGCGCGAGTGGGTAGCCGGCCGGCCGCTGGAAGGCGCAATCTATATCGAGACCATCCCGTTTCCCGAAACACGCGAATACGTCAAGCGGGTCATGAACAATACCCTGTACTATGCGCGACTGCTGCGCCAGCCGGGACCCAGTTTGCGTGAACGGCTCGGTGTCGTTCCGGCGAGGACGCCGCAAAACAACTGAGCCGCGGCTCTGCGCCACATGACTGTCCGCCCCGCGCCCATCGCGGAAACAATACTTCGTATCGAGGGCATGAGGATCAAGTCGGTCTGCGTTATCGGGGGCTCGGGTTTTCTGGGCCGCCATGTCGCCCATCAACTTGCCGACATTGGACTCCGTGTGCGCGTCCCCACCCGCCATCGCGAGCGCGCCAAGGAACTTATCGTGCTGCCCTCGGTGGATGTAATCACCGCCGACGTCAATGATCCGGCTACCCTTTCACGGCTGTTCGCCGGAATCGACGCGGTAGTGAACCTGGCCGGCGTCCTGCACCAAAGGCGCAAAGGCGACTTTGCGCGCACTCACATCGAATTGCCGCGCAAGATCGTAGATGCGTGCCGCGAACAGGGCGTGCGCCGGCTATTGCACGTTTCCGCGATTGGAGCGGCGCACGACGCCCCAAGCGAGTATCTGCGTTCGAAGGCCGGCGGGGAACAGCAAATCCGCGTGGCGCATGCTGCGGGCATACGCACGACCATATTCCGTCCCTCGGTAATCTTCGGGCGTGAAGACGGCTTCCTCAATCTGTTCGCACGTCTGGCGCGCATTCTGCCGGTCATAGTGTTGGCGAGCCCGCAAGCGCGGTTCCAGCCGGTGTTCGTGGAGGATGTCGCGCGCGCCGTGGTGCTGAGCCTCGAGGAAGCGCGTACCGCCGGCCAGAGTTATGAACTTGGTGGGCCGCGCGTCTACACTCTGCAGGAGTTGGTCGAATACGTCTGCCGCACACTCGGACTGGAACGGCCGATCATTCCGCTGAACGACCGGCTGTCCTTCCTGCAAGCCTGGATGATGGAGTGGCTGCCAGTGAAGCTGATGACGCGGGACAATTACTTTTCGATGAAGGTGGACAGCGTGTGCGCGGGCCGGTTTCCAGTCCTTTTCGGCTTTGAGCCAACGCCGCTCGAAGCGGTGGTGCCGCTGTACCTGGCGGAAAACACTCCGAGGGCACGGTACCGGTGGTTCCGTTTCCGCGCCCGCCGTTGATCTGCATATCGCGCGCCGTGAGCGAATGCGAGGAGTCGTTCCATGTCCCATCCCACCCTGGTAATCGGTAACAAAGCCTATTCCTCCTGGTCGCTGCGTCCCTGGCTGTTGATGAAGCAGGCCGGAATTGCGTTCAAAGAGATTCGCATTCCGCTCTACCGTCAGGACAGCAAGGAAAACATTCTTCGTTATTCCCCCGCCGGGCGCGTGCCCGTGCTGGAAGACGGTAGCCTGAAGGTGTGGGATTCGCTGGCGATCTGCGAATATCTGGCAGAGAAGTATCCGCACAAACGGCTCTGGCCGCGCGAAACCCGGGCCCGAGCCAACGCGCGCTCGGTCAGCGCTGAAATGCATTCCGGCTTCGCCAATCTGCGGAGCCAGATGCCGATGAACGTGCGCCGCCGGATGCCTGGGCGCGGCAGGACGCCCGAAGTGCTCGCGGAGATCTCTCGCATCCAGGCAATTTGGAGCGACTGTCGCGTCCGTTTCGGCGCTGACGGGCCTTTTCTCTATGGCGAGTTCTCGGTAGCCGACGCCATGTATGCTCCGGTGGTGTCGCGCTTCTACACCTACGAAGTTGAACTCGACGGCGGCGCGCGCGAGTATGCCGCGTTCGTTTACGCGCTTGCGGCAATGCAGGAGTGGATTACCGGGGCGAATGCCGAGACCGAGGTTATCGCCGAATACGAACCATGAGGATATACGCCGTCGGCGGTGCGGTAAGGGACCATCTGCTCGGGCGTGCGGTCGAAGACCAGGATTACGTCGTGGTCGGCGCCACTCCCGAACAGATGGAGCAACTCGGTTATCGCCCGGTAGGCAAGGACTTCCCAGTTTTCCTGCATCCGCAGACGCATGAGGAATACGCGCTGGCCCGGACTGAACGGAAGACTGCCCGCGGCTACAAGGGCTTCGAGGTCTACGCTGCGCCGGAGGTGACGCTGGAGCAGGACCTGGCACGGCGCGATCTCACTATCAATGCGATCGCGCGCGACGAGCACGGCAATCTCATCGATCCCTTTAACGGGGTGGCCGATCTCAAGGCCGGAATTCTGCGCCACATCAGTCCGGCCTTCGTGGAAGATCCGGTACGCGTGCTTCGGGTGGCGCGGTTCGCCGCGCGTTTCGGTTTTGCGATTGCTCCGGAAACGCTCGAATTGATGCGGGAGATCGTCCGTAACGGCGAGGTCGATCACCTGGTGGCCGAACGCGCCTGGCAGGAAATATCGCGCGGGCTGATGGAATCCACGCCTTCGCGGATGTTCCGCACGCTGCGTGAATGCGGAGCGCTGGCGCGAGTCCTTCCGGAAGTCGACGCATTGTTCGGCGTGCCGCAGCCGCCGCAGCATCACCCGGAAGTGGATACCGGACTGCATATCATGCTGGTGGTCGACTACGCGGCCGCCCGGTGCCTTTCGCTTCCGGTGCGTTTCGCAGCGCTCACCCACGATCTGGGCAAGGGTGTGACACCGCAGGCGCTGTGGCCGAAGCATCACGGCCACGAACAGAAGAGCGTAGAGCTGGTTGAGGAAGTGTGCCAACGACTGCGCACACCCAACGATTGCCGCGACCTCGCGGTGCTGGCGGCGCGTTACCACGGCGACGTGCACCGTGCCGAGGAACTGCGTCCGGCAACTATCCTCAAACTGCTTGCCGCCACCGACGTATTCCGCAAAGCTGAGCGATTCGAGGATTTCGTCGAGGTCTGCGCCTGCGACTTTCACGGCCGGACCGGCTACGAGACCCGCGCCTATGCGCCGGCCGCTATTCTGCGGACCGCCGCTGCTGCAGCCCGTGGCGTTGACGCCGGTGCCATCGCAGTCGAAATCGGCGACCCGGACCGGATCCCGGCGGCCATCGAGGCCGCCCGACTGAAGGCCGTCACCGAAGCGCTTGCCGCCGCGCGTCAACGCTGAACCGGAGCAAGCCGTTGGTGGGGGGGTCATCAAAACCCAAACGAGGATCACATGAACTCAACCAGACTTACGGCTGCGCTCGCGGCTGCACTTGCCCTTCTCATCCCTCATCTGAACGTTCAGGCCGATGAACACGGCGCCCGAATGGAGGCGAACTTCAAGAAAGCCGACAAAGACAACGATGGCAGCCTGACCCGCGACGAGGCCAAGGCGATGCCGCGGGTGGCGAAGAATTTCGACGCCATCGACGCGGACAAGAGCGGCACCATCACGCTGGCGGAAATGCAGGCCGCCATGCAGAAAATGGCCAAAGAAGCGCACAAACGCGGCGCAGAACGTTTCAAGGCGGCCGACAAGGATGGCAACGGCAGCCTTACGCGCGAGGAAGCCAAGGCGATGCCCCGAGTCGCCAAGAACTTCGATGCGGTAGATGCCGACAAGAGCGGCACGGTTACCGAGAAGGAGATTCACGATTACATGAAGGCCCATCGCCAGGAGCGCAAGAAGAGCTGACCCGGTTGCAGTACTACCGAAAACGGACAGCCTCGCCTGTCCGTTTTTTTATCTCAGCATCCAGTAGAGCAAGCTGGCCAGCAGCGACAGCAAAATGGTGGACCCGAGCGGAAACCAGTAGTGCCGGCCGTTGCGGTGAAGATCGATGTCGCCGGGCATGCGCCCGAACCCAAATTTGCGCAGCCATGGCGAAAACACTCCGAGCAGCAAGACCGCGACAGCCAGTGTGAACAGCCATTTCAGCACTTCGCCCTCCCTTCGCCCCGGCAACGCAACACCCTGCTTCCCTGACTGCCACAGGCGACCCTCGCAAAGAAGCGAAAAGAAATCCCTGTTGCGGCATATCCGCGCGGACATGACATGATGCGCGACCCGGCACAAGAAGCGGTTTTGTTCGTGTTTTTCATGCCTTCGCGGCGCGCAGCTTCCGTCCCGCATTATATGGGCGCGATTCCTGCTTCCCCTTGAATCTGCGCACTTTCTTTGTACTCATAAGGAGAAATCGGTTGATCGATCTGTACACCTGGAGCACGCCCAATGGTCGCAAGGTTTCTATCATGCTGGAGGAGCTCGGGTTGCCCTATAACACGCATGCGATCGATATCGGCAAGGGTGAACAGTTCACACCCGAATTCGTAACTGTCAGTCCGAACAGCAAGATCCCTGCACTCGTGGACAGCGAGGGGCCGGAGGGGAAGCCCTATCCGCTTTTCGAGTCGGGCGCCATCCTGCTTTATCTGGCCGAAAAGACCGGCCGGTTTCTACCCTCCAAGGCGACCGAGCGTTTTGACGCCATTCAATGGCTGATGTTCCAGATGGGCGGGGTCGGCCCGATGTTCGGGCAAACCCATCATTTCCTGCGCGCCGCCCCGGAGCCGGTCCCTTACGCGATTGCGCGCTACGGCAAGGAAACCCGCAGGCTGTATGGGGTACTTGATCGGCGTCTGTCCGGCCGCGACTGGTTGGCCGCCGGTTATTCCGTGGCCGACATCGCCACCTATCCGTGGGTTGCCCGTCACGATTGGCACAAGGTCGAGCTTGGCGATTTTCCGAACGTAAAGCGCTGGTTCGACACGATCGGAGCCCGTCCCGCGGTACAGCGCGGCATGAAGGTACCCGCACCGCGCTGATGGCCATCGCGACTGTATGACCGAGGCAATTCCGTCCAAGATCGGCAAGTATCCGGTGATCCGTGAGATCGGGCACGGCGCGACCAGCCGCGTCTATCTGGGTCGCGATCCGTTTGCCAATCGCGATGTTGCGATCAAGCTGGTAACCAAGGATTCCGGCGTGGGTACGGATTTGCGACGCCGTTTCCACAAGGTGTTCATGAACGAAGCATCGCTGGTCGGCAAGCTCCTTCACCCGCACATCATGGCCATCTACGATGCCGATGTAACCGACGACTACAGCTACATCGTCATGGAGTACGTGAACGGGCCCACCTTGGAACAGTACTGTAACGTAGCCACCCTGTTACCCGTGGAGCGGGTGGTGGAAATAGCGTTCAAGTGCAGCCTGGCACTGGAATTCGCACACCGTCGCGGAGTGATTCACCGCGACATCAAGCCGGCGAACATCCTCATCAATGGGCAGGGCGACATCAAGATCAGCGATTTCGGCGTGGCCCTGCAGGCGGAAGCCGAACATACGCACCTCCAGGGCGTCGGTTCACCGTCCTATATGTCTCCCGAACAAGTGCAGGACAAGGAGTTGTCGCACCAGACTGACATCTATTCGCTGGGCGTGGTGATGTACCAGCTGCTGACCGGAAAGCTGCCATTCATCGCCGCCACCAAGGCGAGCCTGCTCTACCAGATCATCAACATCGATCCGCTGCCGCCGTCCACCCATCGCACCGATATCTCACCCGACCTGGACCGCGTGGTGATACGCGCGCTCGACAAAGTAGTCAAAAACCGCTACCAGACCTGGGGAGACTTCAGCCGGGACCTGACTCAGACCTACCGTCATCTTGAGTTGCCGCCCGAGTCTGTCTCCGACACCGAGAAGTTCAACGCCATCAAGTCGCTGAGCTTCTTTCGCGAGTTTCGCGATGTGGAGATCTGGGAGACGGTGCGCATTGCCTCTTTCCGCCGCATACAGGCCGGCAAGACCGTGATCCGCGAGGGTGATGTCGGCGAAAGCTTCTACATCATCGCTTCCGGCGAGGCCAAGGTGGCCAAATCGGGCAGCCAGCTCGACACGCTGCGGGCCGGCGATTGTTTTGGCGAAATCCTCTACTTCGAAGATACCCGGGCGCGGCGAATTACTACTATTTCCTCCGCCACAGCTCTCGCGCTCATCGAAATCAAGGCCGGGGCGTTGCAGAAAGCCTCCGACTCGTGCCAGAAGCAGTTCAACCAGTCGTTTCTGCGCATTCTCATCGACCGGCTGACCTGGGCTAACAGCCGGCTCTCAGCCCGGAGTTAGCAGGATCTCTTACAGGCTTGTTGCCTCGCAGACTTATGCTTGCGCAGCCAGCGTGACGTCGCAGCAA
>Ga0070700_100000317_pt1 | contig 25111 bp, 41 predicted proteins | sample KBSK5101metaG_FD_65456 | JGI IMG/M metagenome (GOLD analysis project Ga0070700, IMG submission 65456) | Corn, switchgrass and miscanthus rhizosphere microbial communities from Kellogg Biological Station, Michigan, USA - KBS K5-10-1 metaG | ecosystem: Host-associated > Plants > Roots >...
ATCAGCGAGCAGTGCCACCGGATACCAATCAGCGAGCAGTGCCACTGGAGACCAATCAGCGAGCAGTGCCACTGGATACCGATCAGCGAGCAGTGCCACCGGATACCAATCAGCGAGCAGTGCCACCGGATACCAATCAGCGAGCAGTGCCACTGGCATCGCCGCGGTCGCCATCAACATCGGCAGATTCGGCAAGGCGAAAGCTGGAGAGGATGGCGCAATCGTTCTCGTCAATCATGACGACAACTGGAAAATCCGGCATATACGAGCTGCAAAAGTGGGTGAACATGGAATCAAAGCCGATACGTTTTATGTGCTGAACGATGCTGGCGAATTTGAAGAAGCTGAATAGGCCGTCTCCAATCACGGTTAACGAATAGAGGGAAGAGGAATGAGTGAATTCCATACATTGCTTGTCCGCTTCAGGGGCGAGCAGCCTTCTTACAAAGCCGATCAAGAAGTTCTCGGCGGCGAGCTTATTGGTGTTCAGTTTGATGATGGCTTTGCTGAATATGAAAAGCTGGAAGCGCAGCGTAATGATCTTCTGGAGGCCTGCCAGGAGGCCGAAAAATTACTCAGCTGGCTCAGTGGCTGGGCACTCACGGAGCCACAGCTTCAAGTAATTCGTGCAGCAATAGCCAAAGCCCAAGGCAACTAATTAGCGGATGGGGTGGGAAGATGGCAATCGAAGATAATTTGGATTACATCCGAAAAACCTATGGCGTTCCGGCGCATCGTGGCGGTCATGTCAGATATATAACCACTGGAAAACTTGGAATTATCAAAGGTTCTAGCGGCCCTCACGTACTTGTGTTGTTGATGGGCGAGCAGCATGCAAAGCCTTATCACCCGACTGACCTGGAATATTTGTGATGCCTAAATTCCTCGACCCCACAGGCAAAGAACTCACAGCAGGGCAAGCGCTGGATGTGTGGCTTGAGTATCAGGCGGATATACGTGATATCGCACTCAATGCCCATGTATTTTCTGATGCAGTTTATGGCTATCCCAGAGAAATGAAACTGCTTAAGAAAGCCGGCATCGAGATCAAGTTTGGAGAAGAGTCATGAACTCAGCAGAAGTTTTAGACGATTGTTTCCGCAGCATGTTTGATATGCCTCCGGCGAAAGAGCGGCCTGTTAATCCGCCTGACGAGCCCATTGTTTCAAACGATATCGCTGAAAAAAAACTCAGGAAAAGTCTGACCGCTCAAAAGCGTAGTGAGTATTGGGACGATTTTACCATGTATTTGTTCGATGAAATCAGCGATCAAGAGGCCGATAAAGTCTCTGCAGCATTGCTTGAAGGTGAATATCTGGTTGTCGGCGAGGTATTGGCTGCTGTTAAGGAGAGGGCAATTCGCAAGACCGCTGAGAGGTTCGCAAGTCAGCTGGGATCTATGTCATGAACATCACCCACCTATCCGACAAAGATTTCATGGAGCGAATTATGAAGCCAAAGGATGACAGGCAAGAGTTGTGGGATTTGGCCATTGAGGTCACGAAGCGTACTCCATATAGCGCAGGACTTCATTCTATACCGGGTGGTGTGCGGGTACTTGTTTTGAATTTCAGCGGTCAGCCGGTTATTGATTCCAACTGCATGTTGCCTCAAGACAACGACGACGAATTCACCCAAAGCGGCAAGCGCAAATTCATCCGAACGATTATGGACGATATGCGGAAGTTGATTCGGGATGAGCCGGGGAATGCAGCATGAAATATATACCGGGTCCGTGGGAAGTTTGCAAAGAGCCTCCAAATGATAAATGGTTTGAAGGCATAACTATCGGCGCAGCCAGCCCTAATGATGCCAGGCGGATATGCGATTTGACGCCGTTGGCGCCGCCGGAATTGCGGAAAGCCAACGGTGCTTTAATTTGTGCCGCTCCTGATTTGTATGAAGCACTTTGTGCCATCGAACCATTGGCCGTTGCGTGGGCTTCGCATTATCAAATGCTGCATCAGTTGCGGGACTTCCACAGCACACACCAAGCGTTATTGGATCAAGTAAAGGCAGCAAAAAATAAAGTTGGGGCTGGATCATGAATGAGCCGAAATTTAAAGTGGGCGAAGAGGTGATCGTGCAGTCAAGGCATGTTCCTATGTTTGAGTCGGTAGTTGTTGAGGTTCATAAAATTAATGGAATAGCTATGTCCATCTATACCGAAGAAGAATTGCCGCAAACTTATTCCTATAAAATTGCGCCAGATATTTCAAATGATGGATTGCGATGGCATGAATCTACTCTGTGCAAAAAACACAAGCCCGGCGACAGCTTTGAATCGATCATGAACGCCATCCGGCAACCGATTGGGGAAAGGGTATGAGCGTGCAGATAAAAGATCGCATTGATGCTCTAGTTGCAAAGCATGGAAGCCTTCGCGCTGTCGGTCTTGTGCTGGGTGTAGATCACTCGCATCTGCACAGGATCCGCTCTGGCGAAAAGGTTCCTAGTCAGGTTATGGCGCGGAAGCTGGGATTGCGTAAAAACATTTCGATCACTTACGAATATATAAGAGTACGGGCATGATTAACTACCTAAAATCCGGTCTAGTAGTTCTGATCATCTTAGGGGCAATGATTTATTGCGATACCGATGAGTTTACGTATCGGTGTAAGTCCGGGAATAAAGAATTTTGTGTGAGGGCTGACAAGTGAACCAACAAGTGGCTGTTATTGAGCAGGTCTATAAACCGCTCACCGCTGCCGAAATGCAGATGCAGGTCAATACCATTCAGCACGTGATGGAGCAGGTGATGATCAAGGATGTGCATTACGGGAAGATTCCTGGCTGCAAGGAGCCGAGTCTATATAAGCCGGGCGCCGAGAAAATCATGGTGACTTTTCGTCTTAGCGCTGATCCAGAGATCACCGATCTGAGCACGAATGACCAAGTGCGTTATCAGGTGAAGGTGCGACTCATCTCCCCTTCCGGTGTATTTGTGGGCGCCGGTATTGGTGAATGCTCCAGCAGCGAAGAGAAATACAAATGGCGCAAGGCTATCTGTAAAGAAGAATTCGAGGAAACACCGCCTGAGCGCCGTCGCGAGAAATGGTGCAAAGGTTGGGACAACAAGCCCAACTATAAAGCCCAGCAAATCAGAACGGAGCCAGCTGATTTGGCGAACACTGTTCTGAAGATGGCCAAGAAACGCGCATTGGTTGATGCGGTGCTGACGGCTACTGCGGCAAGTGATTGCTTTACCCAAGATGTTGAGGATTTGCCGGATGGGTATATCGGCGATGACTACGATCAGCGGCAACCGACAAGAAACGATGCGCCGCCAGCCGTTACAGTCTCGGAAGATCAGGCCAAGCAATTGCGCACCGCTGCGGAGTTTGCTGGTAAGGACGAAGCTTATGTTTGCCAGAAGGCGCGCGTGCAGCGAATTGAAGATATCCAGGCATCACGCTTTGGAGCCGCTATAAACCACCTCAAAAAATTGGCCCTAGGAGATCAAAATGCTGATAGTCAATTGCAAGCAGGGTGATGAAGTTTGGCACAAATCGCGTTGTGGCGTTATTACAGCCAGCAATTTCAATTTAATTCGCGCTAGCGAGCGGCTGAAATCCGGGGCCAACAAGGGCGATTACAACGAGAAGGCCAAAAACTATGCGTTTCGCCTCGCTATTGAGCGCATCAGTGGGCAGCCATTAGACGAAGGTTTCGAAACCTGGGCGATGAAGCGCGGTCACGATATGGAAGAGGCTGCACGAATTGAGCATGAGGCCATGGCCGGTTTATTGGTTGACTTGGCCGGCTTCGTATTAACCGACGATGGTAAATATGGAGCAAGCGCTGATGGCCTGATCGATGATGATGGTGGGTGCGAATATAAATGCCTGGTGTCGCCGGAGCGCATTCGCAAAGTACTGCTGAATAATGACATTAGTGAATTCATGGACCAAATCCAGGGTTGTATGTGGCTGTGTGGACGGAGCTGGTGGCACTTCTGCCTGTACTGCCCTGCCCTCGAACCCATCGGCAAACAGCTTTGGATGAAACACGTTAAGCGTGACGATGACTATATCGAAGCGCTTGAACAAGACCTGATTGAGTTCGAAAAGCTGGTCAGTCAGAACGAGCAAATTTTGAGAATGGGAAAAGCAGCATGAGCGAACTCAAGGAGCTGATTGTAATCGAGCCGGAAAAGGCGTTGACCGTGTTCACAACCGAGAACGCGCTTGAGCCTTATCTGAAGCTGGTCAAGGTCGAAATTGATAAGCATGTGCCTGATGTTTCCACCAAAAAGGGCCGTGAAGCTATTGCTTCGCTGGCCTATAAAGTGGCGCAGGTCAAATCCGCAGTAGATAAAATTGGCAAGGATTTGAAAGACGAGCAAAAAAAGATTCCCGATCTGATCGATAGCGCGCGGAGCTATGCAAAGGAGACGCTGCAGGCGTGGCAGGATGAATGCAGAAAGCCTTTGACAGACTGGGAGATCGCCGAAGAAAAGCGGAACGCTGATATCAAAACAGACTTGGCCGAAATAGTCGGCGCCGGCACTCAGACAAAAGAGCAATGGGATTCTCTGCCGGTTGATGCCATGCGGGATCGCCTCAAAGAAGTTGAAGCGCAGCCAATGGACAAAAGCTACTGGCATGAATTTTTAGAAGAAGCGGTTTACGAGCAAAAGCGAGCTATCGAAACCATGCGCAGCGCCATTGAGCGCAGAGTTAAACACGATGCAGAACAGGCCGAGCTTGCCGAGCTGCGCCGCAAAAATGCCGAACGAGAAGAAGCTGACCGCATAGAGCGTATGAAAAAAGAGCAGGGGGAGCGCGACGAACGTTTGCGCCAGGAAGCCGCAGAACAAGCGCGCCTCGCCGCTGAAGCCAAAGCCGAGACCGAGCGCCAGGCCGAAGCAGATCGTATCGCCAAGGAACGCGCAGAGGCTAATCAGAAGTTGGTGGATGCAGAGAATGCGGCGCGGGTGGAACGCGAGGCGGCAGCATTGCGTGAAGCGGAGCATCTCAGAGCCTTGGAGCGAGCCAAACAAGAGGCGGCTGAAACCGAAGCCAGAATCAAGCGCGAACAGGAGGCAGCCAAACAGCGAGAAGCCGCCGAACTGGTTCGCCGTGAGGCCAACAAGAAACATGCGGCCAAAATTCATAACGAGGCCTTAGCGGATTTGGTTAAGGGTGGAATTCCGGAAGAGTATGCCCGGCAAGTGGTAACGTTGATCGCAAAGAAAGAAGTATCGCATGTGAGCGTTGCGTACTAACCCACCCCTGCGCCCTGAGTGAGAGGAACGAAAATGCAAGAATCAACGCAGCTGAGTACGTCAGATGTTCTCAAAGCGGTTCAGCAAGCAAAATATACAATCGAGTCATCGGATCGATGTGTAGGTGATATGGCTAGATTGATCGCAGGGCGCTTGAGAAAAGGGGAAATTCCTGCATATGTTCTGAAGCAGCTTAAAAAGGAGCTGGCTGATTATAATATCCATACCAATAGCTGGAAGGCTGAATCATGAACAAGGCCGAGCGCGAGAAGCTGCGTGAATTAGCCAATATAACCATGGGGCAAACATATTTCACTGCCGACCTAAAGGCAGAGACATTACTTGCCCTCCTCGACCACATCGATGCGCTGGAGCGGAATAATATCCAGCTGCGCAATCTAATCACGCGTACGGTAGGCTGGGTAGAAGAGGTTAAATGTATCAGTGAGCAGGCTATACAGGAGCAGCGCAGCTTTATCACTGAACTTGAGATTGCAGCCCTCGCCAGCGCACCGGAGGTGAAGAATGCAAATCAAAAATATTAGGCTGAACGAATATTATCGGCATAAAGATCATCCAAATATTGGCTGGGCCAAGCCTATTGAAATATTACAGCCAAAGAAGAAAGGAAACACATCTACGATAACTCTCGTGAAATGCGAATGGACATCCGATAAAAATAGCTCGGCCGGATTGATAAAATACTTCAGACCAAGCGTGCTTGTTGAGGAAACAAAATGAGCAAAACTGAGCGGGGATTGTTTGAGCAAATAAATGAGTGCATTTCTATAACAATAGATGCAAATGAAAGACTGCGCGTTGTCAATAAGTTTGGATTTGATTCAATTAAAAGTATCTGCGCCGATTATGAGCAGCGGCTGGCTGAGGCTGAGAGGGATGCGAGACGGTATCGATTGTTAATGGAAAAATACATTTCTAATGATTACTGCAGCTGTAGCTTTTGGATTACTTGGGATTCGCGCGGATTTAAGCAAAACCCTGTGACATTCGATATTTCAATGCCCATTGATCCGCCGAATCAGATTATCGCATTAAACGCAAAGTTGGATGAAGAATTAACCGCCCCGCTGCCGGAGTCGAATAAAAATGAGTAAATTTGGCATCAGCCTCAATAATCTAAAAGGACTGCTTAGCATAGCCCGTCAAGCGGGGACTGTAGATCGGTGGATTAAAATGGCAATCGACTGGTGCGAGCAGGCGGATGCGCATATTGAAAAACTGGAGGCTGAGCGCAAACCAGAGTCCGGCCAGCCCGCTGCCGTGCAATCTATTGAGCATGCAGCTACCTATGGAATCGGTATTAATCGCGGCTCTGAGGCTATCCACCCATCAGATTTCTATGCCAAGCAAGAGCAGCTCGCTGCGGGGCAGAGTGAGCCGGTTATTTGTCCGCTCTGTAAAGGCAAAGGCGGCCATCAATACTCATCGTGCGGAGATGGGTGCTGCGTCGTTTCAGAGCGGTGCGAGAATTGTAAAGGGACCGGGAAAATGGGATTAATTGGTTATATTTATGCCGATGATTTACGACAGCTGCAAGCTGATGGTATGGCGCAAATTTATGAAAAGCCGCAGCAATTCACATTAATTAAGAAGCAAGACGAAATTGCACTCTATACCCACCCCATCCCCGCAGCTCCGGCTGCGCCTGACGGAGCTTGGTGTTGTATATATAAGGAAAAATGCAAATGGCAGGCCTTTGCTCTTCATAGAGGCTTGGGATGGGGCGAGATACCGCCACCGACAAATGCGTGGCGGGAGTGGCATGACAAGGAGTGCGGCGGGGCGCTTTTGCAATTGCTCGCAGCCTCACCCGAGCAGCAGGGCGGCTGTTGAGGCGATTAATTTGTTGATTGGGGAGGATAAGATATGAAAGCAAAATTGTTGGCAGATATTTATAGATGGGAAAACGGCATTCGCTTAGTTTTTGCGAAGAAAGGCGATATTGTTGAAATGGGGCCGCGATCAAAAGAACTCGATTCCATGGTTCCTTGCCATTTTGCCCTATTGGAAACACCAATGGCTGATGGAAGGGTTAGACATTTGGGTGAAGGTCATGAATTTGAATATTTACCGGAAGATGATAATTCTTGACATGCCCATGACACGCATGCTGCTGGAGAGAGTATGAGCGATATAATGAATTCATTGCCTTTAGAGGTATTACGAACAGTAGCGGAAACTGAAAAACGTGATGTGGAATCAATGAACGAAAAATACTGCTGGGGCGGATCGCCGCCTCTCGAAGAGCAGATCGCATTTCTCAATCATCGCCACCGCAGAACAGTCTCTATGGTTACTTATCTATTCGAACATATTGCTCAGTATGAGGTGGCGTTAGTGATTGGAGAATTTGTAGCCGCTATCGGCAAGGCTATGCAGGGTTGATGAGATGCTTTTAACACCGAGCGAATGGCTTGCACGTCGGTTTGGGGATGCCCAGAAGCGTCCTGCGCCGAGTAGCGTTCGTCGCTGGCTGGAAGCCGGTGAGCTGCCAGGCGAGAAGATTGGCGGCCGCTGGTTTGTGGAATATGATCCGCAAGCCATCCATACCGGCAGTCAAATCGCTGACCGCATTCTTAAGGCATCATAATAATGACACCGCGTCGCCGCTCTAAAAAGAATCGTGATTTGCCTGACAACCTTTATACAGGGACCGGTGGCTATTTTTATCGGCATCCGGTTACCGGGAAAAACCATGGCGCCGGTTCCGATCGCGCCGAGGCGATAAAAGCCGCTAATGCCCTGAATCGAATCCTGGTGAAGCCAAATTCTCTTGTGAACCGCATCTTGGGCGCGCATTCACTACCCGCTGTTCTTGATCGGTTCCGCAAAGAATATTTAGCTGATCAGGATCATTCAAAAAGTTACAACGATCAGATCAATGAAAAGCTGCGTCGGATAGAGCGCGAATTGGGTGCCGAAACCGCTTGGGAATCCATCGATCTAAAAACGTTATCGGACTGGCTGGCAACACTTACACGCGATTTGTATATTAAATATCGAATGTTGTGGGTGCAGATATTCGACTTCGCCTGTTCCGTGGGATTGTCGCCGGCCAATATTGCAGAACTTACCATTGTCAAAAAGTCGCCAAAAAAGGCCCGCAAGCGCTGGTCGCTGGAAACCTACCAGGCCGTTTATGCGCATGCCGAACCGTGGCTGCAGGTGGCGATGGATTTTGCAATCACTAGCCTCCAGCGCCGTATTGACCTCACCAGCGTGCATAAAAAGCGCGATATCGTCGATGGCCGCATTCTGGTCATGCAGGTAAAGACAAAAAAACGTATCGCCATCCGAATAGGCGGCAGCCTAGAACAAGTAATTGCCCGCGCAAAACAGCTGCACCCCTTCTGCCCCTTCGTCATTGGTCATAAGCCAGAGCGCGCCCGCAGGAGCCCGAAGAACCCCAAAGAACATCCCTACCAGGTGGCCACTACCTACCTGACTAAAGCAGTCGCCGCAGCCCGCGACAAATCCGATGTATTTAAGGGCTGGGCGCCAGAGGAATTGCCGACGCTGCACGAGTTGCGGAGTCTGGGCGCCCATCTCTATCAAGAAGCCGGTTATCCGCTCGAATATATTCAGGCTTTGCTAGGCCATGCCGATGCGAAAATGACCGAACTTTATCTATCTGGGTACGGCGAAAAATGGCAGGAAGTAAGGGCGGATTTGCCGCTTCGATAGTTAAATATAATTAATCCACAAGCGAGATAGCATAAAATGACAGTAGCTCAGAATTTACTTTTAATTACGACGATGCTCGGCCTTTTTGTTATCCCATTCATTTTTTTATTTTTTAAACGCCCGGTATTGGGCGTAATTATTGGGCTTTCCCTGGTCATAGGATCTTGTTCCTGTAGCGATTATCTGATCTATAAAGATCAATATGCCGAATGCATGAAAGAGTTGAATGATGATGGTTATTGCAGTCATGCGGCGATGGCCGGCCTACCCCGATAATCTGTAAATAGTCTGGGAATAGACTGGCACCAAAAAAGTGCGCTACAAGTTGTTGATTTAAATATTGTAATTTTGCCAAATGCTAAGAGCCCATTCGCTTACAACATGGGCTTCTGTAGCGATATGAGATTGATTTAAATGGGAAATATGGATTATTTGTTATGATCAAAAAGCGCAAAACGCACATAATGAAATCAATCGCTTACGCTCGAATAGTCTGGTGGCATCTGCTAAGCTCGCCCCAGCAAAAAATAACAAGCAGGGGGAGCCGCGATGCGTAAATTCAAGAAGCATGATCCATGGTGGGATGGGCAAGAATTATCCCCTGAGAAGCAAAAGCTGGCCTCCGACACATTGATAGGATTCAAAATCACCGCGGTCGTGTTGATTGTGGGGTTTATTACCTATTTTGTCGGATCGCAATTGGGGTGGTGGCAAAGGGCTATGGATGTTTGGGCGGCATTTCCTTGATGGACACCCACAAGTTCACATCGCTAGGTCCGCCCTCAATGCTACAAGGCTGCCTAGTCTATGTAACGAGTTTGCGCCGCGATTATCAAAGCGCAGAAGACTTGATAGATGATCTGATATTGCGATCAGTCGATATTAACGGTAGACAATGGTGCGTGGTGGGGCTTAAAAAGCATGATACAGCCGGAGCGTATTACGCGGGAACAGCGATTGAGTTGTTGGTGGAGTCTGTGCACTAAAACTCCGGGTTCATTCGATACCCGGATAAACGCTACGTCTCTATGCCGATTCCGTAGTTGTCATTGCAGTTAACGGGTGCACCCCGACCTTTATTTAACGCTGCAAAGGCTTAGCGACTCAGGCGCCTGAATTCTTTAAAAGCATTTATCAACGAATGCTGGTGGTGTCGGCATCGACCCTTAATTTTTCAATTAAAGCGCCTGTTCCCCATCATGGGCATATAACCATGCCTGCGCCAACACTCGTTGATAAATGCTCTAATTTAATACCGGTTATTCGTTACCGGCAAACGCTGCACAATCACCGGATTTCCGCGTGGACTGTCACTGGCGGGGTGGTTACGCTCACGCGCCACGATTCCCCACGATTGCTTGCATCTGGCCATTAAGGATTAGCCAAAACCCCGGCACTTATTTTCGCCAGCCGCCACAACAGTTAACGATTGCTGCTCGGCGATGGCCAGGTCTGGGAGTCTGGTGCACCGGTCCTGTAGCCGGCGACCACATCGCCCCGCCATTATAATCTATACACTTCCCGAAATCATGCGTAGATTTTGCGGTTTTCTATGCACGAAACCATTTCTGGAAAGCGGATTTTATTGCGCCCACGAGCCTTTGAAACCAGTTGGGGCCGCGGGCTTGCTGAAATTTATAGTAAGCGTGTTTGAAGGCGCCGACTCCAGAAGCGTTGTTTTGTCTACGGTTGTGGCATTGTAAACGTAGGCCCCTTCTGCCTTGCCATCCATCAACAGCGAAAAGTTCATGACCGCAATATTATCGACGACCATCTTCTGATTTTCGTAGAGACGGAAAAATACGTTGGGATGATTTTCATCAGAATATGTCCATTCAAAGCCGATCTTTGCCATGATTGCCCCTATTTGGTTACGCCCTTAATTTTCTCAAATGTTCTTAATCCACCAAATCCCAGCATGCCGAACATAAGCTCCCAGAGCATGTCCATATTGACCAAAACCGGGATCGGCATATTGGGTTGTAGCAGTGCGGCTACCCATTGGAGCAACGGGTAGAGCAGGAATGTATAGACAAGAGCCATCCCGCAAGTCCAGCCTATGAAGGGTCTCCAGCCGGCCACAAATACGCTGGAACTGGCAGCCTCGACTTTGTTGATTTCCAGCTGCCCCGTCATCTCGGCCAGTTCGCCAGATTGTTGTAGCTTAAGCAATTCCAGTTTTGCTGCATCGGCTTGAGCCTTATCAGGCCAAAGACGATCAATTAGCTTCCCACCGATATCGAGCACTGCGGTTACGGGATCAAGCGGCATTTTCAATTCTCAAGAAAATTGTTTCATGGTGGGTGATCGCTTCCTTGAGTATTTGGTAGAGAATGGAAAAGGCCGCCCTGCTTTCACCGATGGATGCCACACCCTTGGTATTTCCAACTAAGACGCATCCGTCCGTATCCCCTTGAAAATTACCCGCATGAATTCTCACGCCATCAAAATTGGGCACATCGAGAATATGGGGGAGTAATCTTCCAAAGTGCGGGGAGTAATCAATCACGACTTCATATTGACCGGCGGGAATGGCTGTTTTGCCAGGAATCTTCGGGCCCGTTCTGACTTCATCTTCCAAGGTAAAGCAGAAAAACTTTCCATCAATGAATAGTTCGCCAATGGTTGCGCCCTCTTTGCTGGGCGAGCGCTTGAGCAAAAGGTCCATTAAATGGGGTGCCCCTCGAAGCTCGATTGCAGAACAGCACCGCCAATCGTTTTATTACCTGCACCGGCCAAATAGACATAGACCTCAAAATAATCAATTCCGTTGGCGACAACGGCTCGATTAATGCCAATGCTGGTTGCCGAGGAGGCGCCTGGGTAGTAATCCGCTTGGTAAAAGGCGGAGCCATTTTTATAGATCAGAATGGTCAGCTCGGAACCGGATACTACGCTTGCCGTAATCGCTAGGCTTGCGGATATTTGATAAGTCCCTGCTGGAGGCGTCCATCGACTGGTCCCTGTGTTGTAGGCAGTGGAACTGATAGCCGCCGTGCCAAAGGTCACCAGAGTAAACGTGGTGGGCAATACTCCCGTTTGATCTGTGCCATTCTTATGCGCATAAAATGATGCCGAATCAGCGAGACGCGTCCCGGCGTTTTTCGCGTTTGAAATTCGAGCATTAATAATCGAAAAAGGAGCCGTTGTGTTGCCAACGAAATGCGCTTCGGTAACAGAGTTCCCAGATGAAGTGCCCGATTCAAGATAACCATAAGTCCCACTATTAGCGGATTTGACGGCACTCATCCCAATATTGGAGCATGTTGCTACAAGAATTCCGGCGCCATCATTGGAATCAGCAGCCACACTGGACAGCACAAAATCTGTCGTAGTATCCAGATAAATACCGTTTTGACCGGCGAGTTTGCCTGACTGATCTTTACCGCCGCGAGCATAAATATTCGTACCCTGGCCTATTGTACAATTCAAAAATCGGATGCCATCGCCGAGGGTTGAAAACGTCTCAACCATATTCCCATAGAAAAAGTTATTTCCTTTGATAGAAATTCCGGGGCCCATTGAAGACTCCACCCGGACGCGATCCATCCACAAAAACCCCGTGCCCCCGGGGGCTCCAGTGTTATCAATTTCAATACCAATCGCTCCGGCATCGTAGACCTGCGTTTTATAGCCGTTCTGCCCAGCCACATCGAATTTATACAGCTCCAGGCCGGCATAATTAACAAATTTCGCCAGCGAATACGTGACAAGCGTGGAACTGGCTCCATCAACCACCGAATCAATATTTACCCGCTCCCACTTAAAGGAGCCTCGGGATAGATGGAAATTAATTTGCGTGCCTTTCGGCCGAATAATGGAGAGATCTTTGCAGATAACATCTGTGATATATGCTGGACCCGCCGCCTGGTCTATTGCGGCATAGCAATTCTCGAATCGGAGGTCATCGAGCCTCACTCGCCAAACGACATTGACAGAGGTATCAAATCGGATTGCCGACGAGCTGGCACCAGCACCGGTCATATCGAACCGGAAATGCCTAACCCCCGATTCGTAGTCATAGCCTTGGAGCAGGAAACAGGCCGTGGTCGACTGTGATTTGATGAGTACCTGGTTCTCGCCGGTAAAAAACTGTCCGCTTACAACGGGAATAACCGTTGTGCCTAAGTTATATCCTGACGATGTATAGGGTACGAAAACTTCGCGCCCCGTCGCTCCAGCTGCCAGGAATGCGGCGGCATCGTTGGTTGTCCCATCGCCTATAGCGCCAAAATCTCGGACAGAAATTCGCTCGGTGTTTTTTGCATGCTGGGTTGTGGCCACTGCCCCGGAATAGGGCTGTTTGACCGCAACTAATGCATCGCCAAGCGCCACATTGCTTGAGTTTCCAAGCAAGCCAATTGATGCCGCGATAGAATCAATAGTCCATTTGGATACCGCCGAGGCATCTTTCAGGATGAATTTATATGTAATGGCTGAATCCAGCCAAATAACAACAGTATTGCCCGATACTTGGGGCTCACCACGAGCATTCAGGGTAATTGATGTGCCAGCGGATGTACCGGCGCCATCCAAATACATCGGCGTTGGCGTAGACGATCCGGCAACCTGTGCTGAAATTGATCCACCGGCCAGAGGAACGCCGGGATCACTAAAAAATTGCGGAACAAAGGAAGTGGCTGGATAATAAGCCATTAGGTACTCCGTATCGCTTCACAGCGAAAGACTTCTGGGAAATTGTATGAATTGGGTTACTGTTGCCCCGTGGATTGCACTGGCTCTGAAGATTGTTCTGCTGGCTGCGGTTGCGGGTTGGGCTGACCAAAGAGCCAAGCAAAAAAGCCCATCGATCCCACCCTGGAAGCAATAGGTTCCGGCTGAGCCTCAAGCCATTTCTGATAGGGCCTGCTCTTAGAAAGCAGTTGATAGGCTCTGACGTTATTCTCCCTGGCATACTGATTCAAAGCCATTTCGAAGGCCGGCGAAGCAATAAATTCATCTGCTGCTTTGGTTACCGCCCCCTTCTTCGCCGCCATAGCCGTTGATGCCAATGTAACCGCCGTACCGACACCAGGCGCCCCCAGGCTTGATGTGGCCGCCTCAGTGGCCCCCACTTGCTTGGCTAGGCCATAGAGCTTCTCCAGGGGGCCCAAATCCTTATCCATTGCTGCCAGCATGGCCCTTGCTGTCCCCGAGGTGTTTTCCCAACGTTTGGCCCCATAAATCCCTTTAGCTATCTGATAAAGATTGTCGATTCGCTCCTGTTCTGCCTTGGGGATGTACTGAAAAAGCTCCGCCTTGGCCTGCTGATTTTTGTTCAATTGCTCATAGGCGGAGATAAAGCCCTGCCCTATCGAATTATTTTTATTGCGAGCGCCACTGGTAAATAAGGCATCTAATGAGGTGCCCACAGCCTCTTGGCGCATATCCTGAGGGACCAGCTGAATAGTTCGGCGGAAGTCCGCTATATTGCCCTTGGTGAGCTTTGAAACAGCACCATCTAGCCTAGCGGATAACTGAAGATCGAAACCTGATTTCGCCCCCTCGACTGCCTTGGCGCCATAAATACCTTGAACGCTTTTCTCTATAAACTTTCTTTGTTGCGTCAATTTTTTGGCAATCTGATATTCGTCATCCAAGCCAAAAACCTTAGCAATGCCTTCTTGATCTTTGGTCATCGAGCCATAAAGGCCATCGAGTAATCGATCGGAGGCATCCTTAAAGGGGCCTTGTTTATCATATCCCTCACCAATTTGGCGGCGAGTTTCGTCAAGCAGTGCATGATTGATTTTGCCTGATTCAAAGCGGGCAAAAACCTTTCGCTCTTCCGGCGTCAAAAATTCTTTGCCGCCCAGTTCATCAATACGCTGTTGCAGAAAGGCAAGCGTATTGCGGGGATTGACCTTTGTCTGAGCGGGAATGGCGTCAGCCACTTTCTGATAAAGAGGCCCTTCTTGCTTTTTTATGCCATCGATGGCATCGAAAATCTTTGCCGTATAGTCTGAGTTGAGCTGCGATTTATCGCCCATGGACCCCAGATTGCTTTTGATATCGTCTGCCGCTTCGCCCATTTTTAAGATGGCTTGTTGCTCGCGAGTATTCAGCAGTGAGCCCGGGCGGGACTTCAGAGCCTGTTCAACCTCAACATAGGCTTGATTCGTCGAATAGTGCGAGGGGTTTAAATCAATTCCCTCCGATTCAGCCATGCGCTTTATTTCAAGATTGGGCTGAATTTTTGGAGCAATTCGCTTAGTCTTTCCGGTCTTTAAGGCATCAACTAATTGTTGATAGGTTTTTTCGGTGGGCATTTCTGCTGGCGTTTCAGTCGCCCGGATGGCTTTATCGGCAGCCCGCTTTTCGAGAGCCTGCGATATGCCTCCAGCGGCTGCATTAATGCCGCGGCCCGTGATATCTCCAAGCAATGCCGCTTCCGTGTTCTGTACAACATCCTTACCGCCCTGCGCAGCCTCTTGCGCGAACGTTGTGCCACGTGGCTCAGCAAGACCAGCAATAAGATCAGTGGCCTGACCTCCTGCGGCGCCCCCGGCAGATCCACCCGCCACAACTCCCCCAGGCCCACCCGGAATGCCTAAAGCGCCACCAATCATGCTTCCCGCTGTTTGAGCAGTGGGTCTGATTGAGCCAACAAACCCGGTAAACATACTTTCAGGATCGTACCGGTATTTTTCTTTACCACGCTCAATCAAGAAAGTCTTGCCATCAGGTGAGGGCTTTGATTTAAAACCCATCATTTCTGCATTATTGATGGCATCCTGTGATGTCTGCGCACCCCTGAGCATATTGTACATAATGGCGAAGGGCGGAGAATCGACTTTACTATTCTCGGGCTCTTTAACCCCATTAAGGGCTTTGGGGTTGCTCTCTGGCAGATTTTCTTCGGCAGCATTAATTGGTTTCGCGGAGGAAATATCAAAGCCTTTTTTTGGCGAAATCGGTTTTGCGCTGCCCAGATCAAACGGCATTATTGATCTGCCTCGGCATCATTAGCCTCTTCAAATTCAGAGCCATCAGGGGAGACGTAAGCCTCATTACCATTCATGTCTTGATGCAATAGCCAGCCTTTTGCATTCTTGATGGGCTTCCCTGGAGAGACCTTAACGCCGCTGCGGGCTATTTTCTTATTCATCTCCAGCTGACCTTTAACCTTGGTAACAAATTGGTCATAGGCCGCCTTAAATTCTGCTGGGCCCATGTTTTCGTTCAGGATAGAATCTTTAAGTTGCTCCAATTCCTTCTCACTGGCAGCCGCGCCCGTAATATCTTTCCGGTATTGGTTAAAGAATTGATTTACCTCATTGCGGAATTGAGCGCGGGTGGCATTCATTTTTGTCATATCGGTATCCATGCCAGCTTTATCCAGCAACCTACCAGCGCCCGCCTTAATACGCCCTGAATACGTTAAATAATCGCCGCTGAATCGATTCGCGATAGAATCAAGGTTTGATAATGCCGATTCCGCATTCATGATATTTTCTTGGACTTTTGTCGCATTCGGCTTTGTGAGCTGTTGCTGACCATCAATAATGCTTAAATTAATATTCTGGCCCTGTCCCACTTTTGCAATGGCATCATCGTAGGATTTCAGCGTGGCCGCATCTGCGCCAGCCGCTTTAGCAGCAGCACGGTCTGCCATTAGCTTTCCAACCGAACTTGCCGGTCCTTTTGTTTTTGCATTTTCAACAGCAACGCCTTTGCGAATATCTTCGTCCGTTTTGAATTGCTCATTGCCGAAAACCTGCTGCTTGCTCCAATCTAAAACCCGCTTAGCCTCATCGCCATACTCTGCCGGGAGTTGATTGATGTCATAGCCCATTTGGCCGGCCTGAGTGCGGGCTTGGGCATAGATTTGAGCATGTTGTTCGGGAGGAGCTTTTTCGATGGCCAGGGCTGTATTAGCGCCCAACTGAAGTAATTGTGCGCGCTTTTGCTGTTCTTGTTGTTGTCCGAGCTGGGCAAGCTGGGCTTTGCCCATATCTAGGCGTTGCTGTTCTTGTTGATATTGCAAAGGCGCTAATTTGGCTTGCTGCAAGGCGGCCATGGTTTGAGCAGCGCCACCAATAGCGCCAAGAACATTAGGGCCTTGTTGTTGGGCGATTAATTGCTGGATTGCGGATGCCATAATTCACCTATGCCGCTTTATTATAAAGCTGGGACAACGCATACAATCCAGTACCTTGATTGATTGTATTGTTAATGGCATTTGCTTGGCCAAGATACCCTGATGCTCTGGCATCGGCTGCATTTTGATAGGATTGGCCGATATTTCCTGCTGTCGCCGCGCCTAGTTGCGCTGTATTGGTGGTGGCGGTTTGACCTACTCCAGCAAGTGCAGCCAATTGATTCCGGTAATTATTGAGCTGCGTAGAGGCAGCCCCTTGACCGTACCGGGTTAATTCTTTCATGGCTCGGCCACTATTCGATAAACCTCTAGCGGCGAGACCCGAATTTACAGCGCGCTGGCCCTGATCGAATGTGAATTTATAATCAGGAGATTTATAAAATGCGGAATAATCCGGTTCCCCGGCCGCTATATATTCCCCTTCTTTGGCGGGAGCATTGACATAAGGAAAATCAAATCCCTGTTGTCGTCCATACATTTGGTAATGATCAAACGCTGTATGAGTATTAGGGTCCCACTGATTTGGGTCTCCGACTTCAGGATGCGCGGCAATATACGCAGAAGAATCGAAATTATCCGCTGTCTGCGCACCTGAACTTGCCGTGCTGGTTGAATAGGGTACGCCGTTAAGGGCTGCCAGCTGCTTTAATGCATTCGCGCCAGTACCCCGCCAAGGCGCAAGGTCTTCACGGGATTGGTCATACATTTGCAGCTGAGCGGCCGTGCTTTGTTCTGCACCTCTCTCCGAAGCCTTTGCAGCACTTTTCGAAGCCTGACTCGATAGATAGGCGCCACCTACAACAGCGGCACCAGCGCCACCTACTGGCATTTAGGCCACCTCTCTTACGGTAATGTTGTCAAAACTCACTGATTCATCATGCTCTAAAATAACGGGCATGTAATTGGATAAAATGGCCCATTTGTTGTATTCATAAACCCCCTTTTCCTTGTTGCCAAAATCTGTGCAACGGAGGGCATATCCCACGAACTTATCATGTACCGGATCATCATCATGGGTCAGGGAGCCACTGGATTCTAATTGCTTGTGAAAAGCATGGCCCTTTTGAGCCAAGGCTTCGTTTTTAAGCACCCAATCCCATAACGTCATGCCGTAATGATGGCAATCTTGAACGCCGTCTTTCCCCGGCCATCCGCCTTTAACGGTATAGCGGTAATTCCAGCCAAATTTTTCAGTGAGCAGGAGCGCAGATTTATTGTTAACCGGGACACGCGTCACCATTTCCCGGCAATCCGTAGCGCAAAACATTATTTCAGCGGCCTGAATGGCTTTCGCAAAAACATGGCGCCCGGCCTCGAACAAGGTATGCACTTCGTATAGGGTCGGCTCGATACGATGACACAGGAATCCACCTTCTTCACATTCAAGCCCTATGTAATGATCCCACTGCGAAGAAAGATCAATATGATCCTGCCATGCCTGCGCAACTTTCTCAAAAATTCCAGGCTTATTCGCCATGCTATTGAGAAAATCGGCGGATTTACTGAATTTCATCGCTGAAAAATCACCAGGGATTGGTTTTCGCCAACTTCAAAATCCGCTTCTTGATTCGGCAACAATTGCGCCTCGGAAATGCAGTCAATTTCGCCTTTTCCAGCATCCGTACGCATAAGCCGAGTAATGACTGGATCGGTGATTGACTGGTTTTTAATGGTTAAAGCAATCATTTTATGAGCCTATCGCAATAATATGAATAGAGGTTCCATCCGGAACGGTTCTAACTGTTGGGCCGAGAAGTGCTAAATTAGCGCCCCTTAACGCATAGCCTGCTGCACTGGTCGATGTAGGCGCCGTACTCAAACTACAGAATGCTCTGTCATAAACATTGGCTGCTGATAATTCAGGCATTGGCAATATTTTAGGAATATTGCCAAAACCTGCTGTTGTATAGTCAATGCTCCAGGCTCCACCAGTTGTTGTAGTCGAGCCCATCCATATTTTCGGCGCATCGATCCAACCTGATGAATTCATGAACATCATAAACGGCCGTGTCGTCATGATAATCCCTTAAATGATTTCGTAGAGGAACTGGAATAGCATCGCCTTGTTAGTGGTATCTGCTGCAATAAATTGCAGCTGCGCCCTATCGTTTGTTGTGTCGGCAAGAATTGCCGCGCCCTGTCCAGAAACCCCGCTCGCAAAAGCGGTGCCCGCACAATCCTCAGCAGCCCCAAAATTGGAGGCAATGGGCAGGGAAATCCCCAGCGTGGTCGATACAGTCGCTGTCGTTGGATCAATATCCACCTTGCCACTGACAGAAACCACATTACCTACCCGCATGTACTGACACTGATAAGCTGTCGAGGCATCAAGGTTTGCAACGTTTGTTAGTGTTGGCGTGTAAGTGCCGGACAGCATATTGGCAAAAGTTGGGCTGGATCCCGTGCCTAAATCCTGTGGACCTGAAAGCGTAATGCCGCCTGCAGAATTGGTAATGGTTACCCGGTTGGCCGTGCCTGTAATCGCCGCGGCGACCGGGGCTGCTCCAGTAGCACCTATCAGTAACTGACCATTCGTAGGGGCTGCTGTGCTTGTTATAGCGCCGCCGGTACCGCTGTAAGTGAATGCATTGGCAGTTAACCCTGAGAGGGTTAATCCGGCAAAGGCCGGGCTGGATCCAACTGCAATATTCTGCGGCAATGACAATGTAATCGAGCCAGCACCATTGGTCACTACAACCTGGCTTGCCGTACCGGTTAAAGTCGCTGCAACCGGATTTAAACCGGTGCTACCGATTAATATTTGGCCATTCGTGGCCGCACCCGTTGCACTAATTAGGCCGCCAATATCTGCGTATAAAAAGGATTTAGCCGTTAATGCGCTGAGCGAAATATCTGAAAATGTTGGACTGGCTGCCGTATGAATATCTTGTGGCGTTGATAGCGTAATAGTGCCGGCGCCATTGGTAATCGTGATTCGATTAACCGTACCACTGAGATTTCCGAGAACTGGCGCAAATCCGGTTTTGCCAATGAGTATCTGCCCATTGGTTGGCGCAAGAGTTGATGTAACACTGCCATCAGCCGCAAGATATACAATTCCAAAAGCTGTTCCACTGCCGGGTATATAACTGAAAGTCGCCGGAAGAATATTCTCATCGCCACCAAATAACCTGACGATCTGATTCAGCACCTGCATAGCAGGCACAGTTAATTTTCCGTCTTTCTCGACCCATGAGGCCTGTGCCGGAAACGCCTTAAACCGATCAGCCATTAGGCTACATCCGCAAAACAATCCGCCACGGTAAAAGGAACGGGGTCAGTGAGGTAAAACTCAATCAATCTAGCCCGTGCTGATCCCATATTCCGAACGATAATGTTGCGCAGATAATCACCTTGCACGCCCATATCTAATTGACGCTCATTGCTCCAGGATCGACCATTATCGTCTGACCATCGAATAACAAGAAGCGGGGCCGACCCTTGCCCTATAGCCAATCCATTGCCGGTATCCATGATCAACTTCAATCGCTTAAAGCGAAGACGTCTATCATCCAGAGAAAATACCTTTGATTGCCGGCGACGCTTTAAAATAACTCCAGCATCGTCATAGACATCACGGCTCATTTCGTAAAGATTGCCATCAAGCCCTCCGAAAAAATGCTTCCCGTACGCATTTAGGTAAATGGAAGAATGGTGTGTTAAGGATTGCCAGTAAGTACGTTTATGCCAGGCTTGCATAGCCACATCATAAACATGCGTACCGCGATTGGGGATGGTTAATACGTAGAATTTATGGCCGTGATCTGTATAGGTGTAGGCATAAGAGGCTTGCAAATCAGCCTGCCCATCGTCCTTCAGATAGTTTGAAAACTCGGTGTTAGTGCCTTCATCGCTAATAATGACAGGGGTATAGCCCTGCATCCGATAGACTAATAAGTCATTGCCTAAAAAGAATAAGGTATTGTCATCCTTAGCCACTGAGAATCGAGCATATAGACCCCGTTCAATTTGTGCAGAACCATTGCGCTCGAAGGGGAAATCAGCATTGCCAGAATCAAACCATACTTCAATTGTTTTTTCGCCAAAGCAAAAAACCTCTCCATGATCTTCGCGAACAGCCAACGTATCATCCGGTGCTTTTTCATTGGTTACAAAATCCAGGGAATCGTATTGAGTACCATCTCCCAGCTGAGATATGAACCATTGACCATTACTCGTTGAGAACAGGAAATACCCATCCAGCTCGTCTACGGTATCAGCCCCCGGAAAATCCGGATCGCCAATAGCATTAAGAATTCCTGTTGTATTATCGTAAACGTAGCCGGTATTTCCGGATCCCGTAACAATAACCAGCTGAGTGCCATTATCCGCCATTGAAATGCGATTGCTGCCGGCAACAATGCCCAAATTTGTAAAATTATAGGCGCTGTCAAAGCTATATAGCGTCGTGCCAAATACAATATATGGAATATTGGCCATCATATGGCCGCCGCGGCAGATTCCAGAAATAGTTGCACGCAGAATACTACCGGGGGCACCAACCAGCGCTAGCGGATTACGCTTGCCAGGGACAACATAACAGTTCTCGGTGATTTCATTATCTATAATGACAGATAAAGCCTGCTGTTGTGGGCCGATCATATCGAGCTTCAATAAATGATCTCCGGCGTAAGAAATACAGAGCCTTCATCAGTATCATTGGTTTCGGCTTCATCCAGAAATTGAATGGCCATATTGGTAATCCAGGTCTTGTCCTCGCCAGATACCTCGTACATGGGCATTAGACGAAGAGCAAGGTTGTAAACAATGGCCTCTAGCCATTCAGTCGGAAAATACGGTGTATTGGCAAGAGAATCGAAATCTTCAATATAGGATTTGTAGGAGAAATTAATTTGATTGGCGGCGATGGGGGCTGGCCAGACATATAGAACGCCATGGGTTAATTGCGGGTCGTAATACACATAAACAGGCTCGCCCGAAGAAGTGTCCTTCTCCGGCTGATTCATGTATTCCTGGCGGGAGCGAATGGTAATTTCTGTTTCTATGCCATCAACCAATCGCCTCGCATTGGCAATTTCCAGCGGGCGATTGATGACCAAATCGCTAGTAGCAGGCCCCAGCGTGTATGAGGGCTGATCAATGACAAGATTAAGCGTTGCCTCCTTCCATACCCATGCCTTTAAGCCTTTCTTAGACCATGCTTTTGCCATTCGGTTAAGCATGCGCATGGCGTATTGAAGTTGATTGGCGGTCGGCGTTTCATCGTCTTCAATACCACCAATTAAAATCAGGGCATCTTTAATGATTTCAGTGGCGCTTTGATCAAAATCGATGGAACCGGAAGTCGTCATTCTGACAATTCTTCAATAAAAACGGGATCAGAATCAGGGCGCGTTTCAGATGGTACACGCTCAACGGGAGGGGGTCTTTGCAGATCGAGTGGATGGCGCGTTTCCGCATATTCGCGGGCAACAATTAAGCCATCCCACTGTTTTATGCATTCTGAGCGTAAGCGTTTCTGCCCAGAGCGATCACAGCGAACAAGATAATCACCAGGGTTGTAATAGTTCCTCATATCGAATCGGCCTGACTGATATGCACGACCACAGAGCCCGCCCCACTATTCACTGTGACCATTAAGCAATTGACCGAGGCATCAATAACCTGTGCCTGATCCGCAGTAGCACCGGCCATATTGGTAACATCTGACCAAAAGGCATTTGTAGCGGGCGTAGTGAGTTCGTAGACGTTATCGGTCGTGTATTGCACCGTGTAATTGATCGTCCCCACGGCATCCGATTGAACGGTTGTAGAGGGAGAGCGGTAATCGACGGGAATTAAATAAGGGCTATTCGAACTGGTAACTGTAACTTTGATGGGCCGCATGACTCATCTCCAGAAAGTGAAAGAAAGGGGGCTTGCGCCCCCTCCTTATGAGTCGACAGCCGGGATCACGAAGCCCGTTGCACCAACAACACCGGTTACCCGATTCTCGAATGCTGCAAGACCCACAGTAGTGGTGAACAGCAAGTCAGTCGTGGTAGTCAGGGTCTGGATAAAGTTGTTGTAAACAAAGCCCGTGGAAGTCGTTCCACCGACGTTAATAAACGATCCGCCAGCGGTCGTGGTGTTCGGGCGATAACCTTTGTTGTAACCAATATCGGCATTCGTCAAAACACCAGCAGTCACAATCACGCCGATAGCCACGTTGTTCTGCACAGCCCATTTCAGGTTGTTGCGCAGCATGGTTAGACGGTCGATATCGTTGGCTGTAAGGATAGTAGTGTTGTTCGAAGTCACGCCCAGATTCACTACGACATTATCGTTGAATGTCAGACCATCAGCGGTATTTGCCGCGCCCGTGGTCTTTACGATATTCAAGAAATTCAGAATGGAACTGGTATCGTAGAAATAACAGTTATGGACTGTAAATTCAGCGGCGGTTGCGACAGTAAAACAGGCTGCAATCGACAGGAAGTTCGCTACGAATTGACAGTTCTGAACGCTCATATTCGCCGCGGAGACGGGAATAGTGGCCGTGTTCGCGGTATCGAGCGTGAATTTCGGGCGGTTGGCGCCCATGCCCAAACCAACAATGGCCACACCGGCAATGTTGAAGTTCAGCGCCGTTGCACTGGAAACCGTCTCAACATGCCCAGGCTTGATAAAGATAATATCGCCGCGGTTGGCTACGCATTGGGAAATAGCATAGTTCAGCGTGCCATAGGGCTGGCTAAACGTGCCTTTATTGCCATCGGATCCACCAATATCCCCGGTTTGCAGAGTGGTAGCATTCGATACCCAGATCACTCGACCCGGATGCGTTTGAACGATAGGAAGGCCACGAACGGTCAAACCGTTCATGAAGCCATTGGGATAATTCGCTGCTTTCGAAGCGGACATAATAAATCTCCAAGTGTTTTTGCAAACACAGCCTTAGCTGCTGGATGAACGCCTCTCGGCGAGAAAAAAGAGGGGATTGCTCCCCTCAAAGGTACTACTGCTATGGACTACTTATGCACCAGCCGAACTGAAGCAATGACGGGGATCAGTCCAACCAGCCACTTCCCGGAAAAAGGAAGCGTATTTCAGGTTGCGGGTGTCAAAATCATTTTCCTGAACCGGCGCTGAAGCCGCTTCGCGGATAATGACTTTCAGCCCTTCACCTTCCATCAGATCAGTCAGAACAAACCATGCATCGGAATCGGTCAGATAACTGTTGATGATCGGCTGCAAGTTCTCCTCAGAACGAATCGCGTTAATATCGTTGTTCGGAGTACCGCTTTCCTGGGTGGATTTCAGAACGCGAGCGAAGTCATAACGCAGGTTTTCCGGGCCAATCAGTTTTACACCCCGAAGACCGATGACATTACCGCGATCATCTTGCGCCTGGCCAATCTGGATCAGAATTTGTTCCAGAGCGGCATGACTGAAATCCGCCGCGGTGGCCAGAATATTGCTGAACGTCCCGCCGGAGATATTCGGGTGAGCCGTCGAGCCGCCCTCCTTATTATCGCCGCCAACATAGGAGCTGTTAAACCACCGATTCAGTATATTGGCCGAATTGGTCTCCTGTGTTTGACGGGCCGAATAGCCCAGGTATTTGGCTTGTTTGAAACCGAGATCGTACTGTTTATCCTGCTGCATTTCGTAGGTAAACATGACACCCAAGGCCCAAGTGAGCTGGTTGTATCGCTTGATAAATCCTTGACGGATCGTATCGTACTCAACCGGCGCACCTTCGGCCTTCTGTTTGAACTTCCCGGTTCCAACGAGTTGAACATCTTCCTCATACGCTTTCTCAGACGTTTCGTTGTAGAAAATCTGATTGCGCTGCAAAGGGGTTTTTTCGCGATAGCCCATGCCCCAAAAACGATTGACCCCAACCTGTAGGGCCTTCGGGACTGAACCAGTATTGACAATGCCGACCATGATTCAGCTCCTTATACGCCAGTGGTAGAGGCAAGTTCGTGTTCGTTGATACGCACCAACAGTTTTGCGTTGGCGACCCCAGGCTCGTTGGTGGGCGACTGAACAAAGCCCAGAATACGAAGTTGCGCGGTTGCGGTTTTGTGATCCGAGCTATCCAGCTGCATGCCAGATGTGCCGGTTGCAGT
>Ga0070700_100000327_pt1 | contig 24832 bp, 28 predicted proteins | sample KBSK5101metaG_FD_65456 | JGI IMG/M metagenome (GOLD analysis project Ga0070700, IMG submission 65456) | Corn, switchgrass and miscanthus rhizosphere microbial communities from Kellogg Biological Station, Michigan, USA - KBS K5-10-1 metaG | ecosystem: Host-associated > Plants > Roots >...
AAGGCCCCTCAATCAAGCGCCTGGCCGCCACTGACCCTTCCGCGGGTGGTCCGTTCTCCGTTGGCCGGTATTTCCGCGCTGGGTTTCCTCCTCCTGCTGATTATCATCAATTTTGCCTTGCAGCCGCTGACCGAGCCTGATTTTGGCTGGCATCTCCGGACCGGCTTGGATGTTCTGCAGAACGGCCTGCCTCTTCCGTCGGCAGACCCCTATTCCCACACCATGCCGGATTGGCCCTGGGTGGAACATGCATGGATGACCGACGTGCTGGTCGCCGGCATCTATTCGGCCTTTGGCGCGTTGGGCGTCATCCTGTTCTTTGCAGCCGTGACGATCAGCGCCTGGCTGCTCGGAGCGGCCGTGGCATCTGCGAGCGTGGCCATCCAGTGGCTCGCCTGCGCCATTTCCCTGTGGGTCGCGCTGCCCTATCTCGGTGCAAGAACCCAGCTCATCACGTTGCTGGGGTTGGCAGTTCTTTCGTTGCTGTTGAAATGCTGGAGGGACGGAAACGCCTCCGTCCGATGGTGGATTCCGCCGCTCTTTCTTGTTTGGGCAAATTTGCATGGAGGGTTCGTTGCCGGATTGTTGCAATTGAGCCTCATCATCGGGACATCCGCGATCGTCAGATGGATGTCGGACCGGCAGATCCTCTTCAGCGGCCGTTTTGATGAGCCGCTTTTATCTTGGATGGAAGTGAGGCAGCTGACCGCGATCATGGCCATCTCGGCCGGTATCACCCTTCTCAATCCCTACGGGTGGCGTCTGTACCATGAGATCGTCGATTCACTCTCGAACCGGTTCATGCTCGAGACGCTGCAGGAATGGCAGCCCTTGTCGATGTCCGGTCTCGCCGGACGCAGGTATGCGCTGTATCTCGCAGGACTGATCGTCGCCATGGCGTTGTGGTATCGGAGGATCGAGCCGGTTCGATGGGTCATTGGCGTTGTGTTTCTCGCATTCTCGTTCCGGCACATGCGCAATATTCCGTTCTTCCTGATCGTGAGCCTTCCGTTCTGCGCCCAGCTCCTGTCTGACGGCTATGCGCAACTCCGCCGGCGATGGCCGTCTAGCGAGGTTGCAGCCAACAGGGCAGACTTTGCGGCCGCCGTTCTCACGGCAGCCATATTAATGTGGCTGGGCCCTGAGCATATCCACCGGATCGTGCTCTCCGGCACCAGGCCGGCGGAATATTTCAAAACGACCTCCTATCCCATCGAAGCGGTGGAATGGATGCGGGCCAACCGGGACCAAACCGGGCAACGTTTGTACAATGACTACGCCTATGGGGGGTTTCTGCTCTGGTGGATGCCCGGCACGAGAATTTTTATCGACGGCCGGATGCCGGCATGGCGGAGCGGAGAACGCGTGATCTTTCGGGATTACATGGCGCTCACCGGAGCGCATCCCGACTTGAGCATCCTGACAAAATACTCCGTCGATTGGGCTCTGGTGAGAAAGCAAACTCCCTTGGAAGAAGACTTGGCCAGACACGCGGGTTGGAGCCGCATCTACGACGACCAAAAGGCGGCGATTTATCGGATGAAGGCTACGATGCGGGCATTCTGAACCGGTCGCCGTGCATCAATTCGTGAGAGAAGGAAGGGAGACGGTAGCGACCCTGCTGGTCGTTGCGTCTGATCACGGCTAACTGGCGCAGCATGGTGAAGCCGTCTCGCAGGACGCGGACTTTCGAGCCGGGCTGGTCGGACCAGTTCACCGGGACCTCCGCAATCCGGTATCCGCGCTGCTGGGCCAGATACAGCAATTCGAGATCGAAGCCGAATCCATCGATTGAGGCATAGCCGAAGAGTTCTTGCGCGATAATCCGTCGGAAGAGCTTGAAGCCGCATTGCGTGTCGGCGATGTCCTTAATACCACCCTGCCGCACGGCCGCATTGAACAATGATCCAAGAACGCTCCGATACATTCGGGCATGGACGACGAAATTCGGAAGCCGCGCGGCCAAGGCGCGGGATCCGATGGCCAAATCCGCTCCTTCGGCCAAGGCTTCTTCCAGCCGCGCCAGTTCCTGTATAGGTGTGGCGCCGTCAGCGTCGGCGAACAATTGCAGGCAGCCGACCGCTGATTGCATCCCATACCGCACGGCGGCGCCTTTGCCGTGGCAAGTGGGCAGTCGCAGCAACTGCACGGTTGAATGAACCTGAGCCAGTCTCCCCACGACTAACGATGTGCCGTCCGTGCTGCCGTCATCGACAACCAGCAGCTCATAGGAGCGGCGTTGCCCTTCACAGTAGTCAATGATCTGCCGGAGATAGGGGAGAATGCGACCAGCCTCGTTGTGGGCTGGAATCACGATGGAGAGCTGGGGAGAGCCGTGCGTGTACGGATCGACCATGGGACTCCTGCGATTCCGGAAGGAGGCGCGCTGTGAGTCCGTCTCTTAGACCGTACGGTAGCTGAGCCGGAGGGGAAAATACAAGAGGAAACGTGGACTTGACAGCGCTGGCATAGGGGAGCGAACGTATCTGCAACCGTGCAAACGTGGCGTCCTCAACCGGGAGGTGGGCGATGCGTGGAACCGTGAGAAACTCATTCGGGCTCTTCGGTGCGGTGTTGTTCCTCACCGCGTGTGCATCAGCTGTTCCTCCCAGTCGCCTAGGCGACTACGTCTCCTCTGAGCGCCGGGTGGGTGAGGAGGCTCTGACGCAGATCGAGCAGCGGCCGCTCAAGGCCGGACTCGTCCTCGTCTCTGACACGGCAGAGCATGATGCAGCGCCGAACCTCCCTGATGAGGCGTTCGTGCGACTCGGTGAAACCTTGAGGCAGGACATTAGTCGATCGATTCCCGTCACGATTACGGAGGTGCTCCCTGCAGACCAAATTCGTCCCCAACCGAATGGAGACTGGAGCCAATTTGCGGATTTGGGACGCCAACGTGGTTTGGATTATTTGGCGGTGGTGGTGCTCTCCAGCACTGAGCAGGAGTATCCCCTCACTCTATTTCTCGGATGGACGACGCATTCAGAGCCTGGCCTTCGCCGTGACAATTGGTCGCTTCTGGAATTTGCCTTGCTGGATTTAAAAAACAATGTGTCGCTCATGCAGGCTGAGGGGCGGGGCTGGGCCACGTTGGACCGGCCGACGGCACCCGGCATCGATCAATGGTACCCGGTTATTTATCTGCGGCCTCAGGATCCGGAGCGCAGAATCTGGCCTCCCACCTACGAAGGTGCCCCCAATACCCTACGGGTGGTGTCATTTGACCAGGCAGAGAAGCGGCTGGCGCTAAAACTGCAGAATTCGTATATCGGTCAGCTGCAGGCCATGGTGGGGAAATCCACCTCATAGCCTGGATCGTTGATCATAGCAGTCCGTCGTGGTCGTCCCTTTTGGGTGCTTGCGCGCCCGACGAGGACGATTACTCTTTGAAGGGCTCGGAAAGGATAGTGTACAATGAGTCGTTCATCCCCATAATATTAAGGAACTTGTATAAACCTTCCGGAGGATTACGGTCATGGCTACGTGGAGTGAGAACGGTCGTGCACTCGGGTTCGCCAGTTGTGTGTGTGTGTTTGCACTTGCCTGTACCCTGAACCCACTCGCAGGCGATCCGTCGGCGACAGCTGCGGGGGTGCCCCCGTCAATGGCGCAGGGCTTCGCTGAGATCGTCAAAAGGTGACGCCTGCAGTCGTCAACATCGCGGTAACCGGCGGCAACGAAGGCGGACGGGGCAGGCGACCGTTGCCTCCAGGTCCGTTCGGTGGTCCTCCCGGTGGCCCGCCCGGTGGCCCCCCTGGCGATGAGCCAGGCGGTGAACTGCCGACTCCTCCTCCGATGCCGCCGCCGGGTCCTCACGGGCGTCCTGATCAAAGCGCCGGTTCCGGTGTCATTCTCGATCCCAACGGCTATATCGTCACCAACAATCACGTCGTGGAAGGTGCGACGCAGATTACGGTGACGCTCAGCGATCGACGAGAGTTTTCCGCCAAAATCGTCGGCGCAGATCCCAAGACAGATCTCGCGGTCGTGAAAATCGAGGCCAAGGACCTTCCCTCTGTCAAGTGGGCGGAATATGAAAAACTGCAGGTCGGCGATTTGGTGCTCGCCATCGGCAGCCCGTTCGGCCTGAGCTCGACGGTGACGTTGGGCATCATCAGCGCTCTCGGACGGGGCAATGTCGGCATTGCAGATTATGAGGATTTCATTCAGACCGACGCCGCGATCAATCCCGGCAATTCAGGTGGAGCGCTCGTCAACATGAACGGCGACTTGATCGGGATCAATACGGCGATTTTTTCGAGGACAGGCGGCTCTGAAGGGATTGGGTTCGCCATTCCGAGCAGCATCGCGCTGGATATCGTTGACAGCCTGCAGAAGACCGGGAAGGTTGTGCGCGGGTGGATGGGGGTAGCGATCCAGGAAATTACGCCCGCTCTCGCGAAGTCCTTCAAGCTGCCCGAACAACGGAAAGGTGTGCTGATCAGCGATGTGAATGAGAACGGCCCGTCTCATGCCGCGGGAGTGAAACGCGGGGACGTCGTCGTGGCCTTCAATGGGAAAGAAGTCCAAAGCGTCAGTCAGTTGCGCAATCTGGTGGCGCGTACGGTCGTGGGTAAGGACGCACAGATCAAGATTCTACGCGAAGGCAAGGAGCAGACGCTCTCGGTGCGGGTGGCCGAAAGACCCTCCGACGAAATGCTCGCGAAAAAGGAACCGGCACCCCCCAAGGAACAAGGGGAAACGATCAAGCCGCCGGACAACGTGCTGGCGTCGCTCAAGGTGCAGTCGTTGGACAATGCCACGATGAGCCAGTTGAATATTCCGTCGAAGACCGCCGGCGTCGTCGTGTCGGCCGTTGAACCAGGCGGCCCCGCGGAAGCCGCCGGCATTCAGCGTGGCGACGTGATTCAAGAAGTCAATCATGAAGTGGTCAAGAACCTGGACGAATATCAAAAGGCGGCGCACAAGATCAAAAAAGAGGAGCTGGCCGTTCTGCTGCTCAGCCGGCAAGGGAACAACCTGTTCGTGGCGGTCAATCCGAAGTAATCGCCGAGGTCAACACGGGGCAGCGCGCGGGTGATGCCGGCGCGCTGCGACTCTGCTGGGGGCGCAGTGCTGAACGATTTTAATCGGTGGCTGCAAGATTCTGTCTTTAAGCCGCTGGAAGATAAGAAAATGCCGGTCATGGAGCATCTGGTCGAGCTCCAGGTCCGGCTCACGCGGGCGGTCATCGGGACGGCCGTCGTCTTCGTTGGGACGTTCTTCTATGCCGACACGCTCGTCAAGTGGCTGCGCATCCCCCTCCAAAACATGTTCGTTCCCGGTTCTCTCTCCTGGGTGCCCACGGATCTGCCGACCGTGCCGTTCGTCTTCCTGGCCCCCGCCGAAGCGCTTTGGCAGAACGTCAAAGTAGCCGGCCTGTTTGCCCTGGTGCTCGCGACGCCATACATCTTGCTGGAGGTGTGGCAGTTTGTGGTGCCGGGCCTTCACTCGCAGGAGCGCCGGTTCGTCGGGCCGTTTGTCATCTTGAGCACCCTTGCGTTTTATGCGGGCGTCGGATTCTCCTTTTTCTTCGTCCTGCCGTTTGCGCTGAATTTTCTCGTATCGTACGGAGTGAGCGCCGGCTTCATTCCACAGCTCTCGATCGCGCAGTACGTGGGGTTTGCGCTGTGGTTTTTGATGGTGTTTGGATTGATCTTCGAAGTGCCGTTGGCCATCACCCTGATGGCCAAGCTGGGCTGGGTTGATGCGCCGTTTCTGAAGCGCTACCGGAAATGGGCCTTGCTGGGCGCCTTCATCGTCGCTGCCATTCTGACTCCCACCCCGGATCCCTTCAACCAATGTCTTATGGCGCTGCCGATGTACATTTTCTATGAGGTCGGCATCATCAGCGCGGGGTTCTTCAACAGGAAAGCGGCGGCAGAACCGGCCACTGCGGTGGCACCGGTCAGCCCCAAAGTCATGACGCCGGCCATGTCGGGTACGGCCGACGGGGAGTACCTCGGTGTCCCCACGGGAGCCGGCAGGCGGCGATAGCAGGGACTGCTTCAGATTCAACGCTAGGAACCTGAGAAAGGGTTGATGACGATGCCTCGCGAACTTAATGTGATCTCCACTCCAACGTCCGGAGGGAGCGATGCCTGCACATACATGTGGGCCTGTGCCATTTGCGACGAGAACGAATCGTGTCAGAAGGACAAGGAAGGGCACAGCCGCTGGCTGGTCGCCAAGCGGATGGAGCGGATTGAGTACAAAGTCCTCATCATGAGCAACAAGGGCGGGGTGGGAAAAAGCACCTGCACGACGAATCTCGCGGTGAGTCTGGCGCTCAAGGGATGGCACGTTGGCATTTGTGACATGGACATTCACGGTCCCAACATCCCGAAGATGGTTGGCGCCGAAGGACAAAAGCTCAAGATCAGCACTTCGGGCGGCATCATTCCGTTTCAAGCCTACAACCTCAAGATTGCCTCCATGTCGTTTTTGCTGCAGAATCCCGACGATCCCATCATCTGGCGTGATGCCTACAAGTACGAGTTCATCAATCAGCTGTTGGGTGGAGTCGAATGGCAGGACTTGAACTTCCTCTTAATCGATTTGCCCCCCGGAACTGGAAACGAATCGGTGACCACCATCGACTTGTTGGGCAACGTCAGCGGGGCCGTCATCATCACGACGCCGCAAGAGGTGGCGCTGCTGGATTCGCGCAAGTCGGTGACGTTTTGCAAAGACAGTGAAGTGCCGATCATCGGCATCGTGGAGAACATGAGTGGGCTCGAATGTCCTCATTGCCACCAGCAGATTGAGGTGTTTCGGAAGGGCGGCGGAGAAGCCTCGGCCCAGGACATGGGGGTGCCCTTCCTCGGGCGGATTCCGCTGGATCCGGATGTGGTCACCCAGTCGGATGCCGGCGAGCCGTTCGCCATGTTTAATTCCGATACGCCAACGGCCGAGGCGTATCACGAGATCGCCAACAAGGTGGAAGCCTTCTGCAAGAAAAGCGGGTCCCTCGTGAACGTGGCTCCCCGCCAACACCGATAGACTGCAACGATGAACGCTAAAGATGCCATGACCGGCTTGACGCCTCTAGAGGAAGCCCAAAAGATTGTCTTGGATGCCACCGCGGTGCTCGGGCTGGAAAAAATCCCCTTGCTGGATGCCTTAGGACGCGTGCTGGGCGAAGACATCATCGTCGAACGGGACAATCCCCCTTGGGATAACAGCGCCATGGACGGATTCGCGGTGCGTTGGGACGATATCAAGCAGGAACACGCGATTCAAAAGCCGGTCACGCTCGCGGTCATCGAGAACGTGCCGGCCGGCAAGATGCCGACGAAGACGGTCGGCCCAGGCCAGGCGATCCGCATCATGACTGGTGCGCCCATCCCAAGGGGAGCGGACACCGTGCTGAAAGTCGAAGATACGGAACATCAACCGGAGTCCGTTCGCGTCTTCAAGCCGGAACAGAAAGGCGCCAATATCCGTCCCCAGGGCGAGGACGTCAAAAAAGGGGAGCGGATTATCGCGAAGGGCACACGCATCAGGCCCGGCGAAGCGGGAATGCTGGCGATTCTCGCCAAATCGTTTGTCTTTGCCTACCAGCGGCCGCGGGTGGCGATTCTCTCAACAGGCGACGAGCTGGCGGATCTCGACGAGCGGTTCAGCGAAGAAAAAATCATCAACTCGAATAGCTATGGGCTTGCCGCGGCGGTCCAGGATGCGGGTGGCATCCCATTTCTGCTTGGCATCGCCAAGGATACGCCCGCGGCGCTGAAGGAAAAGATCTCACACGGCCTGACCGCCGATATCCTGGTCCTCTCGGGCGGCATCTCGATGGGCGATTACGATTTCACCAAGGCGGTGTTCCGCGATCTCGGTGCCGAAATGAATTTCTGGAAACTGGCCATCAAGCCGGGACAGCCCCTCGCCTTCGGGAAAATCCAGGGCAAGCTGGCCTTTGGATTGCCAGGCAATCCCGTCTCTTCCATGGTCACGTTCGAACAGCTGGTGCGTCCGGCGATGCTCAAAATGAGCGGACAACGCAGCTATGGTCGTCCAGTCGTGCAGGCGGCGTTCCAGGAAAAGTTCTCAAAACGGCCTGATCGCCGGCATTTTCTTCGAGGGGTGCTGACACAGGAGGACGGCACGTTCAAGGTGCGCACCACGGGGGATCAAGGCTCCGGTATTCTCACCTCCATGGTCAAGGCGAACTGTCTGATTGATGTACCGACCGACGTGGAGCGCCTCAACCCGGGCGATCTGGTGTCCGTCCAATTGCTCGATGGCGAAGCCTGGGCGAATCAGTCCCAAGCGAGTCAGACCGGCCCTCACCGGCTGTCTTGCTGCTGAGAGGAATGTCTCGATGGCCGTGCCGATCGTCTGTTTTGTGGGAAAGTCCAATAGTGGCAAGACGACGTTCATCGAGCGGGTGATTCCGGAGCTCGTGCGCGCGGGATATAAAATCGCCACGGTTAAGCATGCCGGACACGGGTTCGACCTGGACACGGAAGGCAAGGACAGTTGGCGCCATAAGCAAGCCGGCGCGAGCAGTGTGGTGATCCTCTCGAAGGGCAGTATGGCCATGTTCGCCGACGCGTCGGATCAGCTCAAGGTGGAGGACATCCGAGACCGTTTTTTGGACGGCTCGTATGACTTGATCATCGCTGAAGGATGGAAGCATGAGGGGTACCCGAAAATTGTGATCATTCGCGAGCAGGTCGGTGAGATTCCGATCTCCTCCGAGGGCTTGCTGGCGGTGGTGTCCGACAAACCGCTCGACTTGCACGTCCCCCGCTTCGATCTCGATGACGTTCCGGCTGTGGCGGCGCTCATCATGAAGCATTTCCCTCTGCGACGTGTTCGCGGGGAGCATGAACTGGACGTCTAGAACCACCATTGTCCTGGTTCTAGCCGCCGGAGCCGTGGCGCTTGGCGCAGTCGTCGTCCCCCTGACCAACCATCCGAAATTCTGTGCCAGTTGCCACACGATTACGCCATCGCACGACAGTTGGAGGACGTCTTCGCATAAAGAGGTGACGTGCGTGGTGTGCCATGTCAGACCAGGGGTGGCTGGCTGGATCCATGACAAGGCATGGGCGGGAACGAAAGACCTCGCCATCTATCTGTTCGGTGTGCCGACCGCCGCGCATAACCTGCGGGCCAAGGTGGACTCCAACGTCTGTCTCAGTTGTCATCAGCATATTCTGCGCACCTCGGAAGTTGCGCCGAGGGATCTTCCCGCGCCGCTGAAGGACGTCGGTCTTATCATGAGCCATCGGAAGCACATGGAAGCGTTCGGGCTACGGAATCAGGGGGAGGGTTGTACGACCTGCCATTCCGGGGTGGTGCACGATCGGCCGATCAAGGGTTATCCCATCGTCATCCCGCGCGGACACGTGTCCACCGACACGAAACCCTGGAGCCCGGACTATCCGGAAGGATCATATCTTCGCACCAGGGCCCTCGACGACTGCTTTCGTTGTCATGACGGCAAAACCGAACATCAAGGCAAGGTCCTGGATCGCAAATGTGAGACTTGTCATCTACCGGAGAAGATCAAAAACTTCTTGTCATTTTGAGCGCCCTCATTCTCTATGACGACACCCGTGCTGCAAGTCAGGCACTTGCGAAAACAATTCGGCGATTTCACTGCTGTCGATGACGTGTCCTTTGCCATCCGGCCCGGCGAGATTCTTGGGTTGCTCGGCCCGAATGGCGCGGGAAAGACGACGACGATTCACATGTTGCTTGGACTCATCACGCCTACCGCGGGATCCATCCAAGTGTTCGGGATGGATCTTGCCACGCACCGCGAGCAAATCTTACAGGCGGTGAATTTTTCCTCGACCTATATTTCCATGCCGCTCGCCCTTACCGTCGAAGAGAACCTCTGGGTCGTCGCGCGGCTGTATGGCCTCACCGATATCAAGCGGCGTGTGGACGAAATCGTCAAGAAGCTGGAAATGCAGGAGTTTCGGCAGAAGATCACCCGAAAGCTGTCTTCCGGTCAGATGACGCGATTGACACTCGCGAAGGCCTTTCTCACGGAGCCGAAGATCCTCTTTTTGGATGAGCCCACGGCCAGTCTCGATCCAGACATCGCCCACAAGATTCGCGCCTTGCTGAAAGAGGAGCGGCGCTCGGCCGGACTGAGCATTCTTTATACTTCCCATAACATGCGTGAAATGGAAGAGATGTCGGACCGCATTATCTTTCTCCAACGTGGAAAGATCGTGGCTGAAGGAACGGCGAGGGAAATTGTTGCCCGCTTCGGCCAGGCGGATCTTGAAGAGGTCTTTCTCAAACTCGCGCGAGAGTCACGCGAGACGGCCTGACGGAGAGCCGCATGCAGTACAGCATCATTGACTTTGGCATGGGTGTGATCATCGGGGGGTTGGCGCTCAGCGCAAGTTGGGGCTGGCTCTGGCTCATCATTAGCACGGTCGGACTCGCGCGTGGTGCGTGTCGCCTGCGCGTGGTGATGAATAGTCTTGTTGTGGGAGTCAGCCCTCTGATGCTTGCCTGGGGCATATGGTGGCTGAGGGCTGAGGCCTTTTCGCCCAGTGTCGCCTTTGCGGCAGGCCTTTGTGTGCTGCCGCTGCTGTTCATCGGTCTCGGCCTCCGAAAGGCACCCGACGGACGCCGGGTCGGCCTCCATATGCTCGAAGGTATCAGTCACCTGAGAGACGAGCTGCTGGGGACGCATCGCGAGTGTGGAGGCTGCGATCACGATCATGGTGCGGACAGAGCCGGAGGGTGTCCATGAAATATCATCGCGTGAGCGCGATGGTGGCCCGTCATCTCTATCTCTATCGACGGAGCTTGCCCAGGATCATGGAGATTTTCTATTGGCCTTTTTTAGACCTCGTGATCTGGGGATTCATCACCATATATCTTGTGAAATACCAGCCTCAGGTCCCAGGGTTCGTGACGTTCTTTCTGGGCGCGTTGATCCTGTGGGACATGCTGTTTCGTTCGCAGCAAGGCATCACGATCTCGTTTCTCGAGGAATTGTGGGCGAGAAATCTCATGAATCTCTTTGCGAGTCCACTCACGCCCGCCGAATTCCTCGCGTCGACGATCGCGATGAGCATCTTCAAGGTCACCTGCGTGTCGTTCGTGATGGGCATCTGCGCCTGGCTGTTCTACGACTACAACGTGCTGGTCATGGGCCTGTGGCTGCTCCCGTTCGTCTTGAATCTTGTGATTACCGGGTGGATTATCGGGGTCCTGACGACCTCGCTGATCATGCGGTTCGGCCAGGAGGCGGAAATTCTTGCCTGGAGTCTGGTCTTTCTGTTCCAACCCATTTCCTGCGTCTTTTATCCCATGGAAGTTCTGCCCATGTGGCTTCAAGCCGTGGCCTGGATCAACCCCGCGGCGCATGTCTTCGAAGGCATGCGGGTCGTGCTCAATGGTGCCGGCGTTCCGCTTGCACATCTTGCGTGGGCAGGCGGACTCAATGGCATTTTGTTGATTGGAGCCGTCCTGTTGTTCTACAAGACGTTTGCCTATTGCAAAGTACAGGGCTCGCTCGTACGGGTCGGAGAATGACATAGCATGCAGACCTTCACCCCAAGAGTCCGGTTGTAATCCACCACCCCCTATGCTAGGGTGGAAAGGCTTTATCGTACGGGCCTCGCGAGGAAGCGAATTCACTGAGGAAAGTAAGGCCCGCAACATCGATGTTGCCTTGTCCGGGAATCTCGTCGGAAGTCAGACCCAAGTCGCCGCATGTCTCGCGTCTTCGGCCCGCTCCTTCCCCCGTTCCTCGTGTTCAAGACAATGTCATATTCAAAGGAGGAACCCCAGATGGGTTCGAAGATTTACGTCGGTGGGTTGCCCTATTCAGCGACCGAGCAGCAATTGAGCGATTTGTTCGGCGCACATGGGGCGGTGGCTTCTGCGCGGATCATCACGGACAAGTTCACGGGACAGTCCCGAGGGTTTGGTTTCGTGGAGATGTCCTCGGATTCCGAGGCGCAGGCTGCGATTACGGCGCTGAACGGCTCAGATATGGGCGGCCGGACGTTGACGGTGAATGAAGCGCGTCCCCAGGAGCCGCGTAGTGGCGGAGGCGGTGGCCGTGGGGGATTCGGTGGCGGTGGAGGTGGCGGTCGTGGTCCCGGCGGGAAGCGCGATCGCTGGTAAACGAAGCAAGAACGCTATTTTTCATGGGGTGCCATCATGGGATGGCACCCCTTTTATTTTGAGGATGATGAGGAATGAAACGTGTAGGCGGAAGGGATTAATCAAACCACTCATCAGCGCCCTTGATCTCGCCAGTATGTTGTTTTTGGAGCGACTCGACAGTGGGAGGAGGAGCCTTCAGTGTGTCATGAGCCAGGCTGACCAGCGCCTGGGCTTCAAGCGGTTTCGTGATAAACGGGACGCACCCACGTCGTATTCCGTAACCCTGCAAGTCCTTGTCGATATTTGCCGACATCAGAATGACATGAAGATCCTTTCGCATGCGTAGCGCGCGGATCGCAAGTTCATGTCCGTGAACGTGGGGAAACTCATTGTCGCCCGAGGCAAATGAAAAATCCGGAGGCGGCATTATCAAGTCAGTAATCAACAAATGAATTGGCCCTGAGTGGCTTTTACAGATCTTGAGTGCTTCCGAGCTCCCGGCTGCCGACAGGACGGAGAATCCTGCCTTTTCCAAGAAGAGACGGCACAAATTTAAGGCATCGGGGTCGTCATCGACCGCGAGGACCGTTGTCCCTTGAACCGATGAAAGAGCGCTGAGAGGTGGCATAGGCGACCTCGGCTTACGTGGAATACTGGAGTGACAACAGCATAGCCCACGAAACGGCAATCACCTAAAAAATAATGATTTTGTTCATCCCAAGGTTGGTCCATTGGAGATGATCCGTTCAGAGAGGTGAGTTGTTGCGCTCTTTCAGAGCCGCCAGTCGTTGGGTGTCGACCTTGACGGAAATTGTCTTTTCCTGGGTGACGATGACAGCGCCCACCGCCTGTCCCTTAGCCTTCTTCACCCATTTGCGCCTCGTATAGATGACTTCGCCTTTCCCGCTTTTCTTGAGGTCGCTATAGAGCAAGGCGAGCGTCGCCGCATCGCGTAGAGTGTCCGGCGGAGGATCAACGCCCTTGGCCAGTCGGATGACGACGTGGGATCCAGGAGCTCCTCTGGCGTGGAGCCACAAGTCATCGCTCTTTGCGAGACGAAATGTCAGCTCCTCGTTCTCTTCGGCGTTCCGTCCGACAAAAATGGGCAGACCGTCGGCCGACATGAACCGCCGGAATGGAACTTTCCGCTTGTGAGCCGATCGCCGGAGGCTCGATTCGAACTTGCCGGTCGAGGGAGCGGGACTCGTAGACAGAGGGGCCGCCCAGGTGCCTTCCTTGATGGAGGTGATCTCCCCGCGCAAAGCCTCGACTTCCTGTTCGGCGCCGGCGATTCGGGGAGGCAATTCTCGTTCGGCTGACAGGTGCTTGCGGTGCTTTCTGAAATAGTCGTTCATATTGTGCAGGGCTGATTTGGTCGGGTCGAGCGGGAGAGTGACTTCAGGAAGCGACGGGTCGTAATAATCGATCAGCGTGATCTGGTCCATGCCTGCGGTGGCGGCCGTCAAATTTGCCTTGAGCAGCTCGCCATACCGCGCGTAATCGCGGTACGCGGCGGCCGTGGTGAGATCCTGCCGCCAGGCGTCGATCCGGCGCAGAGTTTTTGCGAGCGATTTTTTGAGCATGCGCAGCCGTTCCTGTTGCTCGCGTGCTCCCACCAGCATTCGCTCCTTGTCCTGATAATGCGCTTCAATCGCCTGAGACACTGGAAAACGGTGAGTGGCTCTCTGTGGATTGAAGCGTGGGGCCTTCTCCTGCGCGGCGCGGCGCGACGCAGGCGCTTCGTACGGCCGACCGACGAGCGCTTGCTGACGGTTGAGATCTCGCAGAATATGGCGTCGTTCATCCAGAAGGAGAACAGTGGCGTGCTGGCCGGTGAATTCGCAGACGATGGTTCTGGGCCCGTGCCTAGTCGACACCGTCATCGTGACGATCCGGTCATTTCCGAGTTGCTGTATCTCCGTGAGGCGGCCGCCTTGCACCTGCGCGCGAAGGAATTGACAAAACGACGGAGGACTGGCCGGGTTTGTCAACGGGCCGGACAGTAAATGCAGCCGTGCGGTTTCAGGCTCCACGGAGATGAGCAGCCTATGCGTTTCGCCTGGCATGCGAATGTCGAAGAGCAAGAGGCGATCGCCGGGTTGGTGTATTTTTTGAATCCGTCCCTGAATGAGGACGGGAGCGATCTCGTGCAGCACATACTCAATTTCGGTGGCGCTCAGTGCCATGTTGCCCGGGCTTCACGATTGAAAATTAAAATGCGCCGGTCGTCCTGAGACGACGGCCGGCGATTGTAGCACACAGGTCCGGTCGCAGATTTCGGCCATCGGTCGTCATTGCTCCTTCTCAATGAAGACACGTACAATCCAGACAAAGTTTCCTGGCATAGAATTGCAAATCACGTGACGCGTTTCTCCAGGTGTGAGAGTATCCCTTACGTCGAGATGGCTGGACGATGACTGATGCGAGTGACTCTGCCGTTCGAGCCAGGATCTCGGTTTCAGGACGAGTCCAAGGCGTCGGCTACCGGGCATTCACCGTCGGCGTCGCGACCGAGCGCGGGCTGGTCGGCGGTGTGAGAAATTGCGAGGATGGACGAGTCGAATTGGAAGCCGAAGGTCCCAAGCATCGAATCATGTCGCTGATCACGGCGCTGAAGGTCGGTCCGCCGGCTTCGAGGGTGACCGATATCCGCGTCGAATGGGTGACGGCGACAGGCCGTCACACCGATTTTGCCATTTGGTATTAGCGGCCCTGTTGAGCTGAGGTCGGAATGGCGAGCAGACAGGACGATTTCTCAGACCAGAGTGAAGCGCGGAGGCACCTCTCCGACAATGATGAGGAGGATGCCGCCGAACTCGATCAGGCTTCCGACGACGACAAATCCCGCAGCCGATCGGAAGGTTTGGATACCCTTAAAAGCTATCTCCGCGAGATCCGCCGCTCGACACTCCTGACCTTCAAGCAAGAACAACAGCTGGGCAAACGGGTCATGGCCGGAGACGAGCAGGCTCGCCAGCAGATGATCGAGTCCAATTTGCGTCTCGTCATCAGCATCGGCAAGCGCTACATTCATCGCGGGTTTCCGTTCTCGGATATCGTCGAAGAGGGCAATCTTGGGCTGATCAAGGCGGTCGAGAAATTCAACTACAAACGGGGGTTTCGTTTCAGCACCTATGCCTCCTGGTGGATCCGGCAATACATCGAGCGGGCGATCATTAATCAGGGCAAGCTCGTGCGTCTGCCGGTTCACGTCGTCGAGCGGTTGAACCGCTATCTGAACAAGGTTGAAGCGCTCGTGCAGGAACTGGGGAGGGAGCCGTCCGCCGAAGAGGTGGCGATCAAAATGAAAACCACCGAAGAAGAAGTGCTCGATCTAAAGCAGGTCGTCCGCACCACCTGTTCGCTCGACAGTCCGATTAACGATCGGGCCGACACCTTTCTTCGGGACGTGATCGAAGATCCGATGAGCGTCTCGCCCGCGGACACTGCGGAAGGGGTGATGCGACGGGCTGAAATGATGACCTGGGTGAAGGAGTTGCCTGAGAAAGAGCAAACTGTTATTGTGTCGCGGTTTGGCCTCGACGGAAGCGAGGCGCGGACGCTTGAGGAGATTGGACGTGACATGGGCTTGACCCGCGAACGCGTCCGGCAAATCGAAATGGCCGCCTTGAGTCGTCTGCGCCATACCATCGAGCGTAAAACGCTGACACAATCGGATTTGCTCTGAGCCAATGACCGCTGCTGAGTATCGATCGCTTATCCGCGAAGTTCCCGACTTCCCCAAACCCGGCATTCTCTTCTACGACATCACGACACTCCTAAAAGATCCCACAGCCTTCTCGGCGATCGCCGACGGGCTGGTCGCCTATTATGGAGAGCAGAGGGTGGCTAAGGTGGTGGGCATCGAATCTCGCGGCTTCATCTATGGAGGGGTCTTGGCGCAACGGCTCAAGGCGGGCTTCGTCCCGGTTCGAAAGCCGGGGAAGCTGCCTGCCGACAGCTTTGAAGTCAAGTACAGCCTCGAATATGGTTCCAACTCGCTCGCCATCCATCGAGACGCGATCGGGATGGGCGAACGGGTGCTGATCGTCGACGACCTGCTTGCCACCGGGGGCACCGCTGCCGCCACCGTGTCGCTCGTCAGGCAGTTGGGTGGCGAGATCGTCGGGCTCGATTTTCTGGTTGAGTTGAAAAGCCTGCACGGCCGGCAAAAGCTTATCGGTTATCCCGTGCACTCCACGATCACCTATCCCTAGGGGGCGCCGGGCGTCCTCCTACAACCCCTTGTCAAACTCGGAGCAGCCGTGTTATAGATGCCGAACTTTTTTTGCCGTCCGGCGTTTACCCAGGGAGAGGACAACGCGATGGCGACAAGAACACATCCGAAGAAGAAACCCATGAATAAGACGAAACCCACAACCAAGCCCGTGTCAAAAGTCAGACCGGCGGCGGCTGCCGTCATTGAGAAGTCGGTCATTGAGAAGCCGGTAAGTATGGCCGTATCACCACTCGCTGCAAAGCCGAAAGAATCCGCAAAGGAGCGCGAAGCGCGGGAGCGACGCCGCGAAGCGCTGCAGCAAATGCTGCTGCGCAAGCGATATGAGATCCTCAAGGAAATCGAAGGCAGTCTAGGACAGTCCTTGACGGAAGATCAGCAGCGCCGCCTCGAATCGGCCCGCGATGTCGGCGATCAGGCGCTCATGGATCTGGACCGTGAACTGGGCATATCGCTCATGGAAATGCGTAATCGACGGCGGCAGGCCATTGATGAAGCTCTCACCCGGCTCAACGAAGGGACATACGGGATCTGTGCGGAGTGCGGCGTCGAAATCAGCGAGCGGCGTTTGGAAGCGGTGCCCTTTGCAAAACTCTGCGTCGAGTGTCAGGCCAGAGAGGAACTACTGGAAAAAATCGAAAAAGAAGAAGAGCGCGACTAAGGTCCTCCCTGCCCCTCCCACCTGACGCCTCTACTGTCGGTCAACTCGATGACGCCCACCTCTTCCTGTTGACACGGTCGCCACGAGGCTCACGTCCATGGCCCCTCTCGGAACTTCCAATCGCGCTGTCGTCCTTGCGAGCGGTGGACTTGATTCGACGGTGACCGCCGCCCTGGCCCGGGAGGCTGGGCATGAGCTCTTATGGTTGACCGTCGATTACGGCCAGCGTCATGCGGTCGAGGTGGCACGGGCGTGTCAGGTGGCCGCTGCGATGCACGCGGCCAAACACACCGTGCTTTCGGTGAATCTGCGAGCAGTGGGCGGCTCCGCATTGACGGCTGAGTTGCCGGTTCCGAAAGATCGTCGCAGCGAGGAACGGAGTCGCGGAATTCCGATCACCTATGTGCCCGGCCGGAACCTGATTTTTCTCTCGCTCGCGGCGGCCCACGCTGAAGCCGAAGGCGCGGCTTTGATTTATTTCGGGGCCAATGTGCTGGATTATTCCGGCTATCCGGATTGCCGCCCGGAATTCATCCGTGCATTCGAAGCGGCCGTCGCTGCAGGAACGAGGGCTGGTGTGGAAGGAGCTGCGCTGCGGGTCTGTACTCCCTTGCTCGACATGACGAAGGCCGACATCATTCGAACCGGCGTCAGGCTCGAAGCCCCGTTGCATCTCACCCATAGCTGCTACGATCCGGTCGGCGACCTCGCATGCGGACGGTGTGATAGTTGTGTCATCCGACGAGAAGGATTTGCGAAGGCCGGGGTTGAGGATCCCACCAGGTATGCAGTACTCTGAGCGGAGTGTATTCGTCGGGCGTGCACCATTGGCCTGACTCATCAGGATGGAGCGGTTGGGAAGATGGGTGTCTCACCGGAAGAGTTTTTCATGTACTTGACGATCGGACTGATCGTCATCGCGCCGATCGCCGCGCGTATCTATCGCCGCATGATGCTGCAGCGGACGCAGAAAATGCTGCGCGCACAGTTCGAGACAAACGCTGGGCGGCAAGGAGAGCAGCGTTGATCCCAGTCTCGATCAGAGAGACGTTTTCCATCTCGCTGTCCGTCCTTGGGCTTACGCTCGGCCTGTATGCGATGGCCGCGTGCGACTCCTCTCAGCCGAAGCCGGCTGCCGGCGGAGGCACCGCTCCGGCAGAATTACAGGTAGGCGAGGCGAAGTTCACCGCCCATTGCTCTGCCTGCCACGGCCCACAGGCCACCGGCACGCAGCAAGGCCCTCCTCTGGTCCACAAGATTTATGAGCCCAATCATCACGGCGACGCCGCCTTTTTTCGCGCTGCTGAATTCGGCGTCAAAGCCCATCACTGGGAGTTCGGTAACATGCCGAAGATCGAGGGGGTCTCTTCTGCGGACGTCGAGCAGATCATCCGCTACATTCGCTGGCTTCAACGGCAGGCTGGCATCTCCTAGTGTTCCACAACCCTTGTCTCTCTTCGTTTTCCTAGACCCGCCTCGGTTTGACTTTGTTCCTGAGCGCTTCGTAAGGTAAATCTTCGAAGTGATCCGAATTGTTGGCCAGAGCCATTTCAAGACGCCGTCCTATTGAAACACCTGAAGAGGAGGGGGCTTATGAGGAGACCAATCGGGGGCATTCTCGGAATCGTGCTTGGTGGCGTTCTGCTGGGGCTGTCAGGCTGTGCGGCAATTGACGCAGGACATGAAGGCGTGCTCGTGGAACAGCCGTTCTTCTTCGGGCATGGCGGCGTTGATCCGGTTCCGTCAAAGACGGGGCGGGTGTGGTTGGCGCCGACGACGCATGTGGTGGATGTGGATGTCCGGCCGGTCCAATACTCGGAACATTTCGATATTATCTCGGCAGAGAATGCCCCGGTCTCCTTTGACGCCTTCATGATCGCCAACGTCGTGGAAGGTCGTTCGCCGGAATTAATCGCGCGCTACGGCCCGAATTGGTATCACAATAACGTGAAGGAAGCTTTTCGTACATTCGTGCGCGAAGAGGTGCAGAAATATCCGCTTTTTCAATTGACCACCGATCCGACCACGCGAACCAAATTGCAAGAAGCCATTGCACGAGAAGTGCAAACCAAATTGATTGATAAACAGAACATTCCGGTACGGTTGAACCGCGTTGTGGTTGGCAGCATCTTGCCGCCCAAGGGCGTGGTCGAGCAAACGACGCAAACGATCGTGCAAGAGCAACGCAAAATCACGATGGTGGAATTTCAGAAGGCGGAGGAAGCCCGCGAGAAGGCCGAAAAACAGCGCGGCATTGCCGACCGAGCCTATCGGGAATCGCTCGGCCTGACGGCGCCGGAGTTTGTGGATCTGCGCAGGATCGAAGTGCAGAAGGAAATTGTCCAACACTCACCGTCGGCGCTGACGGTTATCATGGGACTGGAACGGTTCGGCATCAATCTGCCGCCGATTGGCGCGGATAAATAGCTGACCAGGCGGAGCGTGTCACAGCTCCGCCTGGCATCGTGCAAACTACGGAGCCTTCGAAATAGAAGTCACTTGTCCGTTGGAGTCAACCTGCGCTTCCACGACGTCGCCCACCTGAACTTGCCGGCTCATTTCTGGAGACAGCGTGATGGGCATTTCCCTGTTCTGGCTGTCTCGAACAACGTATTGTTCGCCCCCACCCGCGCTCCGCGACAATTCACCTTTAACGGTTTGTGCGCGGTTCCCAACGCGGGAACCAGGCACTTCGTTGGTTTGTGCCAAGGCGATCGACTGCCTCAGGGCCGCAATGCCTGCAGCCAGATCGGGATTATTGTTAGCGCGCCGTGCTTCCTTCGCGTGGTCCAATGACAACTCGGCATCTTCGATCATATCCGGCATGTTGCCTTCGTTTGCGGCGATCTCCGCCGCTCTTGCGTGCTTTGCTGCCTTATCGGCATAGCGGTCATAAAAGGCATTCTCCTTTGTCTGAAAGCGGTACCGTTCGGCACAGCCTGCATCAGCGTAGGCCACTTTGCCTTTCGCATCGATTGTCGAAGGACAGCGTGGGTCCACTCCCGCGTAATCAGCCTTAGTTCCCGTCTGGCGGCTATCACTGGCATTCCCTGATACTTCCTTGTCATGCCTGTTCGTCAATATAGCGGCAGCGATCGCGGCCTTCCCCTCCTTCAGCTTCTCCTGACACATCGGTGAAAAGTTGTTGATCTTGTCGTCAAAACACTGTTGGATACGCCCGCTGCCAGGCTGAACCTCTCCGCATTGTCTCTCAAGCTCATCGATACACTGAGGATCCACGCCCTGTGCCGAGGAAGGAGAAACCTGCGTTCCCGTCTTCGTGCCCGCACCAGGCGCCGTGTCCCATACCTTGATGCCGGCGGCCCGCGAAAGTCTGACACGGGCTTCACGGATAGATGACATCGCAGCCGCCTGCCTGCGATAGCGATCCGGACAAGCGGGATCATCGTAGATGATTTTTCCGTTGGCATCAGGTCGTGAAGAACAGGCGGCGGCCAGTGCACGGTCTCTTTCAGAGGTGTTACCGGTGTTACCCAGTTGGCTGCGGTAGCGGTCCGGGCAAGTTGGATCCTCGAATACCACAGTCCCTTGGGCATCCGTCCTTGATGGGCAGGCTGCCGCGATTTCCGGTGAACGATCCGAGAGCCCTGCTCGGTTGGTCGAATCATGCGTTTTGCCTGGGGTGGTGCCACGATCGCTGACGACGTCGCTTCGCGGCAGATCGCTTGGCGGCGAAATAGTAGGTGTGGCACCCCGCCTCATGTCGTCTGACCGCGACATGTCCCCCGACGGAGGAGCGCTTGCGGTCTTCGACTTGGATCCCGAGGAACAGGCCGACAAGACAAGAATAAGAGAGAGACCGCCCATCACGGTCTTCATACAGTGCGCGTGTATCATGGAAACCTCCTTGGATGAATATCGCTGGTCTGCCTTCGTCGGGCATGACAGGCTGCCCCCTACAATCCCTGCCGACGGGCACTACCCCACAGTCTTCTCAGGCTAGTGCTCCGCCCCCTTACAAGCCACTAGGCACATCCCTCGAATTTCGGCTTTGTGCTTCTTGGAAGGAAACTATGGAACATCCTTGGTCTTAGGCCGCCTCTGCGGCGCCTAAGCTGGGTGAAGGAGGAACGAAGATGAAACGACGATCGTCGGAAGATTCGTGGCAGGTGCTCAACAGCGTGACGGACGCGGCAGAGCGTTTTGTGAACCACTCGCCCAGGCTGAAGCGACTTGAACCGGAGCGTCAAGTCTTACTGGATGCGATCCGGCGGGCACAGCTCTTGTTGTCCGTCAAGCGATTGCCGAACAGCGCAGAGGCTGGTTCTAGTGGCCCATCTCGAGAGCGGACGCGTCGTTAAGATCAGCGCCTCGCGCTCGACGCACCTACAATGAGGTGGGTGGGAGATGCAGCCGCTTAGAGCAACGCGGTCCGGAACGCGCCACCTGCGCTGACAGCATAGCGTCTTGACCAGACCAGCCGTCGCTCCTTGAACATGCTGCCTTCGTACTGGAATCCCACTTTTTCGATCACATGCCGCGAGGGGCCATTGGAGCCGAAGACGGTGACATAGGCCTGGCGGGCGCGTGCGACCTCCCATGCGTCGTGCAAAAGCCGGCACATGGCTTGAAAGTACAGTCCTCGGCCTCTCGCCAGAGGATGCGTAAAGTGATCAAAGAGGACCGCGGTGTCCGGAGGAGGAAAGTAGACCTGGTCTACCCATCCGTCTTCACCGCGCGTTTGGCGTTCGATCAGCCAGCCGTAATGCAGGAGCCGGTCGCCTTCGACGAAGGTATACAGATGAAAGCCTTGTGCCCTTCGCTCTACTGCCATCGTCCGATAGGCGTCGGGCGGCTGTTGTTCTTTTGACGAACGTTCATAGTGTTTGAGATCGTCGAGACAGTTCCGTCGAAAGATGGTGGGGAGCGGCAGCGGCGGCGTGTGGTCGAGCGGGTAACGGTAGACGCGCAATTCACGGCAATACCAAATCCGGTTTTTTGCCGCCTGCAGCAGACGCGGAAGCAAGCGAGTCTTGGCATCCGTGAACGAAAAGGCGTTCGGAGAGGTCATGCCTGCTGGATGGATCATTGTCGGGGCCAGCTAGGCGGCACGGCCTGGAGGGCGGGAAGATTTTTGGTCAGCCCGGTCGGCATCCGCTTTGTGAGGGTCCGTCACTCGCGCGTCGGGAGCCGGAACAATCCGTTCGCCAACACGGTTCGCATACACCTGGGTGAACTCGGCACCATAGAGGAGGATCTGCGCCGAATAGTAGACCCACAGCAACACGAGCACCAAGGACCCTGCTGCACCGTATGCGGAGGCCACGTTGCTTTTACCCAAATAGAGACCTAGGGCGAATTTCCCGATGGTAAACAACGCCGCGGTAAGCCCCGCACCGACCCAGACATCCCTCCAGGCCACCTTTGCATCAGGAAGAACTTTGAAGATCAACGCGAAAAGGCCAGTTATGATGACGAATGACAAGGCGAAGTTCATGAGCTCCAGCACGCCTTCCGGGAGCGGAAGCAGTTCACCGAACCATGTTCCGAATGCGGCCAACGCGCTGCTGAGAATCAATGACACCAAAAGCAAAAAGCCGGTGCCCAGCACAGCGACAAATGAAAGGAATCGGTCTTTAATGAAGCCCCACACGCCCCGTCCCTCTTTTGGCTCGACGCCCCAGACCGTATTAAGCGCATCCTGGAGTTGTCCAAAGACTCCGGACGCGCCTAGGAGCAGCGTGGCGACCGCGAGTCCCGTGGCAAAGAGTCCTGTCGAAGGCTGATCGGCTCGTTGAATCATATCCTTGATGGCCGCCGCAGTCTGGTGTCCAACCAGTTCGGCAATCTGTGAAAGGATGGCTGATTGTGCCGCTTCCTGTCCGAACACGAGTCCGATCACCGAGATGATGACGACAAGGAAGGGCACCAAGGAGAAGACGGTGTAATAGGCGAGGGCTGCACCCAAGCGGGGCGCGCGGTCGTGGATCCAATCGGAACCGGCTTCCTTAATCAGGTGCCACAATGTTCGCGGCTTGAATGCAGCAGGCCAGCGGTTGTCCATCTCTTCGTAACTCCTGGTTAGCGCCCGGAAAATGCAAAACACGCGCCCACATGCAACATGGCTGTTTTCTTTCATCCATGCTATTCGATACCGCTTATCCTCGAGACAGAATGTCCACGCGGCAGCCTTTGCGCAGCAGCCCGTCCCTCCCGACCGTCCCGTACATGCTGCCTCTTTTTGCGTACATCGTGTGGGTGATGTTGCCCCGAGCCGGAGATTCGCGCTCATGAACTACTGAAAAATCAAGAGGTAGGCACATCATTGTCTCAACGGCCAAAGGCATTCCTTTTGCGAGCATTGGGGACATGAACCAGTTAGGTACTGCTCTTGGGGTGCTGATCCTGTCGGTGACTTTCCTACAGCAAGGTTGTCTCGCCGGCGCGTGGATCGCTGCGGTCGGTTCAGACTCCATGAGAGCCAGCGATGTCAAGTTTCAGGCCTTCGAGGAATCATGGGTCTCGACGGAACAGTCGGCGGCCGTCACAACAAGTTCAGCATTGACGAGTATCGCACTGATGCCCGTCGACGGTGATGACGCGATGGGTGCAAGGTTGACCAAGCTCCTGACAAGGGAAACCGCCTTGCGAGTCGTGACGCCCACTGGCCGACAGCATCCGTTGAGGGTTGCTCCACCAGATCGGGAGCGGGCAGTGTGGGCGCGCGAGCTGTCACGTGACCTTGCCGTGGATGCGGTTCTGTATGGATATGTCGTCGGCGCTACGCCGTTAGCGTCAAGCGAGTGGGGTTGGAAAACCGATGAACAGCGGCGTCTGTTTCTCTACATGATCGACAGTGATGGGCAGTTGCTGTGGAAGGATGAACTCCCCTTTCTCATCGTGACAGGAGCAAAGCCGGCGCTTGAAGATTCGGTCCAACGGTCATTCACACGCCACTTTATGGACCATGTCCGCGAACTCCGTCTCGACGACGCCGGCTATCTTCCCTCAAAATCCTTCTAGCCTCTCCTTGCTAGCCTCTCCTTGCGGCCATCGCCGCGCCTCCGGTAGAGTCGCCGTTCCATTCATCGAGGAAGACCATGTCGTTACTGAATACGGCGAGGCTCGGCCGCTTGCAGATCGAATTCCGTCAATCGATGCGCAGTCTCTTGCTTGGACTCTGCCGGGACATCGCGCGTCACTATGGGGATCTGGCGGATCAGCTCGACCTTCCAGTGGACTATTTCCGGTTTCTTGCCCAGCGCTTGGATCGAACGGTCTATTCGAATTGGAAAGTGGTCGGGTGGATCGAAGCACTGAACGACCTGGTCTATTTTCTCGACCTGTTGATGCAGATCCGGCACGACCGCGATCAGCGAGGCTTTGCCGAGCAGCTCTTTGCAGAATGTGAGGAACACTTTTTCGAAAACAGTTACCTTGACGAATTATTTCCGCGCGGGCGCGCGCACTCCCGTGGATTGGTGGGACGGCTGCAATGGCTGTGCAAGCGCCTGTCCTTCGAGATCACTCAGGAATCGCTCTTCTTCGATCCCCAACGGGCGCTCGAATGGGTAAATCGGCAGGGTCGGCATTCCTGGTCTGTGTCCGGCCGCCTGGAGTCGTCGTTTGAACGGGCCGAACAGGCGTATACCGTTCCGGTCGGCATCGACGGGAGCGCGCTGATTGCACCGGCTTCTGTCCGAAGGACCATCGGCCAACCGTCACGGCGTGTGAGCTTTGTGCTGCGGAATAATGAGATCGTCCTGCACGCTGGCCGACCATTCCCTCTCTGCGCATGGCGAGGAGCTGCCATGCACTGGCATTGGCCGCGCCGGGGAGCGACTGACGCCGTCGCAGCTCCGTCGGGATCCCTGACCGTC
>Ga0070700_100000331_pt1 | contig 24610 bp, 27 predicted proteins | sample KBSK5101metaG_FD_65456 | JGI IMG/M metagenome (GOLD analysis project Ga0070700, IMG submission 65456) | Corn, switchgrass and miscanthus rhizosphere microbial communities from Kellogg Biological Station, Michigan, USA - KBS K5-10-1 metaG | ecosystem: Host-associated > Plants > Roots >...
CGGTCGCGAGTTGAATCACCGCAGACTGGCTTTCCTTCGCGCATCGTTCTGAGATGCCGCAGGCGATTACCATCGCCGCAGCGATCATCAGGGCGGCGACGTGGTGCCAGGTCATCCGAACGTTACGAACGGACGAACGATGTCGCACGCCCGCGCGCGTCCGGTCGTATTCCAGTGGATTCCATCGATGGTAAATGGCCCGGTGTCCGATCCGTTCCCGGGGGCATTCAGGGCCGCCAGGGTCGTCAGGTAAAGGCCGGTCGTCGGCGTGCTCCCGCCGCCGTTTCGCAGGCCGATAACCATCGAGTTGGCGTAGGAGGCGAAGCCGTTCTTTAGGTCTACCTCCGTCTCGTCGAGGCGCTGATCGTTGGCGCCAGCGAGTCCATTCTGGCCGGTGGGCGTCTTCTCGCCCCAGGCATAAGGGCCGATAACCAGCACCTTTTGCGTTGTGAACTTCGACACCAGGGAGGCGATATCGCTTTGCGTGGTCGCACGAACAACCGCCCTCTCATTGGTGCCTATGCACAATACAACGTGTGTGAAGGCGTTTGCGGCGAGCTCGGCAGCAATCCGCCCGTTGACGTCGCTGATCTTTGCCCCGTTGACTGACTTGTTAACGATCCCAGGCGTGCGCACCGTGCCGGTCAAACCGCCAGCTACCGCGCCGTTTAATCCCGTCGCATACGTCGGGTTGAATGCCATCCGCATCTGTTCCCAGAGCGGCTGAAGCATCTGGTACGGTAAAGCCGGGTCAGCGAGGGAATCGCCCTCCCAGAGGATCAGCGAGCTACGGGTAATATCCCACGTTGATAGCGCCATGGGTCACAGCGGCGCGCCGCACGCCATGAACACGGCGTCGGCGTACAAAGAAAACGTCAGGTCGTCGCTCTGAATGATCAGCGAGCCGGCCTGCGTCGACATGTTGGCGAGCCCCGAGCCGGACGCAGTGAAAACGACCGTATCGTTGATCTCGATCGTGAACGCCCCGCTCACGGAGTTGAAGTGCATCGCCAGCACGAAGTAGGTCCCGACCGGGATTCCCGATCCGATCGTGCCCGCTGCACCGAGCGCCGTCCGGTTGTCGGAACCGTTGTTGAAATTGAGCTGCAAGATCGTCGCTGATACCGTCTGCACCCACTGCAGATAGGTGAAGTGCCCGGCCTGGTAGAGACCGAGCGGGATAACTGTCTTTGCTGCGCTGACCGACCCGGCCGACGGAATCTTGCAGCGCGAGGCCGCGTACCATGACTCCGTCTTCGGCGCGGCGATGAGTACCTGGCTGTCCGTCTTCCCGAGGGACAGGTACCCGGTAGCGGCGGCGCCAGACGGAACCTTGAACACGCCGCCCGTTTCAGTTGCGACTTGCGTCGGTGTATTTGCGGCGCTGAGAAAGAATTCGCCGTCCAGTAGGTCGGAGCCATGGAACCGGTTGAGGGTCGGGATGCGCGTCACGGCTACGGCGGCCCGCTCGCCGATCCAGCCCATCGGATTGCCAGCAGCGGCGGCCCACGTCGCCCCTTCGTCCTTGGACATCTCGAGCACGGCCGGCCCGACGCGCAGATCAAGCTTTCCTTGTACTCGTCCCATCAGATCACCGCTTTCGCGACGTTGTACGTGCCGATCGGGTATCGCTGCGTCTCGAGCCAGTCGATTTCAACGGTGAGGCGCATGGTTCCCGCGGCTCCCTGGGCGACCTCGTTCCGCACCAACAGCCCTTCGCCGTCCTGCAGGACCAGCGGGTGCTGAATCAGGTCCTCGGTCGACATGAGGATCACCCCGCCCAAGCCCTTGGGGACGGCGGCGCCGGTGGCTAGCTCGGTCCACGACATCGCACCGATCGAGTCGGTGTCGATGGTCTGCGTGCCGGCGGTGAGTTGGTCCGACCCGGCCATCCTGCCGGTCAGCAGCGCGGCGGGAACATCGGCCCTCTTCTTCGTCGGCGTCAGCGCAACGGCTCCGGTGCCGCCCGAGTGCGCGACCGTATAGGAGGTCAGCTTGTAAAGCGCAAGCTGGACTTCCTGGGCGTTCGTGTAGCCGGTGACGGTGTTGGCCTTGACAAGAACCCGCTGGATGACAGCGAAACGGCGTTTGTCGGTGAGTTGGGTGGCGGCGGGGATCGAAAGGCGGGCGGCCCACAGGTGGCCGTTCGTGGCGCTCCCGGCGACGACACCAGCGATGAGGCCGGAATAGCGCCCGCTCCGGTATGTCCCTTCTACGGCGTAATCCATCGCCTAGGTCAGGGCGGGCGCCCGGGGTGACCAGGGTATGGCCGACTCCCAGATTGACCCCGCCGAGGCCCTGGTCGTGGTGACGGGCCTGGAGCCGTTCCTGAGGCACACGTCCCGGGACCTCGGATCGGCGATCGTCCGGTCAGAACAGCTCCCGGAAGCAATCGAGGCCAAGCTCTATCGGTTCATCAACCGCACGGAACGCGAAGAGCCGTCCGACCTTCCCGCCTTCGACTTCGATGAGGTGGTCAAACTATTGGACGAGCCCGAAACGGAGGCCGTGGAGAAGACCCTGGCGGCCTTCGGGGGGCAGCATGCCCTCGCCCTGGCGGTGGGGGCCCAGGTAACCCGCATTCACGCCTACGTTCGCCAGCAAATTCCCCGCCCGGTCCATATCGGCCTGGACGGCCCCGAAAAGCTCACCCCTGCCCCCTCCGACCTCTATCGCTTCCGCCGGTGCTGGCGGATAGCCGAGCGGCCGCTTTCCCTATTCGACGAGCTCCAGGAGTACGCCCTATCCCGGGATCAGGTGAAACACTTCGCCATCATGTTCCCGACGACTTGGAAGACCTTCTGGCCGACCGTCCAGGAGTGCCTTGTTCGGAAGAAAACCGTCTCCGAGGCCTGGCGCCTGTCCCGACAAAAAGAAACGCTCCTGCGCGTTCTGGGGCAGCAGGAGGCCCAATCCCTGAAGCTCGCCCAGGCCCTCGCCCCCATCTACGCCCAGGAACAGCAGGCCCAGGCTGCACAATCTGCGCAACGCACCACGACGGCCGTGGCCATGGGCGGCGAGGCGACCCCCGTCCAGCGCCTCGACGCGGCATCCTGAACTAACGCACAGCATTGCGAACCAGTCCGACCGGGTGCACGGTTGAGGCATGAGATACGTCCTCGCGTGTGCGTTGCTGGTGGCCATCGGATGCGGCGAAGAAGAGCAGCCGACGACGGGTGTCGCCGAGTCCTGGGGCTATATCTGGTCGTTCGACAGCGGCGAGCCGCCGTTGCGTGGCGATCTCACGCTGTACCGAGGTGAGAAGCTGTCGGGGACGGTCTACCGGCCGCTGAACTACCCCGCTGGCGCAGTTTGGGATACCACGATTGCGGGCAAGTCACTCGGGGCCGTCGAGCTTCTGAACTTCGGTAATCCCTGGTGGACCCTCGCGTGCGATGCCGAACTGTCCTGCACGGCGACCCAGGTCGACGACGGCAGTACCGGGACGTTTCAGGGCACGCGCAACTAGGGCTGCGTGTAGTCCCGCTCTGAAGCGGGCTGCTCGTTCAGGGCCGCGAGCCCGCCCCGGCTGATCCTGTCGGCCACGGCGTTGGACACGCCGAGTTGCAGCGCCATCGCGCCGAGTTGGCCCGGATTCGCGCCCGCGCGGGAGGCTTGCACCAGCTTCGCCATGGCGAACTGTCCAGCGCGGACGGTGGGCATGCCCAGGCGCCGGACGCCTTCCGCCGCCACGCCTGCCGCGAACCCCTCCACGCTTCCCGACATGGCGCCCGCTGTCGGCAGGAGGACCGAAGTCAGCAGGTTTCCGGCGGTCGTCTTGCCCTGCGCCGCTTGCTCTGCGCGTGCCGCCAGCGCGTCGCGTGTCGTCGCGAACGTGAAGATTTTCTTGTTCAGTTTGCGTAGCTCGGACATGTCGAGGCCGACCCGTTCGCCCTCGTCCTCAATGGCTCCAACCACGTCGCGTTGAATCGCCCGCTTCGCCTGCATGGCAAGTGTCCGCGTTTGCGGGTCGTCCGTTGCCGGCATCAGGCCCTCGCCAAGCTCGTTGGCGTAGTTCCGCATCGAGCGAGCCGGCAGCTTTTCTCCCGGGGTGATCTTCCCGTCGGTGCCGTACTGGTTTCGCAGTTTGGCTAGCGCCCTGTCATACGCATCGGCGATGTACCCCCGCCCCTCGGCGAGCGCCTTGTCCATCGACCCCTGAAGTCGCTCCTCCACCCGGCCGAGGTCGACGCCTCCGTTCTTGGGCGCCTTCGCCGGGTTCGCGAACCGTGGATCGGGGGCGTTGTCGATCGACGTGTAGTAGGGCTCGGTTTGTTCCGCCAGCTTGTCGAGCCTGCGGGTGTACTGCTTTGCGACGATCCCCGGATGGCTCTTCGCGAGAACGCTTTGCCCTGCTTCGAGGGGCAGATCGTTCCCGATCTGCTCGTACAGGTTCTCGCCGCCCTCGCCGGCCACGATGCTAGCACGCTTGCCGACCTTGCCGACCGTCCCGCCAGCCTCGCCGCGCGAGACGGCTTCCTTCCCCACTTCTTTCACCCGCTCGGGCGTGCGACCGATGTACCCGCCGATCGCCCCCGTCCCGCCCGACAGGATGAGGCCGGCCGGATCGCCCGCCGCCTGGCTGGCCGCCTCGAGCCGGTGTCCTGGCTCGGCGGAGAGAGCAGCCATGCCTGGAGCCGTCGCCTCGTATTGGGCGATGCTTCGCACGGCCCCGGGGAGAGCGCCCCGGCCAGGAATAGCCGCGCCTACCTCGCCGGCAACGAACTGCACCGGGGACGGCAGCGCGCTGCCGGCAAGCGCCCCGGCCTGTCTGACGCCCGGTGCGGCCGCTGCGTCGGATTGTGCCTGCTGCTGGCTGAACGACGGATCGCCGACGCGCTCCCCTACGGCGCGCGCCGCCTTTTCGGCGAGTCCACCCGTCGTAACGTCAGAAATCCCCCGCTCCAACTCGCGCCGCTTTTCGGGATTCTTCGAGAGAAAGTCGCTTTGAGCGACGAGCGGCCCCACGCCGGGAATCAGGTACGCCCCCGCCTGGAGCGGCGTCCGTGGGGTCGATGATTCCGCGCTGATGTTCGCCAGCGTCTTGGCTCCCTGGACGATGTTCCCGCCCGTCTGCTTTAGGTTGTCGAGCAAGCCGGGGCGGGGAGTTGCAGCGAGGGCCTGGATATTGGCGTCGTAGCCCTGCGCGGCCGGGCTGAACTGCCGACCCGTGGGCGCGGCCTCGGTTTCCCATGGGAACGGCTTGGCGGCGGGCGCTGGCTCGTCGAACAGGCCGGCGTACTTGCCCTTGGGTTTCTTGGACGGCTCCTCGTCGTCCGCGAAAAGTGCGTCGTACTTGCCCATCAGAGGGTGTCGACTTGGCCGAGGGAGCGAAGAATCTGGAGCGCCTTCGCCTTCTCGGCGCGGGTCGCCTTCGGGTCGGCGATTGCCTCGCGTGCCAGCTTCGCCCGCGGGTCCTCACGTTTTACTGCGGGCGCCGCGGCCGGCACGCTCCCGCTCTTCTCGAGCACGCGCCCGGCCGTGCCGGTGAGCTTGAACTGATCGCGCACTTGCTCGCGAGCCGCCGCTAGGCCGCCCTCGCTCTGGGGGCCGTACTGGCCATAAAAGTTGTTCCACTCGCCCTGGGAGATGGCGGCGCCCGATGCCGTGCGGCCGATGTTCTCCATGTAGCGCCGCACGTTCGTGAAGTACATCCGCGCGCGGGGCGACAGCCCGTCAAATTCGTTTTGCGCCAGGGCGCCGACAGACTGGAGCCCGCCACTGACGAGGCCGCCGATCACGGCCTTGGCCCCGCCGCCCTTGCCCATCTCCTGGGCCTGTTCGACCTGGCGCTGGTTGTTGATCCACTTCTGGACCTCATCGCGCGAGGGCGTGTACTTCATCTTTTCGATGTTGTCGATCGCCCGGATCGCTGACGCGGCCTTCGTCGCCTTGTCGCTTTCCCCTGCCTCGACCTTGTTCTGTTTCAGCGCGTCGGCAACTGCCTTCTGCCCTGCCTTCCCGCTCAGTCCCAGCTTCGCCGCATACGTGTACAGGCCGGGCGTATCGCCGGGGTGCTGCTGAACGTAGTCCGCGAGTTGCGAGGAGGTGTCGAGCGACGGGCCCGGGCCTCCTCCGCCGCCCTTCGGCTTTCGCGCGGCCGCTGCTGCAGCGCGGGCCGCTGCCGAGATGTCCGCTTGCGCGAGGCGCGTCTCGTCGTCTCGAATTCCCGCCAGCGTTCGCTCGCGCTCGGCGAGTGCGGCCTGCTCGATCTTCTGGACGTCGGCGTTGGTGTTGATCTGAGCCTGGGGGACGCCCAGCTTCGCCAGCTGCTCCCGCAGCATGGCCGCGCTCGAGTCCAGTAGCGCGGCGTGCTTCAGGTCGAGTTGTTTGAACGCGTCGTCGCGCTCTTTCGTGGCCTGCTCGACGTCCTTGCCCGACTTCGTGGCGACCTGGAACAGCTTCTCTTGCTGCGCCTTCTGGCGGGCGATGTTCTCTTTGTTCGCCTCGGTGATGATCTGCAGGGCGGTGTTCGGGCCGCCATTGATGCCCGCGGCGTAGCCGCCCATCCCGACCGCGATGGCCTTCAGGATGCGGGTGGCGAAGTTGTCGGACGCCTGGGGGTCCTTGATGCCGAATGCCTTGAACGCCTCGTAATCGTCGTTCGCCTGCTTCTGGCGCTCCTGGATTCGCTTTGTCGCCTCGTCGGCGATACGCCGCTGTTCCTGGCGGAAGGAATCGGCGATAAACGACTGGCGCTCGGCCTCCTGACTCTTGGCCGTGGCTCCGGCGGCGCTCACCCCGCCCTGATCCTGGGCGGTCCCCTGGCGGGCGGCGGTGTTCTGGTCGATGCTGGCGAGGTTCGCCGACTCTGCCGGGGTGACCACGCGGCTCACGGGGACCGGCGCCGGCATCTGGGGCGAGTACGGCTTGACAGTGGGCACGCTGGCCGGGAGCACATTCGGCACCGGGGCGGCGGGAGACGGGGCGGGCATCGGCATCGGGGGTTGCGTCATCTGCTCCGGGCCGGGGGCCTGGCTCGGGGGCGGGGGCATGGGGTTCGGCGCGCCGGCCAGTATGGTTTTCCCTGGCCCGAATGACAGGCCAATTTCGTCCTGCCTGGGAGCGCCGTAGGCGAGCGGGATCGGCTGCGCCCCGGCCTGCTCGCCGATGTCCCCGCCCAGCGGATGCTCGTCGTCGTCGAATTCGCCCGTGGCGGGGTTGAACATCAGCGGGCCTCGACCTGGCTGATCCGCTTGTTCATGGCCGACAGGGTGGCGAGAATTGCCCCGACCGACTGCGGGACGTCGACGGCTTCCGTGCCATCAGGCAGCTTGCGCACGAGGCTTCGCCCGACGGCCGACCGCTTGAGGTCCGTGGTGACGATGCCGTATCGCGTCCCCGGTGCTGCTCCGGGTCTGCTCGGGTCCTTGTACCGCCAGGACTTCGGGTCGAGCTCGGCGGTGAACTCGGCGATTTCAGCCTCGGCGCGCTTGATGTCGGTCTTCTGGCGCGGGTCGGAGATGAGCGCCGCCCCGGCAGCCGAAATGCCGCTGATGAGGGCGGCTTGTCGCTTCGCCTCGGCCTCGGCCATCTGGGCCTCCACGCTCCCGCCACCGACAGAGGTCGTCCCGGCCTGCCCGGTCGCCGTGAGTTGGTTCTGGGCGAGGTCGTTCTGCGCCTTCTGGTTCAAGGCGTTGGTGCTGACGGCGTTGTTCGCGTTGGCGATGTCGGCTTGGGTCTGAAGCTGGCCCGTCGTGAGGTTCGCCTGCGATTGGTTGTTGGCGTTCGCCAGATTCACCGCGTTGGCGAGTTGCGCGCTGGTGGTGTTGGCGGTGGTCTGGTTGTTGGCGTTGGCGAGGTTCGCCTGCGTCCCTAGCTGGGCGTTCTGCAGCGCCGCCGCTTGCTGTAGCTGGGCGTTGGTCTGGTAGGTGGTGTTCAGGGCCCCGGCGTTCGCGAGGGCGGCTTGCTGGGCCAGGGTGGCGTTCGTGGTGCCTGCCTGGAGGCCAGCCTGCTGGTTGGCGATGCCCGCGGCCTGCTGTAGCTGGGCCTGGGTGGTGTTCTGGTCGTTCGCCTGCCCGGCGTTGAACTGGCTTGCCCCCTGGGCGAGTTGGGCCTGGGCCTGGGCGCGCGCGGCGTCGATTTGGGCCTGGGTGAGCGTCGAGGTGTTCTGTGCTCCCTGGTTGGCGAGGTTCGTCTGCTGCTGCATGCCGGCCTGATTCGTGGCGAGGCCGATGTCAGCTCCTCGGGTCGTGTCGAGGACGCTCCCGAGTTGGCCCCGGGCTGCCGTGATCTCCTGGGCCCGGAGCAACGCCTGCTGCATGATGGCGTTTTGGTTCATCTCGGCGGCGTTGATCATGGCCGTCCGCTGGGCCATGCCCGTGTTCATACCGTTCGCGGCCTGGGCGAGGGCGTACTGATTCGCGACGTTCCTGTCGGTCGCGTTCCGGAGCATGATTTCCGCCACGCTCGGCTCCTTGCCGGCGATGGCGCCCTCCAGTCCCGAGACGAGCCCCATCTGGGAGGCCCGGATTTGTGCCTGCTGGGTCGGGTCGATGGTGGCGGAGTTGGCGAGCGAGGTCGGCCCGACGCGGGTGCCGCCGATGAGTGCCGTCTGCGCCTGCTGGGTGGGGGCGATCTGGGCGGCGGCGATCTGCTGGGCCTGGATGGCCTGCTGCTGGGGCGTCAGGGCCGTTTGGCTGACCTGGGCGGCCTGCGCCATCTGGGCTTGCGCAATGGCGGCTTGAATCGGGTCGAGCTGCTGGGCCTGGGCCGCCTGGATGGCATTTCGTTCGGCGATGGTGGGGGCGGCGACGTTCTGATAGTTGTCGTATGCCGTCCCCATCTTGGCGGCGAGGGCGTTCTGCTGGGCGATGGCGTTCTGGATGTTTGCCGCCGCGTCGCCGGACAGGGTTGACGGGCCGCCGCCGATGTTGCCGATCGGGTTGCCGCCGATGCTGATCGTCCCGTCCGGGCCAACGGTGACGTTGTTGTTCCCGGTGCCGGTGGCGGTGTCGATGGCGACGTCGTTGATCTTGTCCTGCGTCGAATCCGAGAACCCCGGATGCCCCACCACGTTCCCGGAGTCGAGGACGTCCTTGACGTTGGTGGCGGTCTTGTTCGGGTCGTTGACGGCGTCCTTTACGAAGTCGGTCGCGCCCGAAACCGGGTTGTAATCGGCGTCCTGCAGCGGGTTGCCGAGATAACGACCGTTTGTCTCACCCCAGTTGGCGAAGTGGTTGACGATCTGGCCGCCATCACCAAGGTCAACAATCTCGCCGGTCTGGGGGTTGATCCACGTGGTCACCCCATCGGGGCCATCGATCTGCTTCCAGCCGGCCTCGATGTATTTCCCGAAGGCCGTATGCGTGACCCACGCATCGTCCAGCGCTGGCTGGCTGGTGACAACCTGCTGCTGCGATGGAGCCGTCGTCGTCGTTGTGGGTGTGGACGTCGCGACTGCTGCGCCAGGCGCAGCGGCCGAACCGGCTGGAGATGTCAGGCCCATGCCTAGGTCAGGGCGGGCGCTAGGTCATTCGGCCGCTGGACGTCACCGTAGACCCCCGCTTGCTTCCGATCGTCATCGTGGCCCCGGTGAGTTTGAAAGTATCCGTAGGGGAGCCGGTAATCGTCAGTACAGGCCGGACGGATGTCGACTTGGCCTTGCCGTCCGGCGGGGTGTACTGGACCTGTGCCGTCCCGGTGACCACGGCGATGGTCTTCGGGGTCCCAGTCACGTTCCCGCTGAAGTCGTACTCCGCGTCAACGCTCAGGGTGCAGGAGGCGAGCGCTTCGAGGGTGAAGTCAATCGACCAGAGGCGCTGGTATCCCGCCAGCCCGGCGAGCTGGATGTGGGGGAACGAAATCCTCGGGATGATCGTAGCCGTGCCGTTGAACGTGTCCCGCGCCAGGGAGATGCTTTCCTGGATGAGCGTCCCGTCCTCGAGCAGCATGCAGAACCCGTGGATCGGAGAGTTGGCGCAGGACACGATCTTCTTGTCCCCTGTCACGTAGTAATCGGCATACCAGCGCTTGTGGTAGTAGTCCCACACGAGAACCTGTGACGTCGGGTCGTGGGAAATCGTCGCGAACTTGACCAGCGGCCCGTTAGGAGACAGGGCGGCCCCGGTGATGTACGTATTGAGGCTCGTGAAAGCCTGGATCGGCCCGCCGACCTCGGAGAGCTGTAGCCCCCGGTCCAGGAGCCACATATTCCCCATCGTCGACTGAAACATGATGCCGTCGGGCGTCTCGATGACCGATGAAGGGTTGACCGTGCCGATGGTCCGCGAGACTGCCCGGGGCTGATTGAATGACCCTTGGCCGAGGTCGTTGGGGCCGTCGCCAGAGAGCACGTAGATCGCTGTCTTCTTGAACAGAATCCAATTCCCGTCCATCGCGGCAAGGGCAGTCACCCCCCCTGCCCCATCGCCGGTGATCGTGACCTTGAGTAGCGGGTTGAACCCTATCCCGGCCCCGGCCTTGTATTCCTTGGAGAACCAGAACTCCGTGGGGTCCTCGGCGCTCACGATGCCGACGCGGTTTCCATTCACCTCGAGTAGCGAGTGCGAGGGCGGGTTGAAGTTCTCCAACACGTTGCCGTTGAAGTAGGCGGCCTCCCCGGCCGCGGCGTTCGCATCGCTCATGGTGTCAATGAACGTCACGACGGAGCTGGGGCCGCCGATCGACTCGCCGACCTTGTTGTAGAGGGTCGCGCCCGTAGCCGCTGGTCCTCGACGGTAGTACTCGTAGAAGATCACGCCAAACCCGGTGCCGACCGTGAAATGTGCCGCGCCCCGCATCAGGGCCGGCGTGTTGTAGGCCAGCGTCACTCGATTATCTCCAGCCCCCAGCGTGACTGACGCCGGCACGCTGGCGGCGGAGCGTATGTATCGCCCAGATGCATCTATGCCCTTGGCAACGACACGGTAGGAATAAGTCCCGCTCGCCGTCATTGATCCGCCCGCGGCCGACGGTGTTATCGTCGTTGGCACCTCTGGGTAAAATGGAAACGTGGCCGGCTGGATCGCGAAACCATCATCGATGTGCATCACGCCGCCAGGGATGAACACCGTCCCACCGAGCTCGCGGGCCTTGAATTGCGCCTGAGCGGTGAAGCTCAAGTACGAGATGACCTTGAACCCGGTGCTCGTGTCACCCGTGGGCGTTGACACCTTGCGATTGCGTGCCACCGGAATGACAACCGCTGACCCCGAGATGATCGGACTTGCCAGCGATGACGCCTGGCGCCGGCCACCTCCCTCGCCAGCCAGCGCGACGCAGACTGGGCCTACTGTGCTCGTTGGGCCAAACAGTCCGGGCCTGTCGCATGCCGCGAGTTGATATCCGGGCTGCACCGCAGACGCCATCGTAAGCAAGATGTGGTAATTCCCGTCCAGGAACTTCGCGCTCCTGCTGTAGAGACTTTGTCCATTCGCGAACGACACGACAGAGGCCGCCCCGGTCCAGATGCCTTGCTTGACGATATCGTCGACAGGATTTGCCGCCGTGACGTCCCAGAACACGAGATAGTCCGTCGCGGACACCCTGAGATGACCGGTGACGTTCCTAATATTGGCCGTCGCCGTCGCGTCGATCACATTCGTCGCAGATACGACCATCGTCGTCGCGCTCATCGTCCGAACGACCACGCCGGACGTCGATCCAGCCGTCACGAGATACATGTTACCGGTAGCAAATGAGTCATCCATCCACGCCAGAGCGAAGGATGCGTCGGCGGCGGCCGTGTTGACCGTGGACGTGATCGCTCCGGTCGACGGGTTGAAGATGCAGCACGTAACCCCGCCAGCAGCAGCCTTGAACGCCACGGCTATGTTGTTGGTGCCGGGGATCGCCTTCACGTCGAAGAAGGGGGAGGCCGCGAGCCCCGCCGTGATGGCCGTGATACCGTTCGACGCGCCATTGTTGTAGCGATGGGCGTTCAAAGTCGTTCCAGCGTCGGCCCAGAAGATTGCACTTTGATTGCCGCCCGTCGCGCATACCTTCACGGCCGCCGCCGACTGCATAGTCATGGCGCTGAAGCCCCAGGCCGCGATCGATCCCTTCCTCCCGGTCGATGTCTCGCGGGCCTCGGCAAAACGCAGGCCGGTGCCATTGGTCCAGGCCGCGATCCGGTAATTGATCTGCTCCATCATGTCCGGATCAATCGACTGCGTCACCGTGGAACCGTCGGAGAATGTCTGCTCGATTCCGGATATGAGCGCCGTGTAAACCGGGTACGGGTGTACCGTCACGCCGCCCGTAAACTGATCACTCTCCCAGCCTGTCGGGTTCGTGGTCCCATACCGGACGGCGGCGGGCTGCGATGTAAGCGACCGCCAGTTACGAGCAATCGACGCCACCCCGCCCCTTTGGGAAACGAACAGGTTCGTCCCGGTCCCCAATACCTGCGTTGCGCTCAGCAGCGCGCAGCCGTACCGCGGACGCATCTCACCTGTCCGAAGCTGGAACATGTTCTCCAACTCCAGCAGGGCCGGGGGGGCTACCAGCTTCGGATTGGTCTTGGTGTCGAGCGACCCGCCGACGAGCAGCGGGATTCGACGCTCTGACAGAGCCCGTGCCATCTCAGTACGCGGATACTTCCGCCCATGAAAAGTCGATGTAGACGCTCGATCCGGCCGCGGCGCCCAAGAGCACCCTGTTTTCCACGATCAGCCCCTCGTTCTGGGCGAGCACGAACGGGTGTGTACCGTTCACGTCATCGAACACGTCCATGACGGTCGGGTCCAGGCGTTGCGGGTCGGCGAACGCGAGCGTCAGCCATTTGGGAAGCTGGCCGACTGACGTTCCGTCCTTGGTGAGCGTCCCGCCCGTCATGCCTGCAGCGGCCCCGGCGACCGTGACGCCTCGAATCTGGGCGTTGCCGGGAGGGGCTGTCATGCCCGTGGTGAGCTTGACCGATGCCGTCGGGGTGACGGTGTTGGTGTTGTCGAGGACCGTGAAGCTCGTCACCTTGAACACGTCCAGGCTGTCCTCGATGGCCGCCGTATGGGCCGCGGTCTGGACCCACTTCACGAGCATGCGCGTCGGGACGAGTAGGTTCGTTCCCGCGTTGCGGACCTCGAACAAGCGGGAGTTGGCCGCCTGGGTGGCGACGAGGGCGCACCGGTGGTTGGTGCGGTAGTGGCCGATTGAGCCATAGGGAATCGGCTTCACGACAACGTGCGCCGCACCGTTGCCGGTGGAGACGTTCCCGACGCGCTGGACGTTGGTTGCCGTGGTGGGGTCGTTGATCGTCGCCATTAGCCGCCTACCTGGTAAGCAAACGCGTATGTGCCGACGACGATGCCGCCGGCATTCCAGTACACGCGGATCGTGTTCGCATCGACGACGTATCCCGTCGCCTGGATGTCGTTGAACAGGAACTCATCCCGAGCGTTGCCCTTCGAGGCGATGGGCTGGGCGGTCTGAACCACCGCCACGTTCTTCCCGGCGACGAGGCCGGTCAGCCCCGCGACGTCGAACGTCCCCGACACAGCGCCCGAGCCGAGGTCCTGGGTGAAGTCGGTCCACGTCCCCGACCAGGCGGTGGACGTGAGCCACTTGCTGATCCCATCGCTGGCGAGGTCGGCGACTGCCCCGCCAGGGAGCGAGATGGACGTGAGCCCGTTGATCGTGTCCCCTCGGCTCGGCTGCAACGTGACGGCGCTGGTCGAGGTGTTCACGATGATCACCACGGCGCCCGTATTCGTCCCGAGCGAGTTTGCCGGGGGGAGGGTGAGCGTGTTTCCCGGCCCGCCGGTGTACGACACCAGGGAGGCGCCAGAGGGGACGTTCCCGGTCGCCACCATGGCCGTGACGGGCGATGACACCGTGTCGTGGTCGACGGCGAGCTGCTCCACCGCCTTGCGGACGTTGTCCTGCACGCGCGACAGGTCGGACGTCGCGACCTGGACCTTTTCAAAGAGCCCCTTGCGCGCCATTACGGCCACCCCGCCCCGCCGACCTGGTCGACGTCGATGATGGTGGCCGGGTCGGACGAGTCGTTGAACTCGGCGAGAATTTCCTCTAGCCGCTCTTGCAGTTCGATCTTGAGCTCCCCGGCCAGCTCGTAGCTTTCGTCCTTTAGAGCGCCCTTCCGCGCCGCGTCGGTCTCGATGAAGTCGACGTAAGGCTCAATCAGGGTCGCGATGTTGACCGAGTCCCCCGAGCCGTCGGTGGCAAACGCCACCGGGCCTGCGAGGTAGTAATAGGCGTAATTCCCCGCACACAGGCTCGCCGGCTCGACGACGATATTGCTGGCCTGGATGTCGAAGGCCAGCTCCCGGCCCGACCCCCATGCCGGAAGCACGCCCTGCGCGTCCCGCTCGCCGAAGTTGAACTGACGCAGCGTGCGCCGTGAGCTAGGAACGCTCGGGTCCTTGGTGACACCGCCCTCCCGGAGCTGACGGAAGTCGGTCGCCAGCGCGACGGTATTGCCTCCTATGCCCGTCAGCGTGAAGGTCGTCGACTTGTGCCATCGGGCGGGGGCCTTGACGACCAGGGCGCGGTAAAGCCGCTCTTGCCCCTGGTTGATCCACCGCCGCCAAGTTGGATCGCCGACGATGGTGTTGTTGAGGAGGTCGGCGCGGTCCTTGGCCCCGAGCATGATGGTCGACAGGGGCGTCGCCATCGGTTACTCCTCCGGGGTGGGGGCGCTCGTCGTCGCGTTGAAGTCTCGCAGGGCCGAGCAGAGCGCCGGCACGTCGACCTTGTCGGTCGAAATGCCGAGCGCCTTCGCCACGGCCATCGCGGCGGCTTCCTCGGGGTCGTAGTCTTCGCCCTCGGCCGCCTCGTCGTCCCCCTCGCCCGGCTTCATCTTGCCGGGTGGGGGGATTTCCGCGACGATTGCCTCGATGTCCGACTTCGCCATTACGCCCTCGTCGAGTCGCTGACAACCAACTCCCACAGGATGATGTCGCCCGAGGTCGGGTTGGTGGCCGTGGCCCCGTCCGCCGCCGTGCAGACGATGGAGAACGTCGAGAACCCCGCCGTTCCTCCGAATGCCGCAGCGGAGATGCCCGTGATGGCGCCCTCCTTCGCGGCGTTCGGCGAGGTGCCTGCCGTCGGCCCGGCCATCTGGACGTACCCCCGCCCAGCGCGTCGATAGGCGCGATGGATGGTGGCGTCGTAGCGACCGGCGCCGGCGTTCTTGACGAACGTCACGCCGCAATCGCGAAGACCGGACTGCGCGTTGACGGCGCCAGCCGCCCCGATTTCGATGAAACCACCAAGGATGGTTTCGTTCGGGAAGATGGTCCGTTGATTTCGGTGCTTCTGCTGCTCGGCCATGGGTCGGGTCCTTTCGAGGACCCAGGGGCCGGCATTTCTAGCCCCCGGGTGTCCCCTGTTGCGTTACGCCAGCTTGATCACCGCGGTTGCCGCGCCGTTCGTGACGCCGAAGCACTCGAAAGCCTCGGTGCGAGCCTCGATGCCCGCGTCCGCGCTCTGACGAAGCACGGCGTTACCGTCCTCGTCGTCCATGTGCGGGGCCTGTCCCATCGACGGGTGATCGACCGCCTTCGGGTCGAGCACGTACGCCTCCGAGTTGGGGCAATACTTGTCCGAGATGACCGGCAGTTCAACGCCGTCGGCGTAGACGAGCAGGGCCTTGTAGCCCGTCCCGCCCCGGCCGGTGATCATGGTGTATTGCTTGTCCTCCTGGCTCGCCGAGAACTCGATGAACTTGTCAACCGAGACGACCGCCACCAGACGATCGGCGTTGCCGACCGTCGAGCAGAGGTTCGCGGCCTCGACGAGCGCCTGCGCCAGCGACTTCCCCGTGGTCGTGCCGTCGATGATCCAGCCGAAAAGGAAGCTGTTCGTCGTGCGGTCGTTCCCGAAGAAGTTCTCACCACCCGACGGGGCAGTCGTCGGCACCCAGGCAGGCAGGCCTGCCGGACGGAGCCGCGCGGGGGTCGCGCTGTCCTGCCGGTCGCCCTTGGTGAAGATGATGTCGTTCTGGGCGAGGCCCGCGACGGCGTTGGTGTTGACGTCGAGATCGATGGTCCCGGCGCTGTAGTTCACCTTCGCCACGACGGCCGACTGACCCGCGCGGAGCGTGTTGGCGCTGATGGTGGCCGAAAAGACCAGCTTCATGCCCTTCACGAACCGGAAGGCCATCGAGCGGTCGACAGCCCCGGTGCGGGGGTTGCCGAGCGTGATGGTCGTCGAGGCGCCCGCGGCGTTGGTCATCGTCGCCAGCTCGCCGAATCCGGTCGTGAACAGCGCGACCGAGCGACGGTGGCCCGAGTACCGCAGCGCCGAGTCGATCTCGTGCCGCAGGACCGGAATCCATCCGCCTTTCTGGTTGCGCGTGCGGGCGATCTGCCCCTTCGACACGCTGGGCGCCTGGTAGTCGTCGCACCAGTCCACCTTGAACTGGAAGCCCGAGCTCTGGGCGTTCTGGCCGCGCTCCTGCGCTTCCGAGAACGTGGCCGAGCCGGACGGGTTGTCGCCGACGACGGTCAGGAAGTTGTATGAGTCGCCCGCACCGTCGGTGTGGTGCTTGACCAGGTTGAGCAGCCGGGAGCTGTTCTTGCTGATCGTGTTGACGACGACGTCATTGGAGTAGAACCGCTTGAGAAATGCTGCGCCGTTGGTGGGATTTGCGCCGGAAGCCATTGGTTGTTACCTCGAGGTCAGACGCCGAATTCAGCGAGGATCCGGCGCTCGCGCTCATCGAGGTCATCCGTGGGCAGATCGTCCGGGAGGTCCGGGGTTTCCGCGACGGGTACGCTCGAGAGCGACGTGGGTGCCTTCTTCGCTAAGGCTGTTGCTGGCTTCGCTGGGGGCGCGTCTTTCTTGGCCGGGGCTTGCGCCTCGGTGGATACGGGCTCGCGCTTCCCGTACCGCTTCGACTTGCCGAGCATCGCCGCCCTGGAGTCCTCGACCGCTTGCGCGGCGATGTCCCAGGACAGAATCGCGGGCTTCGTGACGTTGCCCTTGTCGTCCCGCTCGGAATGCTTTTCGTAGTAGCCCGTGATGACGTCGATGACGTCACGCTGTAGGCCCAGGGTGTTGACGAGGTCGAATCGCTCGTCCGCGCTCACCTTGGCGACGATGTCGTTGCGCCAGTTGGCGGCGGTCTGCTCGCGTTCGCGCTGCTCGCGCGCGGCCTCGCGGTCGTTCTGCTCCTGGCGAAGCTTGGCCACCTCGCGCTCGGCGGGGCTTTTCTCCTGGTCGATAAAGCCCTGTAGCGCCTTCTGAACCAGCGCCTCTCCGCCGTGGGCGAGCAGGAACGCGGCGGGGTCTTTCTCGATGGATGCCACGAGCTCGTCGTGCTTCTGGGCCTTCGAGGCGAAGGACTCGGCGGCCGATCGGGCGGCGCGGGCCTGGTTCTGTAGCTCGACGACCTTCTGGCGCTCTTCGGCCAGCTTCGCGAACCCTCGCCGCAACTTCGCCGCCTCGATGTCGTTGGGCGGGGTCTCGGGGGTGGCTTCGGGTGCCGGCTTGGCCGGGTCGGTCTTCTCTTCGGCCTCGGCGGGTTTCTGGGGCTCGGCGGCGGGCTCCGTGCCGGCCAGGACCTCGTCGAGGATGGCGGCCGCCGGGTCTGCACTCGCGTCGCCGTCGACGAACGACAGCGAAGGCTGTGCGGCAGCTGCAGCCTGCGCGGCGGCGGCGCCTTGCGCCTCGACGATACCGACCGATGCGGCTACCTCGCCCATCAGCCGTCGACCTCATTGCCGGCCGACCCGGTGGCGTAGTGCTTCGGGTCGGGGAGCAGGCCCGCCTCCTCCCAGTCGACGACCTCTTCCGGGGTGGCGAGATGGGGGTGCGCCTTGACCAGGTTCGCGAGGCGCTCGGCGTCGTGGTAGTTCGTGACGCGGCGGCGCTTGGTCACCGGGCCGCGTGCGGCGCGCTCCTTGGCGCGCTTCTCGCGGATGGCTGCCATGTCCGATTCGAGGTCCGACCCGCGCGGGGCCACTTCGACGGGCTCCGGCTCGCCGAAGTCGTTGTCCTGGACCGTCTCGACAAGTGTTTCCCTCGCTGGTTCTTTCGCCTTTGCCATACCCTGGTCAGGGTGGGCGCCTTACCCGAGCGGGGCGCCGGGCTGGACGGGCGGTGGAGGGCCGCCGGGGCCTGGCATTGCCGGCGGGGCGGGTGGCTTGATCTGCGCCTGGAGGGCGGCGACATCGTCGAGCCACTTGTAAATCTGGTCCAGGTGCTTTTCGGGCACGTTGCCGATTTCGCCCGAGGCGCGGTACTGCGAACCGACACGGAGGCAGGTCGCCAGGTCCATGGCCGGATCGGGCGTGCGGTACTTCCCGTCCTGCAGCATGTCGTCGCAGATTTTCTCGGCCTCTTTCTCGGCGGCTCGGTCTGCTGCCATGTTCGCGTCGGGGTCGAGGTCGTCAAGCGCAGCCTCGGCCCGCTTCGGTGACCAGATGCCTTCGGTGACCAGCTCCTTGACGCGGTCGATGCGGCCCTGGGGCGTGGTGGGTAGCAGGGACGTCGGGTAGGGCTCGATGACGTAGGCGTCTTCTTCGAGGTCGACGTCTTTCCAGCGGATGCTGTCGAGCAGCTCCGTGCCAGGGGCGGCGATGCGACGGTCAGGGTCGTCCTTGTAAAGCTCGCGGGCGATGTCGACGAAGGCCCGGAAGATGTCGATGTGCAGTTGCTCCCACCGCTGGGACAGAACAGAGAACCGGGCCGTCTGGACGTCGAGGGATTCGCGGATCGCCTCGCCTGACACCGTGCCGGCCGCCTTCTGCCCTGATGCCAGGGAGGGAGAAACGCCGTACGCCTCGAAGCCCTTCGCCCAGTGGCGTTCGAGGTGCTGGTAAACCTCGGGGGATAGGGCCGTCGGCGACCACCACACCGGGGGCATGGTGCCGAACTGGATCACCGAGCCGACCTGGTTTGTGATCTCGCTCTTGAGAATCTTCGAGCCGCGCTGAATGCCCACACGGGGGACGCAGGCGAGGTGCTGTGCGCGAGCGATGCGATCGAGGAGAATGTTGATCGCCACCTGGTTGTCTAGCAGCACGTCGGCCGCACTGCGACCGTAGGGGCCGGATAGCGCCGGGTCCCAGCAGAACAGGCGGATCGCGTGGTATGCCTTCGTCCATTCCTCGTCCAGCAGCGTCCCGCCCTCGCCCTTGACGGCGATGACGTGCCTGCCGTCGCCGGTGCCCTTGTCGGTGGGCAGGTGCCAGGCTTCGTAGACCCGGATCAGGTCGGCCCGCCCGCCCTGCATGGTCGGATCTTCCTTCTGGGCGCTCAGGATGGCGTTCTTTTGCGCGTCGGTCTTGCCGAACTTCTTCAGGACCGTCTTGCGGGCGATGAACTTGCGGCGATAGAGCGTGCGGGGCTCGGCGTCGATACCGTCGTTGGCGTCGATGAGGATTTCCCAGCCTCGAACGACGGCCAGCTCGGGCCTGTCGGTGCCCTTGATCGTCTCCAGGCCAACGATGTCGATGGCCCCGGCCTGGAGGAAGCCGAACTGGGTCTTTTCGTAGACCCGATTGAGCGAGAACAGCCCGTCGCCAAGCTGGGTGAGCTTCTTCGCCCTCTGCTGCTGGCGGTAGTTCCCGGCCGTGGTCACGCAGCGGGCCCGAGGCTTGGACCTGGAGACCTGGGACGAGACGGTCAGGATGACCGAGCGGACCTGATTCCAGGTCGATTCGCCGGGGGCGATGCCGGTGCCGGTGACGAGGCCGCTCAGCGTGGCCCGGCCGCCGTACTGGTATAGGTTCTTTACGGCGGTACCCTCGAACAGGGAGGCATAGAGCAGGTTCCAATCCCCCCGCTCCATTTCTGCGGGGGAGGTTTCGATCTGCTGGGCAGCGTCGACCATCATCCGCCCGCGCTCCTCGGCGGTGGTGGCGTCGAACCATGCTACCGAGTCGGCGTTCTTGTCCGCCTCGTCGTCGAAGTTGAACCTGTCGACCTCGCCCGGCTTCTTACGCTTTGCCATCGGTCACCTCGACGCCATCGGCGATCGCGTAGCCCGGGATGCCTCCATACTTCGCCACGAGTGTGGCCGCTTCGTTGATGGCCTCGGCGATCGACGGCTCGGGTTGGGCCTTGATGTAGTCGTCGAGCAGGCGCGGGGCTGGCGGCTGGCCGGCAATGCGCGCCCGCCTCTTCATGGCCTTTAGGACCGACTTCCAGGGGTGGCCGTGGAGACGGGCCAGCTTCTTTGCGTCCTCGCGGGTGACGGTGCCGGTGATGCCGCGAGCCAGCTCGGCGACGGTGGCGGGCATCAGTTCGCCCCTTCGGGCGCCGGCGCTGGTTCCTTCGGCCACAGCCGCCCCGGCGTGTCGCGGGCCATCTTGGCGACCCCGTTCAGCAGGGCGGCGATCGCCTCATGCTTCCGGCTGCCCTCGTAGAACAGCGGGCGGTCGGATGCTGGGCGACGGAGCCAGGCTCGCCAGGTCCGCCCGTACCGAGCCACGCGATAGGCGAGCATCACTGTCTTCCCGGCTTGTCGGCGTACGCCTTGCGGATGCGGGACACGGTGTCCTGCAGCGCCATGGGGGCGGGCTGGGACCACGACGTGTCCGCCGAGACGTCGACATCGCCCCTCGGAACCTCCAGCGGGGCGGCGCCAAGCTGCAGCAACAGCTCGCCATCGTGGTACGCCGTGACGCCAGCTTCCCGTAACGCGCCGAGAAGCCCCTTCAGCTTGCGCAAGTCCATTGCGCTGGTCAGGGAGGGCGCCTAGAATGGCGTTGGTCTCAGATGCCCACTGACGAAGCGCGACGAATAGCGAGGGATGTACACGTCGCGGACCGCACCGTGGTAAGTGGGGGTGGCCCCACCTTGACGCCGTCCCCCCGAGAGGAAAAGCGTGCGCCAACCGGCGTTTGCCGGGGCCGGCGGAGGGTTCGATTCCCTGGCGCGGTGCTACTTCTTTCGTACCCGCCTACTCGAATAGATCGCCGACTAGCATCTCTTCGTCGTCCGCCATTGCGCTGGTCAGGGAGGGCACCTAGAGTGGGGCGATGGACGAGCCGTTCGACCTTCTCAAGTTCTTGGTCGGGTGCTGGTTTGTGGTCCGGTGGCACGACATCGCCAGCCGTTACGACGTGGGACTACCCGAGGACGATGCGATGCTCCAGCGCGCGACGCTTGGGATCATCCAGCGGGTCACCCGTACGGAATCACTCCAGCAAGTCGCCGATAAGTAGCTCCTCGTCGTCCGCGATGTCACGCGTCCCTGCCTTGGCTGCCTGGACCCGGCGTTGCTTCTTCGCCCACCGTTCCCGCTTCTGTTCCTCGATGGGCTTCGGTACCGCCGGCTCGGTGTAGCTGGCCCAATAGCCCTGCAGGCCGTACCGCGCGGCCTCTGACGGGTCGGGGTGCCACTGGCTGGACCAGCGCCATGTGCCTTTTGCGCGGGCCTCCTGGTCGAACCTGGCGCGCTGGTAGTCCTCTTCCAGGGCTGACCCGATCATCACCCGCAGCCAGCCCTTCGTGAGCAGGTCGTTCACCCGGCGAACCTGCCCGGGGAAGTCGGACTTATTCGCGGCCCTGACCAGCGGAATGCCGTAGTCCGTCCCGAAGGTGTCGATTTCGAGGGAGCCCGACCCTGGGTCCCAGTAGATATCGTCAGTCGGGTACTTGTCGACGAAGACAGAGAGCGTCGAGGCTATCTCGCTGAGCGGGACAGGCGTATCACGAGGCGTTGCCCACTCGGCGACGTGCTGGATTTCGTGGGTGTGCTCCCCCCAGCCCCACACGACGATGCTGGTCCGGTCGGAGCCGCCTGGGTCGATGCCGATCGTGAACTGGTCTATCCCCTCGTGTGGCATAGCCGCAAACGCAATACCATGCTCCCAGTCGACCGTTTCTAGCCAGGCTGGCACCTCGGCCTTGTAGCCGTTCCGCTCGCGGCTGTAGCGATAGGCCGTTGCGCTGAGGTCCCAAACCCGCCGCATGTACCAGTCGCGCTGAATTTGGGGGTCGTCGATGGTGAGATTGTGCTCCCGCATGTGGTCGCGGAGCTTCGCCATCGCTTCGGGGGTGTGGACGTTTGCCGCGCGGCCCCATTCGTGGTGACGCCAGCCCTTGCACTTGCACTGCTCGCCGTCGAGCGCCTGGGGGTGGGCGCGTTCGTAGAAGGGGCCTGCGGGGACGTCGGGCAGAACGCCGCTTTGGATGATCTTCGTCGTCGGTCCCAGCATGGGGACGAGCAGCGTGTTCAGGATGTACTTCAGAACGCCGGGGGGCTGGTCCTGGGCCTCGTCGATGATGACGATGCCGTGATTCCGCAGGCTGTTGCCCAGGAACTTCTTCACGTTCGAGAGGTCGTCGGTACCCCCGAACATCACGCGGGAGCCGTTCGGCCATGTCGTGATCATGGTCGTCTCGTTGTGCCAGTCGTCCGGGATGCCGTGGCGCTCGCAAAGGCCCTGCTTCCAGATCGGAACCCAGTTGCTAACCTTGACGCCGGTCCCCTTGAGGCCGAGGAACAGCCCGACGCTGCGGGGATTCTCGTCGGCGTTCCTGCCCAGGATGAAGTCGTCGCCCCAGGTCTTCCCGCTCTGCCGGGCGCACATGACGTGCTGATAAGGCGACGGATCGGTTACGAACGCCAGTTGAGGGCCGTGACCGCCGGCGAAGGCTATCGGGTCCCAGCGCGGCCGCGTTGCCCGGGCCGCCAGGGCTTCGAGCAGAGGGCGGAGGTTGGTCACGCCAGGCCATCGAGCAGGTGGGGCATGTACCGCAGACCCAGCTTCCGCTTGAGCCTCGCTCCCTGCTCGGTCATGTGGGTGGCGATGGTGCGGCCACTCAAGAGGCGGGCGGCGAAGCCTTTCCCCCGGTACTCGCCTCGGACGTGTACGTAGTGGGCGATGTCGTTGCCGTCGTTGTCCAGCAGCGCCCAGGCGGCAATGACGGCGGGGGCGCCTTCGGGGTGTAGGACCACAAGCCTGCCGGGGCCGGTTACCAGGCGTTCGATGCGCTGGTGCTGGAGAGCGTAATAGTCCTCGTGGCGCATTTCGGGGTAGTAGCCGCGGGCTCCCTTGAGCCAGGAGTGAAACACATAGGGCATGTCAGCACCGAGGCCGGGGCGCTCGATGACGGTGACGACTTCACGCATGGCGCCGCCACTCCGCGTAGTACTGTTCCGCGTACCGTCGCCATGCGTCCTCGACGAGGACTTGCCAGCCGCCCTTCGGCTCGGGCACAAGCGTCGCCTCATAGGACGCAATCGCGTCACGAAGCTGGGTGATGTTGTCGGCCCAGCGCTCCCGGCGGACGATGTCTCGAATGCTAGTCCGCATCGCGGCCCAGTAGTTCGCGAAGCTCGGGGATGCCCTTCGCCATCTCGGCCAATTCCTCGAGACTCTTGTCGCCGAATTCCCCTCGTCCTCCCTTGCGCTGGTCGCGCTGGATGGCGCTGAGGGTTCGGGCGTAGAGGGCCACCATGTTCCCGAGCTCGGGGTCCATGGGGGAGGTGTACTTTGCTTGGATCGCCTTGAGGTCGCGGATCAGAAGCTTGACGGCGAGCTGCGCGCCAGTTGCCGCATCATCACCGCCGCCAGCTTCGCCAGGATTCGCGGGTCGCACCGGCTCACCAGCGCCCGGAATTGCGTCGCTCGTTGCCGCTTTGCGTTTCGCCATCGCTTTTTTCCCTTGCTAACCTTGCTAACCCGCTTACGGGTTCTTGCGAGGTGTCCTCTGACCGTTCGTCGCGTAATGGTCAGGGCGGTCCCGATGTCCCTTTCTCCCATGCCCTGGGCGTGCATGCGCCAGACTCGGGCCTCCTGGGGCGGGAGCTTGGGGCCGTGATGCAGGACGGATTCAGCCCAGGCGGTATAGGCGGCGCCGTCCTCGGTGCGTTCGGCGAGGCGGCGATCTTCCTCGGGTGTCTCGATGATGGGGTGGAGGTGGCCGCGGTCGGATAGCTGGCCTTCGCCGTCGGGACCTTCGTCGAGGATGTCCGGGCCGAGCTTGGCGTACCACTGGCGCTGAAGGGCGCGGGCCGGCTTCACAGCTTGCGAATCCCCTTCCACCAGGGGCGGTTTGAGTGCCGGACGTACCGCCAGCCGTGGGATTTCATGGCCTGGAGAACATCTCGCCCCAGCGCCGGCGAGAACTCACGTCGCATGCAGGCGGCGACGTACTTCGTGATCTCGCTATGTCGGATTCGCCCGCGTGCGGCTGGGGCTGCTGCAAACCCGGTCAGGACATGGGCGCGAATCTGCTGTAGGTAGGCGAGGCGTTCGAGGGCGATGCGAAGTTCTAGCTTCACCAGCCCTCCGGGTACAGGGTGGGGCGCCTGTCTGCCGCCGACCCCATCAGACAGATGTGATCGCCCCGCAGACCGCAGCGTATGCAGCGAGAGGCCCCTACCAGCGAGGCCCACTTACCTCGATAGCTTTGTCCCTCCTGGGTACCGCCGCGCTCCTTCGGGAAGTCGTGACCGAGTTTTCGGGCCCGATTTCGGAGGGCGTAGACGCGTGTGATCGGGATTCCAAGGTCGGCGGCCTGTTCGACGGTGTTCATGGTCTGGGAGGTTTCGATCACGCGAGCGAGCTGGGATCGGAAGGTGTTGACACGCTCGGCGTAGCCCGAGGCCGGTATGTATCGGTGGGGGCGGTTGGCGTTCCGGCAGGGGATACAGCGGGTGAAGGGGTACTCGGGGGCTAGCTGCTCCCTGCAGCGGATGCAGCGGTGCTGATCCTTGAGGCGCATGTAATTCCGGTGGGAGCGGGCGGAC
>Ga0070700_100000335_pt1 | contig 24400 bp, 6 predicted proteins | sample KBSK5101metaG_FD_65456 | JGI IMG/M metagenome (GOLD analysis project Ga0070700, IMG submission 65456) | Corn, switchgrass and miscanthus rhizosphere microbial communities from Kellogg Biological Station, Michigan, USA - KBS K5-10-1 metaG | ecosystem: Host-associated > Plants > Roots >...
TACGCGCTCCCCAACGTGACGCCCGGCGCGCACACGATCGCGGTCTACGACAACGGCTGCTTCTCCAATCCCCTCCACAAGCTCGGCGAGGCGAGCTTCGACGTCGCCGCCGGCTCCTCGACCGCCGTCGACATCGACCTCACCGCGACGGCCGGCAGGGTCAGGGGCTCCATTTCCGTCAACGGGTCCCCGGTCGCCGGCGCACGTGTCGAGATGTTCCCGGACGGCGGCTGTAGTGTGGTTTCCGCGTCCACCGGCACCGACGGCACGTTCTCTCGCCTCGTCGCGCCCGGCAATTACACCGCGAACGTTCGCGTCAACGCCATCATCATCGGCACCTTCGCCTTCGCTGTCGACGCGAGCGAGACAACGGATATCGACAGCGTCAACACGCCGGCCGAACCGAACGTCAAACTCGACCTACTCGGTGGCACCGCGAAGCCGAACGGGATGTCGCTGACGTTCGACAACGTCACGACAGAGGGGACCACCGTGGTGGTCAAGAGCGGTTCTTGCGTCCCGTCGTGCAGCCCGCCCCCCACGGGCTATGCCGTGGTCGGCGCGCGTTACTGGGACATCTCCACCACCGCAAAGTACACCGATCAGATCACGGTCTGCATTGCCTACGACCCGCAAGATGTCTGCGGAACGGGAAAGTCTTCGTGTGTGAAGGAGTCGCTGCTGAGGCTCGTTCACGACGCGGGTAACGGCTTCAAGAACATCACGAATGGGCCCGTAGACACCGTCAACAAGAAGATCTGCGGCGTGACGCCGTCGCTGTCGCCGTTCGCGATCGTCGCGCCGATCGAGTCCGCGAACACCCCGCCAAGCGTCGCCGCCCCTGCGGACATGACTCTCGAGGCCGCCGGCCCGGCGGGCGCGCAGGCCACTTTCGATGCGGCGGCGACGGACACCGAGGATGGTTTGCTCATTCCCACCTGCGTTCCCGCGTCGGGCAGCACGTTCCCGGTCGGCGCGACACAGGTCACCTGCAACGTGACCGACAGCGGCGGCCTCCCGGCGTCGGCGTCGTTCACGGTCACGGTCCGCGACACGATCCGGCCGGCCTTCGGCCCTCCCCTGGCACCGATCGTCGCGACGGCAACCAGCACCTCGGGCGCCACCGTCACCTACTCACCGCCCGCGGCAACGGACGCGGCCGACAGCAATCCGAAGGTAGCCTGCACGCCGGCGTCCGGTTCGAAGTTCGTGCCCGGGCGGACGACCGTCAATTGCACGGCGTCGGACGCAAGCGGCAACACCAGCGCCACCGCCCTCACTGTCTGGGTCCAGTACGACGCGCCGTCGGACGGCACCTTCTTCCTCAAGCCCATCCGGCCCGACGGCAGCTCCATCTTCAAGATCGGCCGTCCCGTCCCGGTGAAGTTCAGGCTCGTCGGCGCGAGCGCCGGGATCACGAACCTCGTCGCGAAGCTCTCCGTCGCAAAGATCTCGGACCAGATCCGCGGCACCGCCATCGATGAGAGCGACGAAGACGGTGACGAGACCGACTTCCTGTTCAAGTACCGCAAGGCCAAGGGCATCTATGCCTACCGCTGGAAGACGCGCGGCGAGACGCAGGGCACCTATCGCCTGCGCGCCGATCTCGGCGACGAGGTCATCCACGAGATCACTGTGTCGCTCAAGGCGAGCAAATGACGACGCCGCGCGCGGCGGCGCTTGCGTTGCTGGCGCTCGCCGCGGCGTCGTGCCGCGGGCGCACGAATACGGACGCAGAGACGCGCCAATCCGCGATCGACTTCGCCGCGGGAACGGTCGAAGGGCGCTTCTTGTGGAATGGCACGGCGCTCGCGCCTGCGACGATGGGAATCGACGGCGGCGAGCTTCTGGCCACCGACGACGGCGGCCACACGACCTTTACCAGGGTCGACCACTATTCGACGCGCATGAGGGCAGGCGCGCACTCGCTGACGCTGTTTTATCCGCAAGACAACTTCCCCCCGCGTTGCGCCGGCAACGAGCTGGGTCAGGTGAGCTTCGACGTCGTCCCCAACGCAACGACCACCGCCGATTTCGATCTCACGGCGACGACCGGTTGGGTCACCGGCATCGCGATGCTCGACGGCGTGCCCACGTCTGGATTTCTGACCCTGGGAATCGGCTGCGGCGTCTCGATTTTCGCGGGCGCTTCGGGCGCGTTCTCCGCGCTGCTCCCGGCGGGCGCCCACACAGTGCAGATGACGTCCATCGCCAACGGCGGCTTCGAAGGAGCCTTCAACTTCGACGTCGTCGCTGGGACCACGACGGACATCGGCGTCCTGAACGGGAGCATCACCGCAGGGGGAACCGTCCACGGCGACGTCACCTGGAACGGCGCGCTTCCCCTGTCGTCGGGCGGTTTCTTCATCGACGCCACGCCGGCGAGCGGGAACGTCGGCTGGACCGCGCTCGTCGACGGTCTCGGCCATTACGCGACGCGCGCACCTCCAGGCAGCTACACGCTTCGTCTCCACTCCCTGGGAATCACGTTCGCGACCGCCACTGTGACCGTATCGGCGGGTCTCGATTCGACCGTCGACTTCGACATCAGCTCGTCTTCGGGCCAGGTCACCGGGGTCTTCACCCAGGGCGGCCGGCCCGCAAATCCGACGATCAGTATCGGCAATGGCGTGGTGCTCAGCGCCGGGGACTTTGATGGACGTTTCTCGCTGATGCTACCGACCGGGGAGCAACGCCTGAAGGTGCACGAGGGCGAGGTGGAAACGGAGCTCACCGTGTCGATCGGCGCAGGAACGACGACCGATATCGGCACTTTGGACCTCTCCAGCTGGGACCCGACGGTGGACGTCGGCGGAGGCAGCGTCGCCGGCACGGTCACCTGGAACGGGGCGCCGGTCCCCGTACCGGACCAGGTCTGGCTCGCCGTGAGCGCCCACGGCGAGAGCGGTCGCCACTGGCTCGCACCCTTGGATGAGAGCGGGCAGTATGCGGTCTCCAACGTCGAGCCCGGCGATTACGTCGTCAGCGTGGGCATGTTCCTGAGCAACCCAGGCTCCACTCCGCTCGCGATCGGTACGCCGCTCGCAACGACGAACATGACCGTGGCGCCGGGCGGGGCAACGACGCGGGACTTCGATGTGACCGCGGGCGCCGGCCGCGTCATGGGAACGATCTCGATCAACGGCGCGGCGGAGGCTGGAACGTTACTCGCCGACATCGCGGCCCCGACGTCACTCACATCAATCAGGGTGTTCATCGTCGTTCGTCCCGACGGGCAGTTCTCGCACCTGGTTCCTCCCGGATCGTACACGGTCAGGGCCGTCGCCCCGACGCCCGTCCCCTCCGGCACGGAAAGCTTCTTCCTCGGTCAGTTCTCGTTCACCGTCGTCGCCGGCCAGACGACGAACCTGGACGCCGTCTCGGACGCACCGCCCGGCAGCCCCTGCCCGATCGGCAACGAATGCGCCGCGGGCCTGTTCTGCGTCGACGGCAACTGCTGCACCAGCAGTTGCGGCGGCGGCCTGGCGGATTGCCAGGCCTGCTCGATCGCCGCCGGCGGCACCACCAACGGCACCTGCACGCCGCTGACGACGGCGCCCGTCTGCCGGCCCAGCACGCTGCCGTGCGACGTCGCCGAGACGTGTTCGCCAGCCTCGCTCGATTGCCCGCCCGACGGCTTCGCAACCGGTGTCACCTGCTACACCGCCCCCGACTTCTGCGCGTCTGTTGAACAGACGCTGGCTTGTTCCGGCACGGCCCCGGTGTGCGCGGTTCCGACGTCGTGGCCCGCAGGCGGCTGCCAGACGATTGGAACGGGAAGCTCCGTGACCGTCGACCTGCTGGGTGGCGACGGCGTCGTCGGCGGCGTGACCTTGTCCTTCGAGACCCCGGTGACGACTCCGGGACAGGTCGCTGCGATCGGACCAGCCGGGGGGGCCACCAGCACCTGTCCGCTCCCCGCCGGGTACGACGTCGTGCGAAATCCCACCGACAGCGCTGGCCAGTTCTGGAGCATCGAGGGTGCGCCCACCTGGCCGATTCCGCTGCCCGTGAAGGTTTGCGTGCACTACGACCCGTCGCTGCTGAGCCCCACCTTCAACCAGTGCAACCTGCGCCTCTACCACGGCTCCGATTCGACCAGCTGCACGCCCGCCGGCGCGGGCTGGACGAACATCAACGTCGGTGGCGTGACCGGCGTCTGCCCGAGCAGCGGTCTGCGCTGCACGACCGGCGGCCCGCCAAGCGAACCCTGCACCGCCAACACCGTCTGCGGCATGGTCACCGATCACCTGTCTCCTTTCGCGGTGGCGGCCCCTGCCCCCGGCGCGACACCTTCGATCGTCGTCCCGGGCGACCTCACAGTCACAGCGCCAGGCCCGGCAGGCACCGTCGTCTCGTTCAGCGTGACGGCGAGCGACGCGCAGGACGGAGCGCTGATCCCCGTGTGCGTGCCCGCCGCCGGCACGACGTTCCCGATCGGGACCACGCGGGTCACGTGCACGGCGACCGACAGTGACGGACTGGTCGCGACGGGGTCATTCAACGTCACCGTCCGAGCGAGCGGCGTCGGTCCTGTCTTCACCAGGGTGCCGGGAACGATCGTCGCGTACGCAACGTCCGTCGCAGGCGCGAAGGTCACGTACACGAAGCCGATCGCGATCGATGCCGTCGACGGCGTTCGACCGGTGAGCTGCGCGCCGCCCTCGGGAAGCATTTTCCCGCTGGGCAAGACCGCGGTCACCTGCACCGCCTCCGACAAGAGCGGCAACACCACCACCGCGACGTTCACCGTCTGGGTCCAGGTCCAGACCGATTGTGACGGGACTATCTTCCTTCCGCCCATCCGGTCGAATGGCAGCTCGATCTTCAAGATCGGCCGACCGTTGCCTGCGAAGTTCAAGCTCACCGGCGCGAGCGCCGACATCACGAACCTCGTCGCCAAGCTGATCGTCACCAAGGTCTCGAACTCCATCCAGGGCACGGCCGTGGACGCGAGCGACGAGATCGTCGACGACACGGACTTCGTCTTCAGATACCGGCCGGGGCCGAAGCTTTACGCCTACCGCTGGAAGACCTCGAACCTCACGCAGGGGACGTACCAGCTAAACGCCGACCTGGGGGACGGCGTCGTTCATCAGATCAACGTTTCACTCAAGGCGACGCCATGAAGAACCAGCAACGGGTAAATGGGGTGGTACGTGCATTCGCGACGGTCGCGTGCGGAATTTCGCTCGCGATCGCCGGGTGCGCGCGGTCGGATTCCGGCGTGCAGGCCGCCGAACGTTCGGCGACGTTTCGGTCCAGCCTGTCACTGGCAGAGGACGCCGATCAGGACGGCATCCGGAACGAAGCCGACCTCTGTCCTTCGACGCCCGCCAACGAATTCACGGACGGCGACGGCTGCGGGCTCGTCACCCAGGATGCCGACCTCGATGGCGTCGGTAACGCGCGGGACGCCTGCCCGAATACCCCTGTCGGCGAGCCCGTCGACGGGGGCGGATGCTCCAGAAGCCAGGGCGGCGATCTACCCGTGCTGCCGCCGACTCTCAGGGACACGTCAGACGTCTTCGATCTCCCCGGGTGGAGTCCGACATCGACCGGGTGCCACGGGCCTGGCTTGCCGCGCGTCGCGGTGGACCGCGACGCCGACGGCGTACCCGACACCATGGTGGTCGTGACCAGCCTGACCGGTGACGCGGCGGTCAGGAATTTCGGCACCACCCCGGCGACCCGCAACTTCATCATGACCATCGAGAACATCTGCGAGACGCCGCGGCGGGCCGAGGTCACGATCCGCTTCGTCGACATGCTCGCGGCAGGATTCAACCGCGACGAACCCTCGACCTGGACCTTCCGCAGGGTCCCGGCGGCTCGCGTCGATTTCAACAGCGACTTCGTGAACGGGACGCGATTCGACGTGACGGCGGCGTCGTCGAACGGCGCATCGGCCGTCGCGTTCAACGGCATGAACGTGATCTTCTCGCACCGCGAGGGCGTCGCGGAGATCCGCGCCTTCACGGACTACACGGAGAATCTCCTCGACAACCTGCGGCTCTTCATCCAGCCGCCCAACACCCGCTTCGGATCGAATGTAAGCGTCATCCTGGATAACGGCCGGCTGACGTTCGCGAACGTGCACACACCCGGGAACAGTTTCATCGCGAGCAAACCGACGACCAGTGCCGTTCCGCTCCCGTCGAACACGGTCCTGTGTGGACCGAAAGCCCCGGCCAGCTACTTCCTCGTCGAGACCGACGCCGAAACATCTGGAGAGCCCGCGTCCCCGAGCCAGGTCTGCATCAATTACGCAGACCTTTGCCTGAGCGCGCCGACGTCATTCCTCACCTTCCAGGAGATTTGTGGCCCCAACGGTTGCGATCGCATCTGGCGGTCCCTGGCGATGACCGTGGACGCCAATGCCAAGGTCGCGTGTGCGGCCCCGGGGTCCAATCCCTTCATCCTCGTCGGCGCCCCGACGAACGTCGACACGACGCCGCCCGTGTTCGCCCCGACCCCCAGCGCCTTCACGCAAGCCACCTCACCCGCCGGCGCGCTCATCACTTACGCGGTGACCGCGTCCGACGATCAAGATCCGAATCCCGTCGTCGTTTGCCTTCCGCCGTCTGGGACCGTCTTCCCCATCGGGCAGACAGTGGTGAGGTGCACCGCGACCGACGCCGCGGGCAACGTCGCATCGGCGAGCTTCGTCGTCACTGTGGTTGACGGATCGCCGACGTGTTCGCTTGGCCCGATCGCGACGCGCGTGACGCCCAGCCTCCCAGCGGGCGCGATCGTCACCTTCACGGTTGCCGGTCCGAACGTCCCCGTGGCTTGTAGCCCCGCGTCCGGAACGGTCTTCCCGATCGGGCAGACACTCGTGAGGTGCTCCGCGGTCGACGAATTTGGCAACACTTGTTCGGCGAGCTTCACCGTCACCGTCAAAGGTCCCGGCGAGTCGTGCAGCGGTCAGGACCTGTGCGCGACCGGGTTCTGCGTCGACGGCGTCTGCTGCGCGAGCGAATGCGGCCAAGGCGTGGAAGATTGCCAGGCTTGCTCGGTGGCGGCGGGCGGAACCGCCAACGGAACATGCACGCCTCTGACCACCACCCCGGTCTGCCGTCAGAAGGACGGTTCCTGCGACGTCGAGGAACGGTGCGTGCCGAACTCGACAGATTGTCCGGCGAATGCCTTCGTGGCGGACGGAACGACCTGCGGCACGACGAACGGTAGTGTCTGCGACGTCGCCGGCACCTGCTCCAGCGGCGTCTGCGGTTCCAACACGTTCTCGCCGGGAACGTTGTGCTACGAAACGGGCGGCGACCTCTGCGCCTCGGTCCAGCAAAAATCGTACTGCACCGACAGTTCGCCCGACTGCCCCCCGCGGACCGACTGGCCTGCGAACGGCTGCGTCGCTGCTTCTGATTGTGCGGACTCCTCGCTCACCTGCCCGCCGCGGGTGGCGGGCTGCAATGTCGAACTGCTGGGCGGACTCTGTGACCCCGGCGGCGTATCGGTGACGTTCGACCCGCCGGTCGCGGGTGGCGATGTCGCGGCCCAGGGCCCCGATCAGTTCGTGCCGGCGGCCGGTGAGTGCTTGCTTCCGCCCACCGGTTTTGCCGTCGTGAAGTCCAACACCGATTCCAACGGGCAGTACTGGAACATCGACGTGTCGGAGGGATTTGTCCTGCCCGGAACGACGACCATCTGCGTTCATTACACGCCCGACCCGTTCTGGCTGGGTTCCTTCAACGAGTGCGGCCTCCAGCTGTTCCACGGAGAGAACGCCGCGCCGGCAGGCGGCCCGTGTACGCCGAAGTCGGCCGGTTGGAAGAACATCAACGCTGGCGGCATGGGCGCCGTCTGCCCGAGCAGCGGGATCAAATGCGGGACGACGCCCCCCGAGACCTGCGAGCCGAAGAACACGATCTGCGGAACGCTCATGGCCGGCGATCACTTCTCGCCGTTCGCGGTGTTCGCGCCGCTTCCCACGTTCGCCCCGACGGTCACCGTCCCCGGCGACATGACCGTCGAAGCGACCAGCCCGGGCGGCGCGGCGGTCACGTTCGTCGCTACCGCGACCGACCCAACCGATGGGCCGCTGGACCCCGTGTGCACGCCGGCTTCGGGCTCGACGTTTGCGATCACCACGACCACCGTCACTTGCACGGCGACCAACAGCCTCGGCATCGAAGCATCGGCGTCGTTCACCGTCACCGTGCAAGACACGACGAGGCCGGTATTCACGAACGTGCCAGGAACGAAGGTCGCAGCCGCGACGTCGACGGCCGGCGCGATCGTGACGTACACGCTGCCGACCGCCACCGACAGCGTCGGCGGGCCCGTGCCGGTGAGCTGCACGCCCGCCTCCGGGTCGACCTTCGCGCCTGGTCAGAAGACCGTCGAATGCACGGCGTCCGACGTCTGGGGGAACACGGCGACCGCGTCGTTTGTGGTCTGGGTTCAGTTCCAGCCGGCGGACGGGGCGTTCTTCCTGCCGCCGATCGACGCCGCAGGCGCCCGCACCTTCAATGCCGGGAGCACGATACCCGTGAAGTTCAAGCTGACCGGGGCGAGCGCGGGGATCAAGAACCTCGTCGCGCGCCTCACGATGGCCAAGATCGTGAATGGCGCCGTGGGCCCCTACCAGCCCGCCGAGGCAACGCCTCCCTGCGACGCGAACACGTTCCGGTATGACCCGGCAACCCGACAGTACATCTTCAACCTCTCCACCAAGAAGATGTCGAAGGGGACCTGGTCGCTGCGCGCCGACCTCGGCGACCTCGTCGACCACACGATCAACGTCACCTTGAGGTGAGCAAGGAAGCGCTGTGACAGTCCATCACTATCCGAGATCACGAACCCGAACTTTTTTCTCCGCGACGATCGCGTTCGCCGCGCTGACCGCATCCGGCTGTCGCGAGCGGGCGCAGCCACCGGCGGCCTCCGAATCGGTGGTCACGCGCGTCGCGGCTCTCGGGGGTTGCGCGGCGCGAACGCCCGTGCCCGCGCCGCCGATGAGCTACGCGCACGGGTTGACGTACGATGCGGGGCGCGGCGTGGTCCTGCTGCTCAACGAAGCGGGCCTCTACGAATTCGACGTCGGAAAGCGGAGCTGGTCCCGGATCGAAACCACAGGCCCCGCCCCCTCCCCCCGGTTCGACCCCGCGTTCACCCACGACTACGGCACCAGTCGGACCGTCCTTTTCGGCGGCGACGACTGGAGCGGGCAGCCAACCGATGTGTGGGAATGGGACGGCTGCGCGTGGATTGACCGTACGCCCACGCCACGCCCGGCGGACTGGCCGACCGCACGCTGGGCACCCGCGACGACGTACGACTGGGCGACCGGACACGTCATCGTGACGACGGGATTTCAGACGCATCACAACGATTTCCGCTATGCATGGGAGAGCGCAGCGGCTGACGCCACGGTGTTCGAGTGGAACAGCAGCGTAGGGAACTTCATCCGGCGACCGGCAGCCGGCGCTCCGCCCTCGGCTCGCGGCGGCGCGGTCGCGATCGGCGATCGGAACCGCAATCGCGTCTACCTCTTCACGGGGCTTCAGAAGGACGAGATTCCCAACCCTCCGAGCTGGGACACGAAGGTCTACGTTTGGAACGGTGCGAACGGAACCTGGTCCACGCGCGCGCCCACGCCGGCGCCGTCGCCCCGGGCGTTCGCCGCCGGCTACCACGACCTCGCCGCCGATCGCATCGTCGTCACGGGAGGTCTCTGGTACCTCTGGGATTGGCGGCCCGATCTCTGGCAATACGATCCAGGCACGAACACCTTCGTGGGCTCGACCGATCCCGTCCCGGCGTACAACCGGTTCTGGAGCCCCGCCGCGTATGCGGAGGCTCGTGCCGAATCGATCCAGTTCGGAGGCCTCGCCACGGGCCCCGCCGTCTTTCAAGTCACGCCAATCTTCAGCGTCGAAGCTTTCCCGGACGCGGTCTTCGGGGAAGGGACATTTAACGACGTGGGCAATGAAACGATCGTCGGGCTGGAAGACACGCGCATCCGCGAGACCGGCGCCGCCACGTCCCTGCTTGTCGGCCCACCCTTCAGCGCCTTCAGGCAGAATCCCGTCACGGTCGACGGTGTGCTGTCGCCCGCAGAGTGGGACGACGCTTCCGTCCAGACCTTCAGCGTCTGCGCCGGAAACAGCCCGGCCCGGATGTACGTCAAGAACGATCTCACCGACCTCTACGTCGCCGTGGTCGTGGAAAACGCCTCGTGGATCCCGGCCCCGCCCGGGCCGGGTCCCGGCGGCAGCCCGCCCGCAGGCGGATCCGGCGGCGCGCCGCCCGGGCCCGGTCCCGGCGGCAGCCCGCCCGCAGGCGGATCCGGCACACCGCCCGCACCCGGTCCCGGCGGCAGCGCGCCGGGTGGGACGGACACCCTCAATCTGTTCTTCAACCGGAACGACGACGGCTTTCGGGCCCTGCGTGACAACACCTGGACGTACGCGTTCGGTACCAGCGAAGCGATCGACGCCTTCTATTCGGGCGACACGCTGACCGGGGACATCAGGGATACCGACGCAGGTGGCTCGCAGGATTTCGTCGCCGCGGCCACGCAGCAGCCGGCCAACGGCGGCACGTACGTCATCGAGCTCAAGGGGGCGCTGCAATCCGCTGACGCCATCCACGACTTCGCGCTCAGCACGGGATCGATGCTGGGCGTCTCGCTCGGTATCAACTCGGGTTCTTGCGCCAGCGGCAACCAGTGGCCGCCGCCGGCGACGTCGCTGCCGGCGCCGATCCTGATCGCGCAGGGTCCGCCCCAGACGTGCACGGACGCAAGCCAGTGCCCCAGCGGCCATTGCGTCGACGGGTTCTGCTGCGCCACTGCCTGCACCGGGATCTGCGAGACGTGCGGGCTGCCCGGCAGCCAGGGCGTCTGCACCTTCGCCGCGGAGGGGACGGATGCACGTAACCAATGCATCGATGCCGGCGCTTCCAGCTGCGGCACCGATGGAACCTGCAATGGCAGGGGCGCCTGCCGGCTGTACGACCAGGGTACGATCTGCGCACCGTCGAGCTGCAGCGGCTCCACGCTCTTTACCCCGCGTACTTGTAACGGGACCGGCACCTGTCAGGCGGCGGGATCGTCCCCCTGCTCACCCTACGCCTGCAGCGCGGGCGCGTGTCGGACGTCGTGCACCAGCAACGCGGACTGCGCGTCACCCAACGTCTGTCTGGGGACCGTGTGCGCGCCACCGCTGAATCTGAAGGTGCAGTACCACACGCGCGAGATGAGCCCCAACGATGCAGGGATCCAGCCGGCCCTCAGGGTTTTCAACAATGGAACCACTCCGGTCGCGCTGTCGACGCTGACGATAAGGTACTGGTACACGATCGACACGAATGTCTCAGAATTCGCGGTCACCGACTTCGCCGCCATCGGCAACAGCAACATCGTCCTGAGCAACGTCGCGGTGTCGCCCGCGCGCCTCCTCGCCGATCACTACCTCCAGGTCGGCTTCACGTCGGGCGCGGGCAACCTCGCGGCCGGCGGGAACACCGGCGAGATCCAGGTGAGGTTCCACAAGAACGACTTCTCGAACTATCTCGAGGCTAACGACTATTCGTACAACCCCGTAACGACGTACGTCGACTGGAACCGCGTGACCCTGTACCACCTCGGTGTCCTGGTCTGGGGCATCGAGCCCGACGGCGGTACGTCGATCGGCGCTCCGCCGGGCGCGCCGTGTCCCGTCGGCGACGAATGCGCCCCCGATCTCTTCTGCTCGGACCGCGTCTGCTGCAGGACCGACTGCGGGAACGACACCAGCGACTGCCACGCGTGCTCGGTGGCGGCGGGCGGCACGACCGACGGAACGTGCACCGCGCTCACGACGACGCCGGTCTGCCGCCAGAAGAACGGCTCGTGTGACATCGAGGAACGGTGCGGGCCGTCCTCGATGGAGTGCCCGACGAATCGTTTCGAGGACAACGGAACGACCTGCGGCTCGACGAACGGCAGCGTCTGCGACGTTGCGGGGACCTGCACGGACGGCGTTTGCGGTCAGAACACCTTTTCGCCCGGAACCAAGTGCCACGACGCGAACGGCGACCTCTGCGCCTCGGTCGAGCCGCAATCCTTCTGCGCGAACGCCTCGCCCGTCTGCCCGGTGACCTCATGGCCAACGAACGCCTGTGTCGCCGCGACGATCTGCGCGCCCGTCCTGGACCCCTCGGATCCCCTGTACTGCGAGCCGCGCGTGGCCGGCTGCAACGTCGATCTGCTCGGTGGACAGTGCGTCGCGGGCGGCGTTTCGGTGAACTTCTCCCCGCCCGCCGCGAGCGGCAAGATCGCGGCCCAGGGCCCCGACCAGTTCGTGCCGACGGACGATTCGTGCCTGCTACCGCCGACCGGGTTCGGCGTCGTCAAATCCAGCACCGATGCCATGGGGCAGTACTGGAACATCGACGTGTCATCCGGCTTCGTCCTCCCCGCGTCGACGACCATCTGTGTCCATTACACACCCGACCCTTTCTGGCTGGGTTCCTTCAACCAGTGCAACCTCAAGCTTTTCCATGGAGCGGGCCCGGCTACCGGCGGCGTGTGCACCCCCTCGTCGGCCGGTTGGATGAACATCACCGACGGTGTCGTCTGCCCGAGCAGCGGGATCAAATGCGGGACGACCAACGAGAAGTGCACCGCCAACACCATCTGCGGAAAGCTCATGGCGGGCGACCACTTCTCCCCGTTTGCGGTGTTCGCGCCGCTTCCGACCTTTACGCCGACGCCCGTCGTACCCGGCGACATGATCGTGGACGCGACCAGCACCGCCGGCGCGACGGTCACGTTCGTCGCCCGCGCGACCGATCCCATGGAGGGACAGCTCGAGCCCGCGTGCACGCCTGCGTCGGGTTCGACGTTCTCGATCGGTACGACGACCGTTACGTGTACCGCAACGAACAGCGCAGGTGTCTCCGCGTCGGCGTCGTTCACGGTTCGGGTCAAGTACCAAGCGCCCACCGACGGAACGTTCTTCCAGCAGCCGATCAACGCCGACGGCAGCTCGATCTTCAAGCTCGGGAGCACCATCCCCGTGAAGTTCAAGCTGACCGGCGCGAGCGCAGGAATCACGAACCTCGTCGCCCATCTCACCGTCGCCAAGGTGTCGAGCAGCGTCACCGGAAGCTGCGTCGAGGCGACGGCGACCGGTGGGGCGAACTCGGGCGACACGTTCCGGTACGACGCCGCGGCCAAGCAATATGTCTTCAACCTATCGACGAAGGTCCTCTCCGCCGGTACCTGGTCGCTCCGCGCTGATCTCGGTGACGGCGTCAACCACTCGATCAAAGTCTCCCTGCGATGAGCAAGCAGGCGGCCTTGCGATGCGGCTGCGTTGGTCTCGTGCTGGCGGCGCTAACGGCATTCGGTTGCCGAGACCGTTCCGGTGATGGCGCGACGGACCAGCGTCGAAGCGCCCTCGACTTCGGGCCCGGAAGCGCGAACGGTCTCGGCAGCGTCGAAGGCACCGTGTCGTGGAACGGCGCGCCGGTCACCGGCGCCGCAGCCGCCACGCTCGCGATAGAAGACGCTTCCGGCAACTCGTACCCCGTCGATCCCGCCAATGGGCGGTATCTGCTGACAGCGCTGTCTCCGGGCGAGGCGGCGTTGCGCGTTCGCTCGACGCTGGCGTGCAATACCCCCTTGCTCGAGCGTTCGGTGACGATCACCGCTGGTGGAGTCGCGTCGCTCGACTTCGATCTCACGTCGGTTGCCGGCAAGGTCGTCGGCGTCGCGACGATGAACGGCGCTCCCGCCGGCGCCGTGGTCGGAATCGGCTGTGCCGGCGTCGGGACCGACGCGACCGGGGGCTTCGCCGCCTTGTTGCCGCCGGGCACGTGGAACGCCGACCTGTATCAGGGGGACGTCCGCAGCGTCCGCGCGTTCACGACGAGTGCTGGTGTCACCACCGACATCGGCGCCCTCGCGCTGGAATCCGGGTCTGTCGCTGGAACCGTGTCCTGGAATGGCATCGCGGTCGACGGCTCGGGCGGCGAAATCGCGATCCTCGTCGACCAGCGGCGAGAGCTCCTCGACGGCCAGGGACGGTACGCGGTCTCGAATCTCGTTACCGGTACCCACACGCTCGCGGTCGCAGCGTCTTGCTTCTCCGAACCTCTCACCTCGACGAACATCTCCACACCGTCTGGTTCGCCGGTGACCGCCGATCTGGACATCACCTCCAGCGCGGGCCGCGTGTCCGGAACGCTGACGCTCGGGGGAAGCGCGGCGGCCGCGAGCGGCATGTACGTCACGCTCGATCGCTGCGTGGGGGTCCCACTCGGGACGGGAGGCCGGCTCGCGAGCCTGCTCCCGCCAGGGCCGTACGTTGCCACCATCCGTATCTTCGGGTCCGGGATCGCGCTCAATACCTTCACGTTCACGATCCAGGCCGGCCAGACCACCGAGCTCGGGGACGTGGCCGTTGCAGCGGGCGGGTTGCGCGGAACCGTTACGTGGAACGGCGCACCCGCGACCAATGCTCCGGACTTGACGATCGTCGAGCTCGACGTGGTCAACAGCAGCGTGGTGTTCAACCGGATTGCCGTCGTCGACGCCACGGGCGCGTACACGTCGGCGCCGATCACGCCCGGCACCTACGCACCGACGGCCGGCACGACTTTCTGCAACAGCATGTTCATGTCCGCACCGGCGCTCGTCACGGTCCCGGAGGGGCCGCCTGTCACCGCGAATCTCGACATCACCGCTTTTGCGGGCCGCCTGACCGGTTCATTCACGATCGGCGGGGCTCCGGTGCCGCCGAGCGCCTCGGTCGTCGTCAGCACGTCGTGTCTCTTCGGCGGTTCCTTCGGGTACATCGAGACCACGGTCGGCGGGCTGTTCGGGCGCCTCTTGCCCAGAGGCCGCTACGCCGCGACCGTCACTTCGGGCGGGCAGATCGGGCTATTCGTCCTCGACGTCGTCGGGGGCCAAACGACCGACGTCGGGGCGTTGACCGCCGACGTCGGGTCGCTGACGGGATCGGTGTTCTGGGACGGAGAGCGCGTTTCGGGCCCCGAAGCCCGAAGCCTCACCGTGGGTGGAATCTGGGTCGGCAGCTGCGGCGGACCGGGCATCTGCACACCGTTCCCGCCACGGTGGACGGCAACCCCGAATGACTTGGGTCGGTTCGATTCCGGGAAGGTTGTTCTCGGCGACTACTCGGTGTCCGTCAGCGGTCCCGCCTGCCAAGGCGAGGAAGGGGCAGGAGGGACCTTTGCCAATCAACGCGTGACCCTGGAAAGCGGAGGGACCGGCTTCGGATTGGACATCACCGGCCGCGCGGGACGCCTCGTCGGATCGACGACAATCGCCGGTGTCCCGGTGTCCGCGACCATAGAGTTGACGGGCGACTGCGGCGTGCTGACCAGCGATGCCAGTGGCCGTTTTGGCGCGTTCCTGTCGCCGGGCGATTACAACGCCGTGGTCTCGACCGCGGCCGCGGGGCGGATCGGATCGTTCTCGTTCACGATCCGGGCGGGTGAGACGACGAACCTCGACACGCTTCCGCCCGGCGTCTGCGTCCCGCCCCCGAGCGGCATCGTCTCCTGGTGGCCGGGCGAAGGTGACGGCCGTGACCTCGTCGGCGGCCGCCACGGCACGCTCGAGGGAAACGCCGGCTTCTCGACCGAAGGTATGGTCGGCCGTGCGTTCGCGTTCGACGGAAGCGTGGGCAGCCTCGTCCGCGCGTCGGCCGTAGGACTGCCTACTGGAACCTCGCCCCGGACCGTCGAGCTGTGGACGAAGCTTGCGCCCGACAGCGACGATTCGGGCCTGGCGTTCGGGTACGGCGCCGAAAACGACGGCCAGGGTTTCTATCTGTACGCGCAGGATCCCAGCGACGGTTCGTTCGGGTTCGGCGACCACGGAAACCTCATGCCTACCATCGCGGATCTGCGCGATGGGGAGTGGCATCACCTGGCGATCCGCTACGATGGGTTTGAGTTCTTCGTGTACGTGGACGGCGTCGTCGTCGACAACGACGACTGGGACCTCGACACCGGCACCGCGGGCGGCGCGTGCATCGGCGGCCACTGCGCCGTCAATCCCGCCGTCGCGTATCTGACCGGACTGGTCGACGAGGTCACCGTCTACGACCGCATGCTGACCGTGGACGAGTTGCACGCCATCCACGACGCGGGGCCCGGCGGAAAGTGCCGGCCACCGGCGTCTCCGGGAACCCCGTGCGCGAGCGGCAACGAATGCGCCTCGGGACGCTGCGTCGATGGCGTCTGCTGCTCGAGCGATTGCGGCGGCGGCGTGTCTGATTGCCAGGCCTGCTCGGTGGCGGCCGGGGGCACGACTGACGGAACGTGCACCGCGCTCACGACGACGCCGGTTTGCCGGTCGAGCGCCGGCCCCTGCGACGTCGAGGAACGTTGCTCACCGACGTCGATAGAGTGTCCGGCGGACGGTTTCGTGGCGGCCGGAACGACGTGCTACGACGCGACGAACAACCTCTGCGCCTCGATCGAACGGACACTTAGTTGTGCCGATGGCTCGCCTACGTGCCCCACGCCCACGCCGTGGCCTACGAACGGTTGTAAGGCCGCGACTTGTGCGGTCCCGGCGCCGCCGGCCGCCTGCACGCGGGCAGCCGGCTGCAATGTCGAACTACTCGGGGGTCTCTGCACCGCGGGCGGCGTATCGGTGACGTTCTCGCCGCCCCCCGCGGGTGGCCAGATTGCTGCCCAGGGCCCCGGCGAGTTCGTAAGCACCGACGGTTCGTGCCTGCTACCGCCGACGGGCTTCGGTGTCGTCAGGACCATCAATGACACCCTCGGCCAGTACTGGAACATCGACGTGTCGCCGGGATTCGTCCTTCCCGCAACGACCACGATCTGCGTCCGCTACACGCGCGACCCGGCCTGGGGTTCGATTTTCAATGAGTGCAGTCTCAAGTTGTTCCACGGCGCGAACCCGGCCACCGGCGGCTCGTGTACACCGTCATCGGCGGGCTGGATGAACATCACCGACGGCGCCGTCTGTCCCACCGGCGGGATCAAGTGCGGCACGACCAGCGAGAGCTGCACGCCCAACACGATCTGCGGGACGCTCATGGTCGGCGACCACTTCTCGCCGTTCGCTGTGTTCGCGCCGCTCCCCAGCTTCACCCCCGCCATCACCGTACCGGGTGACATGATTGTCGAGGCCACCAGCCCGGCGGGCGCGACGGTCACGTTCGTCGCCACCGCGACCGACCCCACCGATGGGGCGCTGGACCCGGTGTGCACGCCGGCCTCGGGATCGACCTTTGCGATCGGCACGACCACGGTCACCTGCACCGCGACCAACAGCCTCGGCATCTCCGCGTCGGCGTCGTTCACGGTTACGGTGCCGGACACAACCAGGCCCGTGTTCACGAACGTACCCGGAACGATCGTCGCTCTCGCGACGACCACGGCGGGGGCGATCGTGACGTACGAGTTGCCGACCGCCACCGACGGTCTCGCCGGGCCCGTACCGGTGATCTGCACGCCCGCGTCGGGGTCGACGTTCGCACCTGGTCAGAAGACGGTCGATTGCACGGCTTCCGACGCATGGGGAAACACGGCGACCGCGTCGTTCATGGTCCGGGTCCAGTACCAGGCACCGGCCGACGGCAGCTTCTTCCTGCAGCCGATCAACCCGGACGGAAGCTCGGTCTTCAAGCAAGGGAGCACCGTCCCCGTGAAGTTCAAGCTGCAGGGCGCCAGCGCCGGCATCGCCAATCTCGCCGCGCATCTCACGGTCGCGCGGATGTCGAGCAGCGTTACCGGCACGTACGTCGAGGCCAGCTCGAACGGCGCGGCGGACGGCGGCAACACGTTCCGCTACGACGCCGCCGCCAAGCAATACATCTTCAACCTCTCCACGAAGACCATGTCGATAGGCACCTGGGTGCTGCGCGCCGACCTCGGAGACCGCGTCGAGCATACCGTCAACGTGTCGCTGCGATGATCCCGGCGACGCGTTGGCCTCTATGTCTCGCGCTGGGCTGCGTTCTCACCGCCTGCTCCGCGCAGCCGGATCCGCAACGGGAGGTCACTTCCGCGCTCGACTTCGTCACCGGAAGTGTCCAGGGCACGGTGTCCTGGCACGGAACGCCGCCACCGAACGTGACATCGATGTCGGTCATAGCCGCTACCGCCGACGAAGTTCTCTCATGGGGGACCACCCCGGACGCAAGCGGTGCCTTTATCGTCACGAACCAGCCGGTTGGAACGTACAGCGCACGCGTACAAATCGGCGGCTGCGCCCTGGCGCCGCAAAGCGTGACGGTCGCAGCGGGCGTGACGACGACCGTTACGTTCGACCTCGATGCGTACGTTGGTTCGTTGACGGGCATCCTCGCGTTGAACGGCGTCCCGGCGCCGGGTCGATCGGTTTCGCTTGGCCCGTGCGGGGTCCAGGCGACGACCGATGACGCCGGCCGCTTCACCTATGGTCCGCTTCCGGTCGGCCCCGGCACAGCCAGCACGTGGGAAACCGCCGCGGGGATCTTTGGCCCGTTCGGTAACGACCTCGGGTCGCTCAACTACACGATAGCGGCGGGTCCCGTCACTGACGTGGGCGTCTGGAACCTCGGCCTGGGGGCCGTCTCCGGAACGGCTTCTTGGAACGGAGAGCCGTTGTCGTCATGGCCGGCGACGGTTCGCCTGCGCCCGCCGGGTTTCAACTGGACCTGGGAAGCGTTCCTCGACGGCGGAGCCTTTTCGGTGGCGAACCTGGTTCCTGGCACGTACGACGCATGGGTTTCGCTCGACTGCGCCGGCTCGGTCGCCATTCAAACCCTGACGATCGCAGCCGGGGCGAACAGCCCCGCAATCTTCGATATCAGCGCCGAGGCGGGACGTGCGGTCGGACAGATCACGTCGGCGGGCGCCCCGGTCGCATCAGGCTACGTCGTGCTCAGCGGATGCGGGTCGGCCCTTGGCACCGACCCGGCCGGCAACTTCGCGACTAGTCTGCTCGCCGTCGGCAGTTACACCGCTGTCGTCTACACGTTGACGGAGACCGGATATCGATTCCTCGGGTCGCTGCCGTTTGCCATCACGGCGGGAACCACGACTGATCTCGGCACCGTCGATCTCTCGCCCTCGTTTCCCCACATCGAGGGAAACGTTACGTGGAACGGGGCCCCGGTCTCCAGCCCCGACGCCTACTTCGTGACGGGATTCAAGGGCAACGAGATGTGGTGGCGTGCCGCCCTCGACGGCCAGGGCCACTACGCGACGACCGAACCGCCTCCTCCTCCCGACGTCTACACCGCTGTTGTGCTCAGCGGCTGCGAAAGTCCGCTCGGCTCGAAGGAGGTCCGCCTGTTACCGGGACTTTCGGCCCGCGCCGACATCGATGTGACCGAAACTGCGGGGCGCGTCGTCGGCACGATCGCCGTGAACGGAACGCCGCTCCAAGGCGCAGCGATCATTCCCAACTACCAGTGCACCGCCAACGCACAAACCGTTGCCGACGGACGCTTCGTTGCGTTGCTGCCTGTCGGCAGCTATGACGCAGTCGTCACCAATGTGTCGGGAACGGTCGTGGGGAAGCTCCCTTTCACCGTCCAGGCCGGCAAGACGACCGACGTCGGCGTCTTCAATGCACGACCGGGCGCGATCATCGGAACCGTCACCTGGAACGGGGCGCCCGTCGAACCGTTTTTCGATGGCGATGGCGCGACGGTCGAGATCGAATCGGCGAGCGGTTTCCTCGATGGCGCTGTCGTCGAAGCCGACGGTCGCTACGCCATCTCACCGATCATGCCGGACACCTACACGCTTTTCGTTTCTGTCCTCGGTGGCTGCAGCATCACGCTCCCTTTCAGCGTGAACGTTCCACCAGGCGAATCGGTCGTGTTGAATATCGCGCTCGAGTCCTGGTTTGGGAAGGTGAAGGGAACGCTCACCGCCGACGGCATCGCCTCGCCTGAGACCGAGATCTTTTTCGAATCAAAAGACCTGGCGTGCGGGGTTGACACGAATACCAACGAAGACGCAACGTTCGCCAGCTACTTGCTGGCCGGGGCCTACACTGTGTGGACCCAGTACGGCGTCACTTCATTTGCAGTCAACGCGGGCCGGACGACGGACCTCGACGGTGTCGCGACCCCCACCGGCACCGGGGTGCGAATCGACGTCGACGGCGGCATTGCGGCAGTCGGAGGAATCTCGCTCGAGTTCTCCCAGGTGATCGAAGCGGGACACACGACCATCGCGGCGACCGGCACCGGACCACCACCCCCGACCGGCTATCAGGTCCTCGGCTTTGCCGGGCAGAAGCACTACTGGGACATCGACACCAGCGCGCACTACCTCGGATCGATCCAGGTGTGCATCCATTACGATCAAGCGTGGGTCAGTGGAAACGAGTTGCTGCTTCGCCTTGTTCACGACGGCGGCACCGGCTTCTTGAACATCACGACCAGCCTGAACACGACCACAAACGTGGTGTGCGGTATGACGAATTCCCTTTCGCCATTCGCGATCGTTGAACCCGACACGGCGATAAACACCCCACCCCAAGTCAGCGTGCCGACCGACATGGTTCTGGAAGCGACCCGATCGACCGGCGCGATTGCGACCTTCGTTGCAACGGCGACCGACGTCGAGGACGGCGATCTCGTGCCGAGCTGCACGTCCGCCCCTGGCTCGCTCTTTCCGCCGGGGAATACGCCGGTCACCTGCACGGCCGTCGACGCGGCCGGCGCCAGTGCGACGGCGACCTTCAACGTCGCGGTACGGTTCCAGACACCGGCCGACGGCAGCTTCTTCCTGCAGCCGATCAACCCGGACGGAAGCTCGGTCTTCAAGCAAGGGAGCACCGTCCCCGTGAAGTTCAAGCTGCAGGGCGCGAGCGCCGGCATCACCAATCTCATCGCGCATCTCACGGTCGCGCGGGTGTCGAGCAGCGTTACCGGCACGTACGTCGAGGCCAGCTCGAACGGCGCGGCGGACGGCGGCAACACCTTCCGCTACGACACCGCAGCCAAGCAGTACATCTTCAACCTCTCGACGAAGGCCATGTCGACGGGCACCTGGTCGCTGCGCGCCGACCTCGGCGACCGCGTCGAGCACACCGTCAACGTGTCGCTGCGATAGGAGGCGCCGCGTACGCGGCGCGCTGCGCGAATCGTTCGACTCCACTGAACGATCCGTTCAGATCTGGCCGCGCGCCGACGGGGTGATACTTCGATCGGCGCGCCACGCGCGCGGCACGCCGCTTGCCAACCATGGGGGCACCACGCAAAGGAGCGCCCCATGACTTCACGGACCGACCCTCGTTTTCTTGCACCCGCCCTCCTCCTCGCCGCCGCCGCGTTCGGATGCGCAGCGCCCGATCGCCGCGCCCCCGACGCACCGCAGGTCTTCGAAGTCGCGCTGACCGCCGCCACGCCGGCCGGGCTCCCGCAGTGCACGAAGGCGCTGCAGGGGACGACGGCCGCGACGGAATCGCCGGCGGGGATCTGGACGTGCCAGGGGACGTGGGTGTCGATCCCGTGCACGAACGGGCTCGGCGGCGCGGTGGCGTACGCGAGCGCGACGAAGTCGCTGTGGGCGTGCACCGCCGGGCAGTGGGTGGCGGTCTTGTTGCCGGCCGGGCCGCAGGGGCAACCGGGCATGAAAGGCGACACGGGTGCGCCGGGTATGGACGGGAAGGCCGGCGCGACGTCGATCGTCGCGCAGACCGTGGAGCCGGTGGGCGTGAACTGCGCGAACGGCGGGACGCGGGTCGCGTCGGGCGTCGACGGAGACGGCGACCACCATCTGGCAGATGGCGAGATCATGGAGATCAGCTACGTCTGCAACGGCGCCCCTGGGCCGGCTGGCGCAAACGGCGCGCCGGGCGCGCAGATCACCGTCACGCCGGAAGCCGCGGGAACGAACTGTCCGAACGGTGGGCAGCGTATCGCGGTCGGCGTCGATGCGAACAGGAACGGCGCGCTCGACGACGGCGAAGCCGCGGTCTCTTACGTTTGCAACGGCGGGACGATGCCGGCGGACGGAGGCGGCAGCACCGACGGCGGGACGACCCCGGCGGACGGAGGCGACGACGGCGGCGCTCCCGCGGATCTGACGGTGAGCTGCGCGAGCCCCGCTCTTGACGCCGTCGTGAACGTCGCTCCGGGAAGCCCCATCACCTTCAAGGGTGTGGTGCGCGGCGCCACGGGCACGACAACCCTCGCGGTCAACGGCGTCCCGACGATGTTCGGCGCGGACGGCGCCTTCTCCAAGCTGTTGACGACCCGCTACGGCCTGAACCACGTCGTGCTCGATATCGCCGACGCTACGGGACGCTCCGATCACACCCTGTGCTCGTTCCTGGTCGCCGAGCAGTACGCCAACGAGAACACGCTGTACAACGACACCGTCGCGCTGCGACTGAATCAATCGGCGATCGACGACGGCGTCCGCACCGGACCGATCGACAGCCTCGCGGACGTCCTCGCCACCGCCATCAACAGCGACGGACTCCCCAAATCGCTCCACGAGGCGCTGCTGAAGTCGAATCCTGTCTACAAGGATGATTCGAGGCAGGTCGACTACCAGAGCCTGTCGTTGCCCGGACCCAACACCGTCAGCGCGACGCTGGTCGACGGCGGCATCAAGGTCCACGTTCGGATCGAAGACCCGCTCGTCCACATGCGCGTCGGCTACGAAGTGTTCCCCGGCGTGCCGACGGTCCACACGACCGGCGAAGCGAGCGCCGACTTCATGGACGTCGATGCCACCTTCGACGTCGCGATCGCGAGCGGACGACCGACGGCCCGGCCACGTTCCGTCGCCGTGACACTGGGGACAATCGACACGCATTTCGATGGCCTTCTCGGCCTCGTCCTCGATATCGCCGTGACCAGCTCGAGTGCGCTGGTTCGCGACATCGTCTCGGCGGGGCTTCGGGACAGCGTGAACGCGATCCTGAACGACGTGCTCGACAACATCGTCTCGAACCTCGACGTCGCGAGCCTGGGGACCAGCTTTTCCGTGCCGCGCTTCGACGGCACCGGCACCGTCAGGATCTCCTTCGGCGTCGGCTTCTCCACGGTCGTCGCCACCCCCACCCGCGCGCTGGTCGGCCTCTCCACCAAATTCGTGGCGCCCGCCGCGCATACCCGCTTGACGCTCGGCGTTCCGTTCCCGACGGGAACCGTGCTCGACGATCCCGCAAGCGCGGAGGCGGTCACGGTGGCGGAGCACGTCGGCGTCCTCCAGCAGGCGCTGCAGGCGTACTGGCGCGGCGGCGGGCTCGATGGCGCGATCACGACGACGGGCGGCGCGAACGTCGCATTCACGACCATGCTGCCGCCGGTCGTGTTCATCCAGAACGACGGCTCGCTGGGGCTCGATCTGGGCGTCTCCGCGAACGTGTCGCTTCCGGGCGCGACCGCGCCGATCCAGGCGCGCGCCGCCATCCGCGCCCGCGCGACCGCCACGCTCTCGAGTGACGACCCCACCTTCTCCGACGTGACGCTGACCGAGTCCAGGGTCGTCACGGCCGATCAGATCACTGACGCCGACGCCGCGACGGTGGGCGCCACGCTCATCGCGCTGCTCACACAGATGGCGGAGCGGTCGCTGAACGATTCTCTGCCGCAGCTGCCGGTGCCCGCGTTCACCATTCCCGAGGCGCTCGCGCCCTACGGGTTACCGGCGGGCGCGAAGCTGGGCATCGTCGACCCGGCGCTGACGCTGTCTGGCCGGCACGCCGTGCTGCGCGGAGCCTTCGGCGTCCGCTGACGGCGGCGCGCCGCGCCCCTCACCCGCCACACACCGGGTTCGCCCCCACCACCGGCGGCGCGGCGCACGTCCCCGCATCCGAGCACGTCTCGGTCACGCACTGGCCGTTGTCCGTGCACGCCGCGCCGATGTCCAGTTGCGCCACGCAAGTCATACCTCCCGCATCGCAGTACGAGCCGTCGGCGCATTCGTCGGCCTGGTCGATGCACGCGGCCCCAATTGGCTTGCGGGCGGCGCAGGTTCCGGTGGTCACGTCGCAGAAGTTGCCGTCGACGCAGTCGCCGGCGGGGCCCGACAGGGCGCAGGCTTCGCCGGTCGCCATCAGGGCGACGCACATGGTCCCGTCGCAATGGAGGCCGTCGTCGGCGTAACAGAGAAATCCCATGTCGGGGACGTCGCCGGTGATCGTGCCGCTGTAAAGGATGACGCCGCTGCGCACGGTGCCCACGCAGGGCGCACCGCCCGCGGTCCCGCGCGTCTGCGTCTGACACTTCCGGACCTGCATGCCGTTCGCGAAGCCGGAGACGCAGCGCGCGTCGCCGGCCGACGGCGCCGGGCAGTCGGCGTCCTGGATGCACGCGCCGACCACGCCGCCGAACGCTTGCGCGCACGTGGCCGGCGGAACGATGTCGCCCTCGCAGAAGCCCGGCTGACTGGAGACGCTCATCAACGTCGACAGGCAGGATTCGCCGGCCGT
>Ga0070700_100000340_pt1 | contig 24160 bp, 25 predicted proteins | sample KBSK5101metaG_FD_65456 | JGI IMG/M metagenome (GOLD analysis project Ga0070700, IMG submission 65456) | Corn, switchgrass and miscanthus rhizosphere microbial communities from Kellogg Biological Station, Michigan, USA - KBS K5-10-1 metaG | ecosystem: Host-associated > Plants > Roots >...
CCGCGCTCGCGCAGCACTTCTTCATGCAAACCAATCGCCTCGCGAACGTTCGTGAGCGCTTCGTCACGCGTCCTTCCCTGGCTGATGCAACCCGGAAGGCTTGGAACCTCCGCAACAATGAACCCATCTTCGCCCGGATATAGCAGAACTCGTCGTGTCATGAGGTAGATTGTAACCGCATCCGGTTTTACAGGCCAACATGTATAGGAACACGAAGCGGAACATCGTGCAGATTGTTACCGTACTCTCCTGCGTTCAGGTAAAATCACTTTCACTGAGGATTTATGTATTGTCCTAACTGCGGTCAGCAACAGGTCTCCGAGGAGATGAGGTTCTGTTCACGTTGCGGGCTCGCGCTAAGCGGGTTGGCGGAGTGGATGGCCGGTGACATGCTCGTCAAACGCGCGGACGAAACGCGTGTGTTATCCCCCTCCCGGAGGCGCAAAGCGAGGCGTCGCGCCGCCAAACTGATGTTCTTCAGTGGCGTGCTCATGCCTATTGGCATCCTGATGAGCGCCGCAGTCGACGAGCCCTGGCCGCTGGTTCTTCCGGCGCTTCTCTTTTTTGCATCTCTCGTGTGGATGGTTTATGCGCGTCTTTTCATGGACGACTCCGCACCGATGATCAACCCGGGAGCTCAGCCATCAGCTTTCGGACCTATGCCGACGCGAGCATCGTTAACCCCGCCAACTAACATTCCTGACTTTGGCCGCCAGCAAGTAAGGACAAACGAGTTGGCTCAGGCACCGAGCGTGACTGAACACACCACCAAGCTCCTCGACCACGACTAGAGGATGTTCACCGCACGTCCTGCCAGCAACGCAATAACCAGCAACGAGATCATCGCCTGAATCATCATCAGTAACTTTGCCCAGCGCGACAACACGGGTACGTCTGTCGGTGAGAACGCTGTACTCGTGTTAAAGGCCAGAAACAAGTAGTCAACGAAGTGTGGCTCCCATTCTTCTTCTCCGGCGGCGATCTTCGCATCAGGGTGCATGGTCATCTGTGGAAATAGGAATGCTCCGTCGGTGTGACCGGGTTGTTGGGCCCGTTGGTGTGGTCCACCTCCGTCCAGTCGCCAGTACCATGAGGCGAAGACCAGAAAGTTTGACACCCAGAGCGCGGCAGCGGAACGCAACAGTCGCTGCGGCGTTATCTGGTGTTCCGTCACTTCGGCAAGGAGTGAGTAAACTGAAAAGATTAGAGCAACGGTTACGATGAAGTTGAGAACGTACCCCAGGAAGTGACTCACTGCGTGACTGCCGCCACGATGAGAAAGCAGTATTGGTACGAGCAGCGCGATGACGATCGCCACGACGAGCCAGCGTGGCGCGCCGGCCATCAAACTTGGCGGCAACGCTGCGTATAAACCTCCCACAGCAAGCATTGCCACCAACGGAGGCCAGAGCGGTTCAGCAGGCTGGCTGCTCTTTCGACTGAGACTAGCTACTCTGCGTTCTCGCGTACGATTTTCCTTTATCGGATTGTTCGTCGCTTGCCTGGTCCAACAACTCAATCACCGATTGGTCTAATTCGAGCCTGGTTGCTTCAATCAAATCGTTCAGTTGCTCCACGCTAGTGGCGCTCGCAATCGGCGCAGTGATACTGGGACGTCCTATCAACCAGGCCAGCGCAATCTGCGCGGGAGTCGCGTTGTATCGCGCCGCCACCTGGTCCAATGCCTCGACTATACCGAAGCCACGTTCATTCATATATTTCTTAACTGTTCCCCCACGAGCGCTCCCGGACAGATCGTCTTCCGATCGATACTTGCCCGTCAGAAATCCCGCCGCCAACGAGTAGAAGTTGATCACTCCAAGACCTTCTTTGACGCACAGCGGCTCCAGTTCGTCTTCGTAAACTGCACGGTCGTAGAGATTGTAAAGAGGTTGCAGACTCTCATACCGCGCAAGACCGTGGCTCTTACTCACGTTCAAAGCTTCCGCAAGCCGTGCGGCGCTGTAATTGGAAGCGCCGATCGCCCTAACCTTACCTTGTTTGATCAACTGATCGTACGCCTCGAGAGTTTCTTCGAGCGGCGTTTCAGGATCGTCCTTGTGCGATTGGTAGAGATCGATGTAGTCAGTTTGCAATCGTCGCAGCGAGTCGTCAGCCGAGCGCAGGATATAGTCTTTCGCAAGTCCTTTCTTACCCCCGCCCATATCCATTCCGACTTTGGTCGCGACGATGACTTCCTGCCGTTTTCCGCTGCGCTTCAACCAGTTCCCGATAATCTCTTCCGACTCTCCACCCTGATTACCCGGCGCCCACCGGGGATAGACGTCGGCAGTGTCGATGAGATTGAATCCGGCTGATACGAACGCATCGAGTATTGGAAACCCCTTCCCTTCGCTAACCGTCCAGCCAAACACGTTGCCACCCAACGCCAACGGTGCAACTTCCAAACCAGAATTGCCTAACTTTCTTTTGTTCATAGTAAAGAAATTCTACCTCAGGATAGTGATCTTCGTAACCGGATGAATCTCCCAGGCGGTGGCGCGCCAGTTGTCTGGTCTTTGAGGATGGATGTTCTCGGATTCTTCGGCGTGACCGGCGTCGAAATACAACCAGCCTTCGAACTCACACCAGTGGCCCACTAGCTGCGCTTGCAGCGTTTGTTCAGACGACTCTCTTAAATTTGGCGTGACCTCGACCACAACCTGCTCGGTCTTTGCGGCGCCGTCTTGTTTCGCGATTACGATGTGAATGTCACGACGACAAGGGTTGAAGCAGTTTGTTGCTTCGGGCCGGGCATACGCGACGTCGATCACCTGACCCTGGACTCTGGCGGCACGATCGTTGGACCAGCGACTACTATCGTCACCTGGTTGGAGTAACGCATCGAGCGTGACTTTCGAATCGAAATCGGCAGCCTGGGGAATCGTGGTCCTGTTCTTTAAGCGATGCAGATTGCGCGCATTCGCGGTCAGCGCAATCCCCACATCCGGACAATTCCGTGCGAGCACGATCCAAACCGCCGCAATAACAACAATGACGACACCAACGAACAGCAATGTTCGGTTCCTGGTCAGCATGGCTAACTCTCTCTGCGGCCCTCTGCGTATCTCTGCGATCTCTGCGTTAAAAAGCGCCATTAAAACGCAGAGATCGCAGAGATACGCAGAGGGCCGCAGAGAAATCCTAGAAAAGAATTGCGCCTGCGCTCGCTCTGAACGCGTACCAGACGCCAAAGCAGATACTGAATACGGCGGCCAACGTTTGTAGTCCTTGATGAAGGTGAGTGAGTTTTCCGGAGGCGAACGCGAAAGGCAGGCCGATTAGTCCCGACATCAGGAGCATGCCCACGATCGATCCGAATCCGAAAGTCGCCACGTACAAGAAACCAATCAACGAGGAACTGATCTGCGTCAGCACGAGCAACGTTAAGGCGCCAGATCCTGCGAGACCGTGCATCATGCCGACCAAAACAGGCTTCCATCCAATACGCGATACCGCGTGTGAGTGAGCAGCTTGCGAACTCGGAATGTGCTTGTTTTCGTGTTCGTGAAAGTGGACGTGCGTGTGCGATAGACCATCGTGACTGTGCTGGTGTACGTGTACCTCTCTGTTCCTCCGCACCGCGCGCCAAAGAGCGCTAACACCCAAAGCAATGATCATGAGCGCCACGCCAAACTCAAGCCATCCACTTACTCGTTCCGGAATCGCGATCCGCAACGACAACACTATGACGCCAACAATCAGTAGCGACACCGTGTGTCCTGCGCCCCAGAGTGCACCGACGAGCGCGGAACGAAAGACATTCTTATGCCAGCTCACAATCGTCGATATCGCCACGACGTGATCGACTTCCGTTGCGTGTTTTAATCCAAAAACCAGTCCGACACTCAGGACGGCAAGTAAGTTGAACGAACCCGGGTTTTCCAGCATACGCGCGCGTTAGCATATCAACGATGCACGCACTACGAAACCCGCGAAGGTCAAAGAACCCGAATATCCTCCTGCCTCCGGGGATCGACTTCAAAGTGGTCCGCGAACTGCCCACTGAAACCTGTCACTTCGATCGTCTGGCCTGGACTGAGGCCACTCACATCGATGCCCGTCGAGGCGGCAACGAATACATTGATCTCGCCCGAACCGTCATTGACGACGATGATGAATCCAAACGGCAGATCGTTGACGATCGGCTGCGTGATCGTTCCCGTGATGCGCACGATCGAGCCTTCCGTCGCTTCATTCACGTCTCCGGTCGCGACCGGCAGGGGCTGAACCTTTGGACCACTGCCATGAGCTTTAACCGCCGTAACATCTACAAGCACGAGCAGTCCGGGTAAGACACTTTCGGCAAGCGTGCCAGTCACGCGCACTTGTTGTCTCAACCCGAACCCGAGGTTGTCAGATGTGCTGACATAAATGCCACCGGTGCGATCCTGGATAGCGAACCCCTGCTCGAACGTGCTCGAACTGAATGCGCCGGAAGGCACTGTGACAACTCCGTCGATCGTAACAACCGTACCGAGTGGTAAGCTGCGCGCTTCGGCAATCGAAAGGGTCGGCGGCGCCGCATGTGCGGTGGCAAAACTGATAAGGAAGATCAAAGTGAGTAAAGCCGGCGCTACGAATCGGCGCTGGCGATTCTTGTGAGTCATGAGTCTTCTCCTGAAGTAGATGGCTCGATGGGGGAGCGAGCGGGTTGATAATCGAACAGTAAGCCGGTAATCATTGCCATCGAAAGATCTTTAATGCAACTACAAAACTGATGAGACACCACGCCAGCAGTATCGCAATCGGAAGCCAGTTGGACCACAGCGACGCGCCCTCGTTCATCAACGCGCGCAGCACGTTGTTGAGCGCAGTGAGCGGCAGCGCCTGGATGAACGGTTGCAGGAGCTGTGGAAATCGTTCCGACGAGAAGAACGTGCCCGACAACAACCACATCGGCAGCATGATGAAGTTCATCAAGCCTGACACACCTTCAATCGTCGTCGGCCGCGCTGCCACAAGCAATCCGATTCCCGAAAAAGTGAAGCCACCAAGAATCGTAATCAGCACCACGCTCAGCCACGAGCCACGCACTGTAAAGCCAAACACGAGCCACGCGAAGACAATAACGGCTGCGACTTCAAGCACCAGAAACACGAGGCGCGATAACATGAACGAAAGCAGGTAATGCGAACGACGCATCGGTGTCGCCGCAAAGCGCTTGAGGAGTTTGCGCGAACGCGCGATCACGACCGTGAATCCCAGGCCCCACAATCCGCTGCCCATTAAGTTCATTCCGATCAAACCCGGAACTAGAAAATCAACGTAACGAGCACCCGGTTCAGTAACCTTCTCTTCACCAACGTTCGCTACATCAGATCGTCCCCTGCCTCTCTGCAAAACATCGTCAACTAAGAGTCGCGCTGTGCGGCTCTCGGGTCGTGTTGGATCAAAACGGTAGGCAAACGCGTCGTTATCCGGTTTGACGACAATCGATACCTTCCCGCTTCGCAGTGCTTGCGCGGCTTCGCCGGGACTCATCACCTTCGCAGTAATCTCAGACGAATGAGACAAGACGTTCGCAGTATCACTTACCCTCGTGTCGCTGGCGGCGCCTTCGACCGCAACGAGTATCTTATCCGGCGCGGTGTTGCGAAAGGCGATTCCGAGTGCGAACGTCATCAACACCGGGAAAATGAAGACCCAAAACACCGCCTCTCGTTCGCGCAGGAACTCGCGCATACGCATCGTGGTCAGTTCAACCAGTGGATGCAGCGTTCGCGGTTTATCGTTTCCGCGCCAGCCTTTTTCCTGGACCAGAGTTTCGTTTGCTTCAGCCATCGCGGAGCATTCTCCCTGTCAAACTGACGAATACGTCTTCGAGTGTCGCCTGGTGTGTGGTGAGCGTGACGAGTTCTGATTGTTGCCGTTTGATCTCGGCGAGCAAGGCCGGCAAAGCGACGCCGATCTCGGAAACGGTGAGCGCATAGACGTCGGCGCGTTTGTGCAAGTGATTAACTGCGGGGAGTCGCTTCAACGGCTCCTCAGCAAGCTCCTGCGTAACACTGAACTCTATGATCTGATCGGCGCCGAGCGATTCGATTAACTCGGCCGGCGTTCCGAGCGCGATCATCTTTCCATGGTCCATGATCGCGACGCGGTCGCAGAGACGCGCCGCTTCTTCCATGTAGTGCGTCGTCAGGAGAATGGTGCCACCGCTCGCGCGAAATTTTTCGACTATGTCCCACAGAGAGAGACGCGCCTGTGGATCGAGTCCGGTGGTCGGTTCATCGAGAAACAGCAGTTCCGGATCGCTTACGAGGGCACACGCAACTGCGAGCCTTTGTTTCTGCCCGCCTGAGAGTTTGCCCACTCGCGCATTTCGTTTCTCTTCGAGGGCAACCGTGTGGATAACGTCATCGACGCTGTGTCCGCGTTGATAGAAACTGCGAAAGAGTCGCAACGTCTCGACAACCGTCACCTTTTCCGCGAGCTGAGTTTCCTGTAACTGAACACCGATGCGTTCGCGCAGCGCGCGGTCGTCGCCGCCTTTAGACCAGCGCTGGCCCAACAGTTCAACCGTCCCCTCATCAGAGGGCGTCAGTCCTTCCAATATCTCTACCGTGGTCGTCTTCCCGGCCCCATTTGGACCAAGCAGCCCAAAACACTCGCCTGTGAACACCTCCAGATCGAGTCCATTGACAGCCGTCACATCCGCGAACCTCTTCACGAGTCCCGAGCACCGCAACGCGACTCTTTGTGATGTGTGCTCCGCCGTTCGCGCAACGGGTGATGTTTGCGTTGACATAAGTATGTTGAAATATGGCAGAGAGTATCATCCCGTTTACCGAATTGCGATAAGAGTAGAGTAGATTGTACCTTTAGCCGCGGATTAACGCTGAAGCCGCGGATCAGATGTGGTCCGCCGAATCTTTTTAAATTTGAGTATTGAAGCGTAGTTGATATGCACATTCAGTCGATTGAGAACGAACGGGATTATCGGGAAGCACTGAAGGAAATCGATGGTCTGATGGACGCGCGTCAAAACACTCCGGAAGGTAATCGACTCGACGTGCTCGTCAAATTAGTTGAGGCGTGGGAAGAAAGGCATTGGCCTTTAGAGCGCCGAAGGCGCGGAATATGGAAGCCAGGGGCAAGCGCGAAGCGCGTCGCCCCTGGATGAATACAAAAAAGAAGGGCCCAGGCCTGAAAGGCCGAAATATTATTACGCCCTGTCAGGGCTGGATGGCTTTTTAATTCTGTACCAGGGGCGACGCGCTCCGCTTCGCTTCGCGCTTGTCCCTGGCTTTCATATCCCGCGCCTTCGGCGCTGTTGGCCCATTGGCGGAAAAGAAACCGTGATGTTATATCCACGGGTTAACACTCCAACTAGCTGAACTGTAGTGTCGTCAGCTCTGGTACGCGCGGCCGGCGAGACTCGCGACGACCGTTACTAATTCCGCCGAGTCGACAGGTTTAGGAAGGTGAAACTGGAAACCGGAGCGAAGGACGCGCATACGATCCTCGGCGCGGGCGTAGGCGGTGAGGGCGGCAGCGGGGATTTGGCCGCCGTGCTCCGCAGGTAACGCGCGGATCTTTGAGATTAGTGAGTAGCCGTCCTCATCGGGCATTCCCAGATCGCTGATGAGAATGTCGGGCTTGTGTTGTTCCAGTGCCTCCAGGGCTTCGGCAACGGAACAACTGGTTATCACTTCAGAGCCACACTCCTTAAGCACTTCGCAAATCAATTCACGTGTGTCCGCTTCATCGTCGACTACCAACACCTTGATCCCCTGAAGCGACGGCAAACCCTCGAAAGGAATCACCTCGTCGCCTTGAATCGGCTGAGGAGGCTCAGCTTCTTTCTGATCACTGATCACGCCAACGAACGGCAGCGTGATCGTGAAGGCCGCGCCGTGCCCTTCTCCTTCGCTATGCACATTCACGCTGCCACCATGAAGGTCGACGAGTTGACGCACAATCGACAGGCCCAGGCCGAGGCCGCCGTGTATACGCGTGGTGCTCGCATCCGCCTGACGAAAGCGATCGAAAACATAAGGAAGGAACTCTTTGCTGATGCCCACGCCTGAATCAGTCACGACTATCTCGGCGTGCGAGTCGACACGTTGCACCTTGACTTGGATCTCGCCGCCCTTCGGCGTGAACTTCACCGCGTTGGTCAAAAGGTTCCAAACAATCTGTTGCAGACGATCAGCGTCTCCCGAAATTGGACCAGCCTCCGCGTCCAATATCGTTCGCAACTGAATGCCTTTAGCTTCGACTGCCGGACGAACCGAGTCTATGGCCGAGTTGACTATGGATATCAAATCAACTGTGCGCACATCGAGTCGGAGCTTCCCGGAAATAATGCGCGACACATCAAGGAGATCCGCAACTAATTGCGCCTGGGATTTGGCGTTGCGATAGATAGTTTCAACTGCGCGTTCCACATTCGCCGGTGTGAGTTTGCCGAGACGCATCATGTGCGCCCAGCCCATGATCGCGTTCAACGGATTGCGCAACTCGTGTGAGATTGTAGCGAGAAACTCGTCTTTCAAGCGATTTGCTCGCTCCGCTTCACTGCGCGCCAGCTTTTCACTTGCGAGGAGCCGCGTTCGCGCTTCGATTTGCGATTGCAACTCGGCTTCACGCGCGACTCGTTCCGTCACGTCCTCGATGATTGTCAGCGTTCCGATTACTCGACCTTCATGACTGAGTGGAGAGATTCGCACCGCCTGTTGCATCTGCGTGTAGCCGTGCCCGACAGAGACAGCCGGTATCGAGATCAAGTAACCGTGCAGTGCTTGCGATAACACTCGCACCTGACCTTCAAGTGCCCATTTGTATTGTCGATCGAGGCGACGTTCGACCAACTCGGGAAACAACTCGAGCAGGTTGTTACCGATTACATCCTGCGCGCGTTTGCCGGTGTGCTCTTCCATCCAGTGATTCCACTGGACGACGTTCAAGTCACCGTCAGTCGTAACAATGCCCTGCGCCGCAAGCTCGTGCATCCAGTGCAAGACCGCAGCGTTGAGCAGTGTTTCGTTGGAGACTGTCTCTGTCATTCGCAATCTGAACAGCGAAAATCGTTGGTCTAGGATAACGCCGAAGGCGTTCGCTAATTACAGCCCAGGGTTGGAGCGCAGCGACAACCCTGGGAATTCCACACCAACAATCGTTTGAACCCTGTAAGGGTTATTCCCGCACAAGGCCTAACCCTTCCAGGGTTTAATGCTTTTCTTTTATGCTCAATCCCCAGGGTTATCGCTGCGCTCCAACCCTGGGCTGTAATTAGCCAACGCCTGCGGCGTTATCAAAATCGATTAGGAACCAGCAAAGCCTTCGGCGTTTATTTTCCTTGTTGCGCCTCCCAAACGTCGACTTCCTGAATCAAACGATCGAGGGAGGCGACGCTCAACACAATTACCAGGAATCCCTTTACTGAACTGTCGCGAATTTGAAACGCCGTGTAGACCACGAGGGCGTAATGCATCTCGGTTTTGTCTGTCGTCGTAGACCCGATCAACTCGTCGAGCGTCTCGAGATGAAGACGGGGCACCGAGAACGTGACGTGAACGTTCAGCAAATTCCCAAACATTCCCAAACACGCGTTCAAGAGAATGTTGCCAACCTCGGTCAATACTTCTCGCGCCGATTCATCAAGGAAAACTGACGACTGGTGGCCGTCAGTCAGTAAGTCAGTGAGCTGCACAGCGCCCGCGTAGTTCAATATCAACAGCGCATCGCCGGCAACTGGTCCGGCAAACACCTGATGAATCGAGGCCACATCTCCGGGTACAAATTTCGCCAACGCGGGGCGCAACTCTTCAGTGCGATAAACTGCCACCTCCGGCGGATAGAGCAATACACGATGGCCCGTCAGCTCCGAGAGCGCCGCTCCCGTGCGCGCGAAAGCGATGTTGATGAGTTCGGAAAGCGCGTCACTCTGTCGCTCAGTTAGTTTCACTGGTAGCTCCTTCCGCGAGAGCTGCCTCGACCGCGGCAATCACTTGTTCTGAGACAAACGGTTTATGAATAAAGGACAGCGCACCTGCCTCCTCCGCCATCTTACGCGTCGAGCTTTGGATGTCAGCGCTCGCAACCACCACTAACACCTTCGGATCCATCTCACGCAGTTTCCCGAGCACGTCGAGCCCGTACATCCCTTTCATCACGAGATCGAGCAACACCAGGACGGGCTTTTCGAGAAAGTAGACCTCGAGCGCCGCCATGCCATCAACCGCTTCCACCACTTCGTAACCGGCAGCTTCGAGAATGCGTCGCAGGGTTCTGCGCGAAAGCGCCGAATCATCGACGATCAGAATCTTTTGGGTCATACGACCTCCATGATGGCGTGGGCCATATCGTCCAGAGCGATACTCTTATCGCTCAGTCCCGCTTCCATTACCACGGATGGCATACCATACACGACACAGCTGCTCTCCGCTTCAGTGAAGACAACGCCGCCCTGAGCTTTGATCCATGCGGCACCCTCCTTACCATCCGATCCCATTCCGGTCATCACCACACCCAGTACGCGATTGCCATAAACTTCCGCCGCGGATTTAAAGAGCACATCCACTGCCGGCCGGTGCAGCATATCAAAGGGTTTCGCATCAAGATGTGTAACAACTTTGCCGCTCCCATCACGTTTCAACGTCAAGTGACGACCAGCTTGCGCAAGAAAGACGTAACCGGGCTTGACCTCGTCTCCTTCCGCTGCCTCTCGTACCTGGAGTTGAGATTGTTCATTCAACTTCGCCGCGTACATCTCGGTGTAGCCGACCGGCATGTGCATCACCATCACAACCGGCACCGGAAAGTCTTCCGGCAACTGCGGTATCAATCGTTTCAGCGCCTGTGGTCCACCCGTCGAAATACCAATCACCACGAGGTCCACCGAATGGTTTCCGAAGATTTTCGTCGCGGGCGTGCTGATCACCGGACTCAGCGGTGGTGGTGCAGTGGAAATTCTGTTCAGCGCGATGTTCCCGGCTGCTTTCACCTTTTCGATCAATTCCGTGCTTACTTCAAAGATCTTTTCACTCGCAAGTGCAGTTGGCTTTTGAACAAAATCGACCGCGCCCGCATCGAGAGCCGTCAGTGCTGCTTCGGCAGTCTCCTTCGCAACGCTCATGATGATGATCGGCACCGGCCGGCGCTGCATTTGTTCGCGTACGAAGCCGACGCCATCGAGCTCAGGCATGATCAGATCGCACGTGACTACATCCGGATCGAGTTCTTCAACCAGGTCGAGTGCTTCGCGACCGTCGCGCGCGGTTCCGACAACCTCGACGAACGGACTACGAGAGAGGATCTCTCTGACCACCTTTCGCACATAAGCGGAATCGTCGACCACCACTACTCGTAAGACTCGGTCCATCGTTACCGTGCTCTCTCGCGCTTCGCATAAACAAAAGCGTCGTCAATTTCGGTCAGGTTAAAATCGGTCGTCAGCCTTAATAAAGATTCGGCGGCGCCGACAAACAGGTAACCCGGAGGCCGCATAAACCTGGAAAAGGAACGGACTACCCGGCCAATCGCGCTTTCAGAAAAGTAAATAAAAACGTTACGACAGAAAATGAAGTCTGCGTTTGCCTGGGGCGCGATCTGGCCTTCGTCAATAAGATTCGCAAGTTTCCACTTTACTCGTGAATGCAGTTCGCTCTTTACGCGCGAGCATGAACCTTCCGCGTCGAAATAGCGATCACGTAGATGGGCCGGCAGATTTCGAAACGCACGATCGCGATAAACACCTGCTTCGGCTCGCGCGAGCGCATTTGAGCTTGCGTCACTGGCAAAAATCTCGATCGGCATTTTTTCAAACCACCCAGCTTCGTTCAAAGCCATTGCAATCGTCAACGGCTCTTCGCCGGTAGCGCACGCAGCGCTCCAGATTCGCAACGTCGAATGCGGGTTGCGGGCGTGCCACTGCGGCACGAGTGTTTGGACCAAAGCCTTTATCTGATCAATCTCGCGCCAGAAGTACGTCTCCTGCACTGAGAGTGCGTTCATTACATCCTGCCATTCAGTGTTCGCAGCCGTGTCGTACTTCAACAAGTAGTAATAGTCGAGATATGACGTGAAACCTCGTTCGATAACGAGCGGCGAAAGTTTGTCGATCAGCAGGTCGCTCTTGCCATTGTCAAAGAACATCCCGGTACGTTCGTTGATCAAGTTTCGAATCAGGGTGGTAGTGCCCTCAGGCAACGCCAGATCATGTGAACGTGACACCATAGTTCCCGTTGAATGTTTATCCACAGATTACACAGATAATCTGCGTAATCTGTGGATAGCCCTTACTCGCGTTGCCCACTCTTCCCCAATGCAAGCTGCGCGGCGTGTGCCACGTCCGGATCGTCATGTTTAACAAGACCGGAAACGATCCCGGCGATACGATCGCCACCGATCTGCCCCAGCGAATCAAGGGCCGCAATCCGAACGTGGTTAAACTTCTCGTTTTCGATCACTCTCCCGAGGGCCTCAACAGCATCTGGCGACCTTCGGCGACCCAGGGCTCGCGCACTGAAGTAGCGTACCCAAACGTCGTCATCGGAGAGGCCTTCGATTAACGGCTGAACTACCTCGGGAGTATCCATCACACCCAGCGCACGAGCCGCAGCGGCGCGAACACTCGGTGTTTCGTCTTTGATTGCATGCATGAGAACGTCGAAAGCCCGTTCATCTTCGACGTACGGCAGGTGCTCAATGGCCGCGCACTTCACGCGCTCGTTTGGGTCGCGGCTTAGTTCCACGAGGGCACTTGCCGCCTCGGCATATCCGAAGTATCCGGCGATCTTCACTGCCGACTCGCGAACGTTCGGATCTGAGTCATGAAGCAGCGGAATGATACGTCCGGACATCGACGGCGGGATGACCGAATTGAGCGCGCTGACGGCAGCCTGACGAATCGATGCGTCGTCGCTGCCGATCAGATTCAGTAGTCCATCGACTGCGCTCGGATCGCCGATTTGAGCGAGTGCATTTGCGGCATCGACCGCCAGCGATTCGTCATTGAGTGTATTTACAACTGCGGGCACTGCGCTCGAGTCGCCAATACGACCAAGCGCGACCACGGCGGAACGTCTGACTTCGAGATCTTCCGCAGTCAATTGTGAGATCAACAATTCGACAGTTGTTGAGCCATGACGCACGAGTGCTTCGATTATTTCATTACGCAGATCGACTCGTCCCATCAACCGCGTGAGCGCGCGGTCAACACTGGGTGATTTGAGCCAGCCAAGAACGAGGGCAATCGAGCGTAAGTTTTCTTTACCGGGCTCCTCCAATGCGTCGAGCAGATTCTGAACGCCGGTAGGCGAGATTTCACGGCTCGTTAGATCTGCGATGTAACTGGCTTCACCGAATTGCTGCTCGTATCGGTCGCTTAGATTAGCGAGCGCGTCAGCGATAGTGTCGGTAGGGGCAATCGGAGTATTCAGTAACGCTGTCAGAGGAGCTACAGCACTTTCATCACCTAACTGGCCCAACAGATTGATCGCCGGATCACGCAGGAGATCGTCATCCAACAGTGGCACTATTGGTGACACGATGCGTGGATCGCCAATCTTCGCGAGTGCGTCCAACGCGACAAATGCGAGGAAGAAGTCTTTTGACTCAGCGATCTCAACGAGTGCATCGACGGCTTCCATTGCCTTGAGCTTGCCCAGCGCTTCGATCGCGTGATACCGCACGTTGGTATCGTCATCCTTCAATGCCTTCACAAGCGCTTCGACTGCGCGAACGTCGCGTTGTTCACCTAACGCCAACGCTGCCTGCATTCGCAGATCCGGATTTGGACCATGCAGTAGTTCTACTAACGGAGAAAGAGTGTCTACTTCACTCGCCGCGGCCAACACCTGAAGTGCACTGTTCAATAGCGCAGGATTGTGATGATTCTCGACGACTGAGTTTAAGAGCGCCGCAATCGCTTCAGGCGCGGCACGCCGCGATGCTTCCTGGACCGCTTCGCGCCGAACTCTCCAATCGTCATCACTGAGCGCTTCGAGCATTGGCGTCGCGAGTTCGCGCTCGCGTTCAAGCCGGTCTGTGACGTCTTCGACAGTGACGATAAGTCCGGCAATCGAATCGTCGTCGCGCAGCGGCGCGATCGTGACTCGTTGCTGCATTTTGTCGAAATGTTTGGCAGGTGTTGCCGGGGCGCAAGGTATCAGGTAGTGATGAAACGCGGGCGCGAGCACTTCCACGACGCCATCGTTCAGCGATCGTTGGAGACACTTCAATAAGCCTCGCTCTTCGAGATCGGGCAGGAGTGCAGTCACAACCTTGCCTGAGGCAGTTTCCTCTGTAATCCCGGTGAGTTGGACCAGGGCGTCATCCCAAACCTGAATCACGAGGTGACTATCTGTTGTAAAGACCCCAATCCGCGTCATTCGTGTTCATCCGCCGCGGGTTTTCGTGCTCGCCGGCGCTTTGTCTTAACAGAGTCCTGGTTGCCGTTACCGCCAATCATGCTGTCCATGATCTCACCCAGTTGGCGGGCGCGGTCTGCCAAACCGGACGTGCTGGTCAACGTTGCTTTCACACCATCCGCATTGCGAGTTGTTATCTGGCGGAGTTCGATAACCGCGCCACGAATTCTATCGGCCGACTCGAGGTGGTTGCGATTCGTACTGGTAACCCGCAGCGCTTCTTTGGAAACACTTGCAACGGCGACACTCATTTCATGCGCCGTTCGTGCCTGTTCGCGCATGGCCTTTGTCACCTGGTCTGATTGCATACGCATGCTCTGCGTCGCCATGGTGATCTCCGACGATGCCTTCGCCTGCTCACCCATTGCCTTGCTGATCTCACTGATCCGCCGCGCCAGTTGAACCGCTTCCTTGGAAACCTGATCGCCGGCAACTGCCTGTTCACTCACCGCCCGCGCAGTCGCGAGCGATCCGCGGCGCATTGATTCGACTGCTGCACTGATCTGGTTGGCAGCGGCGGCTTGTTCGTTGGACGCTTTGCGCACTTGCTTCGCAACCGAGCTGGTGCTCTGCGCCGCCTTGATGATCTCTCTTGCCGCGCGGCCTTGTTCGTTCACCGCTTTGCTGACTTCCTTCGCTGTCTTGCGCATCTGTGTGGCCGACTTGACGATCTGTTGTGTAGCTTGAGCTTGCTCGATCACCGCGCTCGAAACCTGTCTCGTCTGCGTTGCGGTTGTTTCGATTGCCGTAACAACTTGCTGACCGGCAGTCAGTTGTTCTTCGGTTGCGTCAGCAATTTGTCCGACAAGCTCGGTTGTTTGATTGATGCCGGACAATATTTTCCTTAATCCCTCTGCTCCCGCTTCAGCGAGTTGACCACTTTCATCGGCGATCCGCATTCCATCACTCGCAGCGGTCACTGCTTCTCTAACCACTTCCTGAAGCGACCTGATGATCGCTGCGATATCAGACGTCGCCTGCGCAGATCGATCGGCGAGATTTCGAATCTCTTCCGCAACCACTGCAAACCCTCGCCCGGCGTCCCCGGCGCGAGCGGCTTCGATTGATGCGTTCAACGAAAGCATGTTGGTACGCTCTGCAATGATGTTAATCGTGTTGACGATGCCGCCAATCTCTTCCGAACGTTTTCCCATCTCGCGGATCACGCCGGCTGACTGCTCCATGGCCGAACGCACGCGCAGCATGCCCTGCATCGATTTCTGCGCTGCGCCGCCGCCTTCTTCGGCTTGCCGCGTTAGCTGGTTGGTCGTCTCCTCGGCACGCTTGGTCAACGCGGCGACCGAATGTAACGAACGGTCCATTTGATTAGCGTTACCGGTAGCGGTAGTCGCGGCTTCGTTAATGCGTTCCGCATTCTGAGCCACGCCCTGCACCGAGCGCGCCATCTGTTCGATCGAAGTCGATACTTCTTCAACTGACGACGCGAGGCTCTCGCTCATAGCCGCAACTTCTTCGATCGACGCAGCCATCTCGTTGATCGCTGAAGATGTCTGCTCCGCCGACACGGTGAGATCATCGGCATTTCCGGAAAGACTTCCGATAGAGGCCGCAACCTCTTCCATACTCGCTGCCGTTTCATTCACGGCCGCGGTGAGCGCCTCCGTGTCGGCGCTTACGGATTTGATCGAACCGGCAATCTCAGTCATCGCGCCGGTAACTTCCTCAGCGGATGTCGCCATGCCTTGCGTGGTGCTGTTGACCGCTTCAACTGAACGCTCGTTTTCCTCGATGGCAGCCGAGATCTGATTGATTGCCAAAGCAAGCGATTCCGCATTCTTCGTCACTTCTTCGATCGACGCGGCGTTTTCGTTGACTGACGACGCGAGCTCTTCGGTTGAAGTAGCAATCGACTCGAGTTGCGTCGTCGTCTCACCCATCGACGCGGTCATCTCGTCCGCAATAGCGACTGTTTTTTCGAGTATACGTAGCTGAACTTCCGCTCCTTCGGCCACCTCGTTGGCGGTTACGGTGATCTCGCTCGCTGATTCGGCAACTTGCACCGCTTGCTGGCGAACGAGTCCAATGTCTCGCGCGAGATTGTTGCCTGAGCTCTCCAGTACCTGAGCCATAATCCTGTCTCCCGTCATCAAACTTGTGAAATCTCGGGCTCGACTTCGTAATCCAAATCGAGCACCGCATCCAAATTCAAAATCAAAATCATGCGCTCACCGATTGTGGCGATACCTTCAACATAATGACCGCTCAATCCGGTCAGCGCTTCCGGTGGCGGTGCGATCGAGTCCGTCGAAATCTTGAGAAACTCGCGCGCCGTATCGACAACGAGCCCGACCACCCTCGTTCCATTGTTAATTACAACCAATCGCGAACGCAGATCGCGCCCGATTCTTTCAAACCCGAAACGTGTGCGCAGGTTCAACGCCGGAATCACCTGGCCGCGAACAAGTACGACTCCTTCCACAGCAGGATGCGCATTTGGCACTGAAGCAACGTCGTCGATCATCTCGATCTGTTGCACGAAGCGACTGCGCACACCGTACAGCGTGCCTGCCAGTTCGAAAAGTATGAATGGTTCCATCCGTCTCTTCCGTGTTATCCGCGGTTAATGTCGTGACGTTACGGCCAACTGCCGCAAAGCACTGATATCCAGAATCAGCACCACACGTTGATCTCCGAGTTCAGTAGCCCCGGCGATCCCTCGCGACTGCGCCAACGGATCCTTAATAGCTCGAACCACGATCTCGCGCTGTCCGAGTATTCGATCGACCGCCAGTCCAACGGCGTTTGTCTCTTCACCAACCACCAGCACATGAAACTTCTCACCACGTTGGTGATTCATCTCAAATATGCGAGTGAGTCGAATCAAGGGCAGAACTTTTCCGCGATAAGAAATGATTTCGTTGTTTTCCAACACCCTCGTCGAGGCTGACTCAACCTCCAGCACTTCCCTCACCCCCGACTGCGGCACCGCAAATCTTTGCCCGTTAACACTGACGATGAGCGCCTCCGCGATCGCGAGCGTCAAAGGTAGCTCGATCGTAAAAGTCGTGCCTTCGCCAATTCTCGTTGACAGTGAGATTCGTCCGCCGAGATCTTCGGTGGCTTTTTTAACTACATCCATTCCCACGCCCCGCCCACTCTCTCGATCAGCTTCGTCGCGTGTTGAAAGCCCGGGCGTGCAAATCAAATTTAGTAAAGCATCGTCATCGTTCTCGGCGTTTTCAGGATTGAGACCTTTAGCTTTTGCGCGTTCGATAACAACACTGCGATCGATGCCGCGTCCGTCGTCGGCAATCTTGATCACGATTCTTTCGCCCGCAGTCATCGCACTCAGCAACAACACACCTTCACTTCGCTTCCCTTGCGCCTCGCGCTCCGCGACAGTTTCGAGTCCATGACTAACAGCATTGCGCACGAGGTGCATGAGCGGATCCATCATCCGCTCCACCAGAAACTTGTCGATCTCCGTTTCGCCGCCGCTGAGTTGGACGATGATCTTCTTGCCGTTCTCACGCGCGAGGTCGCGGACCACAAACGTCATGCGTTCGAAGATCTCGCCGATCTGGACCATGCGAACGCGCATGACGCTCTCGCGCAAGTCTCGCAACTGCCGCCCCATGGTCAGATTAACTTCCTGAAGCGAACGCCAGGCTGCCGGCGGCGTCACGCGTTTCAACTCCGCTACCTGATCGTCAAGCCGCGTACGACTGATCACTAGATCACCGACGATTCGCATCAACTCATCAAGCCGGTCGAGATCGACACGCACAACACTCGCCGGCGCGATCGTCGGAGTAGGCAGGATTTCTCTGGTTCGCGGCGCAGGCTCAACCGGAGCGGGCTGGAACGTCAAACCATCAGTTTCAAGACTCGCAAGCGCTGTCTGGTCCACATCTGCCGCGACAATAAACTCAAACGCAATCTCACCGGCGCCTTTGACCACCGGCTTTGCCTGCAACACCTGCCCGATCTCCTGTAGCCGCGCGCGTACGCTGTTCACGTTGACGCCACGCTCGGCGAGTTCCGCAGTGGGCGTGAATTCGACTTGCCAGCGCGTGATCGTAGAATCGTTCTCGCGCGTTTCAGTGGTGGCTGCGGGCGCCTCGCTCCTTACCGAGTCAACAGATATGGATTGCAGTCGCTCGACCAATTGATCGATCGATGGAATCGGCTGGTCGTTGCGACGCGCGTGAATCACGCCTTCGAGCAACGAAACGCCGCTGACGAGCGCTTCAAAGCCTGACTGGGTTAAAACAACAGTTCCCTCACGCAGTTCGCGCAGGTAACTTTCGAGATGATGAGCGAGTTGTTCGGCAGCGGCGAGACCGACCATGCCCGAGATTCCTTTGAGCGTGTGGAAGCTGCGAAAGAGATTATCGAGCAGCGTGCGGTCGAGCGCGTACGTATTGACGTCGTCTTCGAGGACGACTAACGAACGGCGGATCGAGACCAGATGCTCGTCACACTCAGTGTAGTAATCGTCGAGAAACTGATCGAAGAACTCACCACGATTGTCGGGATTTGGTTTATCCATCAACTCGTCTGTAGCAATGAGCCGACAACGTCAGCCAACTGCCGCGGATCAAAAGGCTTGGTTAAGTAGCGATTTGCGCCGGCGGCCAGAGCTTCCGTGCGGCTCGATTCTTCGCTTTTAGTCGTCAGCACCACGATGGGAATATTTCGATAGGCCTGGTGCTTTCTAACGAAGTTGATCACTTCCATACCGTGCATGTCCGGCATATTTAGATCGAGCACCATCAGGTCAACTGGTTCAATCGCCAGACGTTCGATGGCCTCGAGGCCGCTGCCCGCTTGTGTGGACTTCACGTGTCGCAGTGAGCCCAGCGATGTAATTACCATGCGCCTCATCGTGGGCGAATCGTCAACAACCAGGATATTGTTCAACTTGCTTTCGTCCGGCATTTATCCAGCAGACACACTTGGAATGACAGAGTTCCACCCGGCGGGGTTAGCCACACCGGCGCAATCAGGGGAAAATGCTTGTCAAAGGGGAGGTTATTGTACGGGAAAGTGCGAAAGTTGGCCACAAATACGCACAAGAAGCATAAACTCGGTGCCGTTTCGTTCCATTAAAACTAGTAAAAGGACGAACCCAGATGATTCATCACGCGGTGTCGCTCGTGGGTTTCCTCGTCTTCGCAGGTATCGCCTGGTTACTTTCCAGTAATCGGCGGCGCATCGCGTGGAAGACGATCGCATGGGGTGTCGCGCTGCAACTTCTCATCGGTCTGATCGTTTTTCGTTTGCCTGGTTCACACCGAATCTTACTCTGGCTGAACGATGCGGTGCTGGTCCTGCTCAACGCGTCCAAGAGCGGTTCGGTGTTTCTGCTTGGACCACTCGCGGCGAGTCCTGGCGAGCCTGGCTCCGTCGGTTTCATACTCGTGTTCCAGGTGCTGCCGGTGGTGATCTTCTTCGCGGCGTTCACGGCGATGCTCTACCACCTGCGTGTGTTGCAGATCTTCGTACGACTCTTCGCGAAGCTCTTTCATCGCACGATGAGGATCAGTGGAGCCGAGTCGCTCTCGAGTGCCGCGAACATCTTTGTTGGCATTGAGTCGGCGCTCGTGATTCGGCCATATCTCGAACGGATGACGCGTTCGGAGTTGCTATTACTATTAACTACGGGCATGGCGACGGTCGCGTCGAGTGTGCTCGGAGTTTACGTGGCTTTTCTCACCGGCGTCTTTCCGCAGATCGCGGGGCACCTGATATCGGCGTCCATCCTCGCGATTCCTGCTTGCGTGGTCGTCTCTAAACTTCTTATTCCCGAAACCGAAACGCCCGAGACCCTAGCGGCCGTTCCGCCGGATGACGAGTCGACTAGATCGAAGACTTTGATCGGCGCGATCATCGATGGTTCGATGGATGGGCTGAAACTCGCCGCCGGCATCTCCGCGTTAATCATCGCAATCCTGGGAATCGTTGCGTTGATCGACAAGTTACTCGGAGTCGTGAGCACGTGGTTGGGGATGAGCGAACCGCTCTCGATTGTGAGAATACTCGGCTGGTTGTTTTATCCGTTCGCGTTTCTGCTCGGCGTGCAGACGAGCGACGTACCGGTCGCGGCGCGTTTGTTGGGTGAGCGAGTGATACTTACAGAAGTTTTTTCCTATAACCATCTCGCCCAGATGATCTCCGACGGTCAGATAACCGATCCCCGAACGGTCGTGATCCTGAGTTACGCTCTCTGTGGGTTCGCACACGTTGCCGCGATGGCGATCTTCGTCGGCGGTACCGCGGCTCTCGCTCCTACGCGTCGCGACGACCTCGCGAGTCTCGGGTTGCGCGCGTTGTTGGCTGCCACATTAGCGACACTTATGACCGGGTGTGTTGCAGGGATGTTCAGCGGTGGTGAAGGTGTGTTAATTGTTGGACCAAAGTAATCTGAAAACGGGAGCGAATATGCGATTCAGAAAGGTTCTGCTGTTACTTGTTTTGACTGCGATTACAACGACGGCGATGGCACAAGCTGACGTTGAAGAGAAAAACCGTCGGGCAACAAGTCCCTCGGTTTTGCATCAGGCAAGTGTAGAATGCAAACTATCGCGCCGCTTTTGACAGATAAGCATCAGACGTCGCAAGCAATGCTCCTGCTTTGTCGACATCTTCGGCAGGAATCGCCACCGTGGCGGTTGCCACATCACCGATCTTATCGATGCTCAATAATATCACTTCAAAGGCATGCTGCTTTGAAGCAGTTTCGCTCCCAACTGAAGCCGTCTCACGTGGCGAGAGTATGAGCACTCCTTCACCCGTTGACGACAGACCGCGCAGATACGTGCCTACCTTCAGCGGTATCGAAAGGATCGAATGATTCTGAATCCTATTTGAGAGTTCAGCACTGAGGAGTTGATTACTCAAAACCGCTGTGCCGCCGGTGAGAGGAACCAACGAATAACGACCTCTTACCTGATCGACAGAGGTGAACGCGTTGCTCGAGTTGTCAATACTCGCTAATTCAACTTCGTCGCCAATACGTTGGAAGGCGCCCACGTTAGTGGATGGCTTAACGACTACAAATTGCACTCCACTGTTCTTTACGGATTCGACGCGGAACCAAACCCCAATTAACAACACCGGCAAGACGATGAGAAGTAGAGCATCGGCCCAGTGTCTACGCCAGTTGTACCAAAACCGGTTATGACGTGTTAACAATTGTCTAAGAATTTGCCTCGATGGCTCGCCGAGCCTTGGAACAACACCCAATTTTTTTTGCTTCCAGGTTTCCCCCAAATCGATCCAATAAAGCTTAACCAAACCGGGAAATGGTTTTAGGCCGCGCCAATAGGTGCCGAGCTTCTTGCGATCGCTCCGACCGGCGTCATCACCAAACTCGGCGATCACGAGAGCTATCAAGAGTGACGGTGCTGTGTCTGAAGATTCAGTCAACCGGGTAAGGCTTTTATCGATGTCCTTACTTACCCATGAACGAAGATCTTCGAGAGTAGTCAGACCACAGCCATCCAACTTCGTGGCAGTGTTTTTGATCGTCTCTAATGTAACCAGGTCACCCATTCGGATTAGTAATCCGACGGAACCGTGTGACCATCGGGCGGATCGCTAACCTGGGCGGTAGTGTCTGGTTCAGGTTCAGTGCTGGTTATAGTGCCACCACTACCAGTTGGCGGGTCAGAAGATTGTGGTTTTGTTGTTTCTGTCATAACGTCTCCTTTGCACTTTAAGGCGATCAAAAATCAGAAGGAATAATGTTGTCACCTTCCGACGCAATTCCCGGTGTAGTGTCCTCCGCAGGTTTCAAGTCTCCCTGAGTCGGCAGCACTGAAGGCTCGATAGCTGGCTCATCAGGAGGTACCTTTTTTGTTTCATCCTTCATAATACTCCTTTTCCGTATTTTGGTACGTTTAGGAACCTCACGGCTTTCAATTCAACGCTACAGTAAATCGATTGCTCTTCTTCGGAATAGCCTGATAAGTGAGGACGGCTTCGCCGCCTTTCGCTATCTCATTAAGAGCAAACTCATACGGATTTGTTCCGGAAACGTTGACTGGTTTGCCATCGATTTTTGCCGAATCCCATTCAAGATCGAATTCATCGGAGAGCCGATCAGTTACCGTGACACCGGCGAGCGGCGTTGAAGGGTTTGTATTCTTCACGCGCAAATAGATCGTTGTCACGCCGGATGTCTCATCGCGCTTAACGCCTCTGGTGAGCTGGGCTTGCTGTAACTGCGTTGCCGGAAGAGAAGGTGTTACATATGCCATCAGCTTCTTGTCAAAGCGATCACCATAAATCGCCTGTCTCGAGACTTCGCGCCAATGTGCTCTTTCCGCTTCGCGCGTGACAAGCTGTTGTTGGTAACCAAGCTTTTTGAGCAGATCCCAGCGATACAGATCGATGGCAGACTTGATTAGCAGCCCCCAGGACCGAGCGCTGTTTACGGATAGCAGATAGAAAAAGTAAGACAAGCAGACTAATGCTGCGATCTTGAAGACCCAATAAAGACTGCCGGCCGCGAGGAATGAGGGCAGGTAGATAACTCCTATGATAAAGAGCGCAATCGCCAACACCGCACTCAATAGCGAACAGTTCAGCATAAAATCAAGTGTGGTTTTCGTATCGTCGATCGACACGGCATAGTCAGTCGGAATAACAGCCACCAGACGAGGCCAGATCTCAACCGAGTCGATGCCATATTCACGATAGGAATAGTATTCAAAACTGCGAATAGCGTTGCCTAAACGCGTCGGTAGTATCAGCCCAGGTTGCTCTGGATATGCAAGCTTCACTTGTACACGATAAGTGCTGAATTCACTTACGATAGCTGTGCTCAAAGCGCGCCACTGCTCTTTCATTTGACTGAGTTGGCTGGCGGCTTCACTTCCATGCCAGGTTTTGAGCCATTTCTGCTCCCTTAATTCGACTTGTTGCAGTGGTGAACCAAGGGAGCGCCAGTTATCAATCACCTCGTTGACGAAGGTTGAATTTGTCTGGAAATCTTTACCAACTTCGTCCATCTTACGCAGCACCGCTCTCATACTTTCGAGTCTGATTTCAGCGGCTTTGAATCTGGCAATGTGACGCCGTGTCAACCACGATCCGATCCATGATCGTCGCCAGGGATAGCCCTGGTACAACCGCCGGATTGGGATGTTTATGTTGTAGAGCAACCCACTCAGAACAATAGTCAGAAAAGAAATGCCGACGATCTTTCCGGTATCGAGTCCTTCGAGGAGTGTGGAAAGTAACAGCCCGTTTGGCAGCACAGGAACGAGGAAAAGTAGGGAGAGCACAACAAAGATCGTCACTGGCAGAACCGTTCCCAGAATCAGAGACCTGCTGAAGTAACCGGAGATTGACGAGAGAATGCTGGTCACTGAATCCTCCTGAGGAGCCTCGTTGAAGCAGAGTGTCAGTATGAAGCGAGGTTTTCACTAGCCGGAACTTGAGCTTGCATCCAGCCAGGCTTAAGAACCTTATGTCGTTCAGGCGGGCGTAATATATTCTTACTAATTCAAGGCGTCAAGGGTTTCGAAATTGACAGGGGAAGCATTAACTGGGACGCAAACAAGTCTGGACTGAACTCATCTTGTCCTGGCGGCTGAGCCGCAACTTCTCATCGGTCTGATCGTTTTTCGTTTGCCTGGTTCACATCGAATCTTACTCTGGCTGAACGATGCGGTATTGGTCCTGCTCAACGCCTCCAGGAGTAGTTCGGTGTTTCTGCTCGGACCACTCGCGGCCAGTCCTGGCGAGCCTGGCTCCGTCGGTTTCATACTCGTGTTCCAGGTGCTGCCGGTGGTGATCTTCTTCGCGGCGTT
>Ga0070700_100000341_pt1 | contig 24145 bp, 16 predicted proteins | sample KBSK5101metaG_FD_65456 | JGI IMG/M metagenome (GOLD analysis project Ga0070700, IMG submission 65456) | Corn, switchgrass and miscanthus rhizosphere microbial communities from Kellogg Biological Station, Michigan, USA - KBS K5-10-1 metaG | ecosystem: Host-associated > Plants > Roots >...
TGGGGCGAGATTCAGTTGCGTCGCGTTGTCGAAATGGCGGGGATGCTCCAGTATTGCGACTTCGTCGAACAGGAAACCGTTGCGACTGAAGATAGCCGCATCCGTCCGGACGTGATCGTGCGTCTGCCGGGCAATCGCACGATCGTCGTCGACTCGAAAGTTCCGTTTGACGCTTTCTACGAGTCGATCTCGACGACTGACGACGAAATACGCGCGGCGCGCTTGAAAGATCACGCGCGACTGGTTAGAACACACATCACTGCGCTGAGTCGTAAGTCGTACTGGGAAACAGTGCAACCGACACCGGAGTTTGTGTTGTTGTTTTTGCCTGGCGAAACGTTTTACAGTGCCGCACTCGAAAACGATCCGAAGTTGATCGAAGACGGGGTCAGCCAGGGCGTGATCATCGCGACACCCACGACGCTGATTGCCTTGCTGAAAGCGGTGTCTTACGGCTGGCGGCAGGAACAGATGGCGGAGAACGCGCACGAGGTGAGCAACCTGGCGAAGACGCTTTACGATCGCCTGCGCGTGTTTACGAATCACTTTGACGATATCGGCCGAAACCTCGATCGCGCACTCGACGCTTACAATAAAGGCGTGCGGTCGCTGGAAACTCGCGTCCTCGTCACGGCCAGACGTTTCAAAGAACGTGGCGCCATCGCAGGCGAAGAGATCGAGACACTCGAGCCCATCGACAAAGCTACCCGACCACTCAGCTTTGACGACGGCGGACTATTCCCCGAAGAAGAAATGCCGCTCCTGAAAGCGCGCAGCGCCAAGGGCGGCAAACGATAAAACGAACCACAGATTAAACGGATAAAAATCGGATTTATAATCCGTGTAATCCGCGGCTAAAGTGTTTTTGTGAACGAAATTTGGCTCGGCCCTTTACTCAACAACAACCGTACGCTACTCATCGAGCGTTGCGCTAAATTCGTAGCCAACAATCAAAGCGACGCGTTCATTTATCTAGCCGCGTCGCTTCCCCTCCTCGAAACCGTCACCCAAGGCATTCTCGACGGCAATCGTAATCGCGGTGTTTGGGGCGAGCTCCCGGTCTATCTCTTTCGCGGCGTCGTTCGTCGGCTGCTGTATTCCGCAATCGACGAAGATGGTCACGGACTCCCGCCGCGAATTCCGATCGATCGCGACGAGCTCCCGCTGAAACGCAGTTTGATCTCACAAGTGCTTCAGCAATTGCTCGCGACCAACCAGCTCAAAGCCTTCGCGCCGCTCGCGACCCGGGAAGGTTGTGTAAACAGTATTTCCACACTCCTCGGCGAGATCGAACGCGCCGCGCGCACACCGGCGGAACTGATCGAGATTCTCTCCGCACGCGCGCGCGACATCGATAAAGGTGAGGCACGCGGTATCACGCAACTGGATTTCGACCGCGAAGTCGCACTGATTTATTCAACTTACAGCAACCTATTGAACCAGAATCAGTTCACCGAAGAAGACGCCGATCAACTGCGCGCTCTGTGGGTGCTGCGCGGACTGATCGATGACCGGAGAGTGCATCTGCCGTGGTTGCCGAAGGTTGAGCTCTTCATAATTGACGGCTTCTTCGACTTCACGCCTGTGCAGGGCGAAATCCTGCGCGAGTTGATCCCGCGCCTGCCGCACACGATCGTCAATCTCAATCACGACGACAGCAACCCCGAGATCTTCACGCCATTTCAGGAAACGATCGGTCAACTGCAAAGCATCGCCACGTTTGACACTATTTATACACAAGATTACACGTCCACGACCGGCACCCTCGCGACCTTGCGCGACAACCTTTTCAATCCCTTGACTGCGTCTGATGAAGTTTCCGACGAGCCTGCGCCCGAAATTCGTTATCTCGAGTGCGGCGATCGCGATACCGAGATTCGCACGATAGCGCGCGAAGTCAAACGTCTCGTGCTGACGGAGAATTACGATCTCGCCCACATCGCGCTCGTCGTGCGCCAGCGCGCTACTTACGCCTCGACGATCACGCGCGTCATGCTCGAGGAGTCGCTGCCGTGCAACCTGGAGTTGCGTGTCGACGCCGGCGACGTGCCCGCGAACCGCGCCGCGCTCAAACTCCTCGTGCTGCTCGAAGGACTCTCGGCCGAACAAACTCAGACCACGCGCATCGCCGAGATCGCGGATCTGATCAAGTCGGAATACTTCCGTCTCAGCGATGCCGAGATGCGCGTTTTGTCGCAGCGTTTTGACGAGCAGCACCTTGATCTATTCCGGGCTGACCTCCACACACTTACGCCGGATGCGATTGGACTTTTGAAAACTCGTTATCGCATCGGTTTCTGGGATGCCGACTCGCTCGAGAATGCTTTCGCTTACGTCGGCAGTGATTTGAGTGTGAGTGCGTGGCTGACGCGTGCACACAAACTCTTCACCGATCTTCCCGGCGCCACGGCGACGAAAGAGTTGTTGAACATCGATTCTGGCGCACACGATCGCGACACGGACATCGCCGACAACGTCGAGAACGCCGAGATAGTTAAACTCGAAGACAAAGGCGCTGAGAAGAAGCGACGCCCCTCGCGCGACGTTCATCCCGCTGCCCTCGCGTGGACCGCGCTCGTGGTCCAGCGATTCGCCGAACTGCTGCACGCTGTGCCTCGCGAAGGTAAACCGGGGGCGCTGCGGGCGGAGTTGATGCGGCTCCTGGATCGATTGGGTTTCAGGGACCAGATTGCGGAGCCTGCGCGGAAGTCGCCCGACGAACAGCAACTGCCGCAAGTGATGCTCAACTTCAATGCGCTCGAAGCGTTGCGGCGCGCATTCGTGGCGGCAATAAAGAGCATCGAGCTTACTGGAAATACCCGGAGCGGCGTCACTCGGCTCACGATATTCCTTCAGGAAGTGCGTCGTTCACTCGGCGCGCAGTCGCAGATCTTTGGCGCGCCGGATCGAAACGGTTTGCGCGTGCTCGAAGCCACTGACGTGCGCGGCCTGCGCATGCGCGCCGTTTTCGTCGCGGGGCTGACTGAAGGTGGTTTTCCCCTCACGGCGTCACGCGATTGGATCTACCCGCACGAAGAGCGCGACCGCTTGCGACAATATGGATTGACGCTCGAAGACATCTCGCCAAACACGCTGCTCAAAGAAGAGCATTACTTCTACCAGGTGGCCTGTCGCGCGACCGAGCGTTTGTATCTCACCCGCCCGCTGCTGCTCGGCGACGATTCCGAAACGGTCGCTTCTTACTACATCGACGAACTGAGACGCGCTGTCGCGCCACTGAAAGTTGAAACTGAAACTGTGCGGCGCGACTACGACGGCAAGAACATCGCCGACGTTTCGACCACGACCGAGATGAAGATCTCACTCGTGCGCCAGCAGGAGCGACATCTGCATCGCGGTCAGAAAGCCAGCTTGCTGCCGCAACCGCGCCTCGTGCGTCTATTGACACTCGCGCGCAACGACGGCTTTCTCAGCGACGCAGCTTTGCGACGCATCGACATCGAGCGCGAACGCGCCGGTTTGTATTTCGGTCCTTATGACGGCGTGATCACCGATCCGGATCTGCTGCACCTGATAAAACTCAAGTTTGGCTCTGACTTTATTCACAGCGCGAGCAGTCTCAGCGTTTACGGCAACTGTCCTTATCGTTTCTTCGCGCAACGAGTTTTGAAGCTCGAGCCGCGCGGTGAAGCCGCGCTCGACTTGCAGGCCATCGACGCCGGAAAACTTTTGCACGACATTCTGCGCCGCTTCTTTGAACGCCATCGACGCGAAGCGTTGCACAAATTGGACCGCAAGAAGTTGCAACGGGAGCTTGCGATGATTGCGGACGACGTGTTTGACGAACACGAGCGCGTCGTGCCGCCGCTCAACCGGCAGATCTGGAAGATCGATCGCGAGATTCGCAAGATACTTTTGGACCAGGTGCTTCTTTATGAACTGGAGGTTCAGGAAGCAGCGGAAGGCCAGCAAGTGCTGCCGACGTATTTCGAAGTCGCCTTTGGCGGCATGAAATCCGCGGCGAAAGATCCTGATTCGAAAGAAGAGCCGCTCGAGCTGAGTCGCAAAACGTTTGTCGGCGATGAGACGATCAAGATCAGCGGCCAGATCGATCGCGTTGACGTTGCCGGCGACGACACGCTCGTCGCTTACGATTACAAACTCTCGACCGGCTCGAGTCGTAGTGACATCGTTTCGGGACGGAGCCTGCAACTGCCGATCTATCTGGAAGCGCTCGAAAAACTGATCCTCCCCGATCATCCGATCGCCGGCGGTGGCTATTACGTGATTCGCGGCGCGCAGGACCGTCGCAACAAAGGTCTCTATCGCGCGAGCCAGTTGGATTACCTGCGTCTGCGCGCGAAGAATTCGGTGTTCACCGATGACGACTGGCAGCGCATTCGCAGCGAAGTCGTGAAAAGGATCTGGGAATTTCTCGACGGCATGCGCGCCGGCAGGTTTGACGTCGATCCATCCGAACGTCTGAAAACCTGTCGCTTCTGCGACTACTCAGCCGTATGCCGCTATGACCGCGACCGCATTGACAGAAAGAAGGGCCGCGGATAACACGGATTAAATCCGGATTTTTATCCGTGTTATCTGTGGTTGGGTTTATGGAGCGAGTACTTTTACCCGAGCAGGCAGCCGCCGCGTACGAGATCGATAAACACGTCTCGGTGACGGCCGGGCCGGGGTCCGGCAAGACGACCGTACTCGTCGAACGTTACATCCACATCCTTCGCGAACATAGCCTCTCCATCGACCAGATCGTCGCAATCACTTTCACCAATCGCGCGGCCAACGAAATGCACGAGCGTTTGCGCAGCGAGCTGAATCAGATGCTGCGCATCGCGAACGAAGAGGAGCGCCGGCGCTGGCTCAATTACAAACGCACGCTCGACGGTGCGGTGATCACGACAATTCACGGGTTTTGCGCGCGCATGTTGCGCGAGTTTCCCATCGAGGCGCGAGTCGATCCGCAGTTTCTCCTGCTCGACGAACATCGCGCGGCGATGTTGCTCGAGTTGATTGTCGAAGAAGTTCTTTCAGAGTTCATCAGCAACGGTCACGTCGAGATCTCGCGGCTGACGCTTGGCGTTGGTCGCAGCCGTTTGGCTGGGGCGTTGGCCCAACTCTATCGCGAAGCACGCGGCCAGGGTCTGTCGCTCGAAGACCTCGCGCTTGCGACTGCGCGTGTTCACGCAACCGAAGAAGATCACGCACGCGCACTCGAAGAGCTTGACCGCATCATGGCCGAGTTTCTCGGTGTCCGTCGCACGACGAAAGCTGCCATGACGAACCAGGCCGAAGTCCTCGCGGCGTGGAGCGAAGCGCAAAGGTTACTGAAGCAAATTCCCGGACACGAAAATCTCGCGGATTACTGTCGCTTCGTAGAAAACTTTCGCGCGCATCGTCCGCAGGCGCGCGCGCCTGTCGCCGATCACGTCAAGGCGCTCGACTCGCTCATCTGGGGCAAGGAGCTGCAAGGCCGCGTGCCACAGGTTTGCCTGGATTTGTTCGCGCGGCAGTATGCGTTGGAGATGGTCAACCTGCTCCTGCGCGTGGACCAGCGACTCAACGAAGAGAAGCAGAAGATCTCGGCGCTCGATTTCGACGATCTCGAATTGCGCACGCTTTCGCTGCTCGAGCGTCCTGAAGTGATTGTGCGAACTTCGGAGCGCTATCGTTTCTTCCTCGTCGATGAATTTCAGGATACGAACGCGGTGCAGCGTATATTGCTCGAACGACTCGCGTTGGCTAAAGGTCGCCGGCCGGCGAACGTCTTTATCGTCGGCGATCGCAAACAATCGATCTACGGTTTTCGTGGCGCCGACGTCGATGTGTTTCGCGAGATGACGGCGACTCTGCTCGCGGCCGGCGGTCAAGAGAGACCTTTGCAGTTGAACTTTCGCAGCCAGCCGCCGCTGATCGCATTCTTCAATCATCTCTTCGCGCGGTTGTTTCAGGTGCCGCTCGATGTGCCGGCGAGTGAGTACAAGAACCTGGACCAGCTCGGTTACGTCAAGCACGAAAAGAGCGAGCCGAAACGCGAGTTGCGCGACGAAGGTCAGCTCGTCGAGCTCCTCGTCACTACCAAGCCTTCGCTCGAAGACGACCCGCGCGCCGAACAGGATTCGCGCGTGCTCGATGCGCAGCAACTGGCGCGTCGCATTCTCGCGCTCACCCAGGGACCAAATGCGGTCAAGTACGGCGACATCGCTCTGCTGTTTCGCGCGATGACGCAGGTGTCGATTTACGAATCGGTTTTCCGGCGCGCAAATATTCCTTATCAGACTGTGCTCGGCCGCGGCTTTTACGAGCGCGAAGAGATCACCGATCTCATTCAACTACTCCGCTTTCTCGACAACAAGACTGACGAGATCGCACTCGCGGCAGTCTTGCGTTCGCCGCTCTGCGGTCTTTCAGACAACGCATTGCTGGCGTTGCGAAGCGCGCCGCTCTTAAGTGAAGTCGATGCCCCGATGCGCGCGTATTCAGCTACGCGGCGGCTTTACGCAGCGTTGCGCCATCACGCGGAGATCGCATTTATCAGCGATGAAGCACACGAGCTGCTCGAACGTGCGGCGAAGTTGATCGGCGAGCTCGTCGATCGCCGGCATCACTATCCGATTCAGGATCTGCTTCGCTTCGCTGTTCACGAATCCGAGTATATGACCGTTGTTGCCGCGAACTTCGATGGCGCTCAGCGGCTGGCGAATGTCGAGCGACTGTTCACGCTCGCTGCACGTTTCGAGAGTTCCGGAACACATCTGATTCGCGACTTTGTGCGCTACGTCGAGGAGTTTGAAGCGATCGGTAGTCGCGAGAGTGAAGGACAGATCGACCAGGCGGCTGACGCGGTGCGCTTAATGACGATTCACCAGGCGAAGGGGCTCGAGTTTCCCACAGTGATCATTCCCGATCTGCAACGACTCTCGCGCGTCACGACTGACAACTGGTTCCTGCTCGACCGCCATAATGGTCTGACTTTGAAAGTGCCGGACGGTCGCGGCAATCTCGTCGCGGGCTGCACGTTCACTAGTTTCGAGCAACGACACGCGTGGCGCGAACAGTTTGAAAGTATGCGACTGCTTTACGTCGCCGCGTCGCGCGCTGAGGATCGTTTGATTCTTTCCGGCGTCACTGAAGAAATCGCGACCCTGGGCACGAAGAACGACTCGTGGCTTAAGTGGATCTGGCAGGCGCTCGAGTTAGGAGATCGCCGTTCCAGCGACGTGGTCCAACTCGACGACGACGTTGAGTTGCAACTGACGCTCAATCTCGCCGACGAACCCACCGAGATCGAGGCGCCGGTTGAAGTATCGCAAACGAACCTGCACTCAGCGGATTCGCTTGCTTTAGCATTCCCGTTGATTCGCCCGCTTGGTCCACTGAGTGGCATTGCGATTCATCGTTTCAGCGTCACGCAGTTGATCAACTATCAGCGTTGTCCGCGCCAGTATTACTTCGATCGCGTGTTGCAGTTGCCGTCCGCGGATCAGATGGCGATCTGGAACAACGCCGAGGCGCCCGAGCCGCCGGCCAATCTCACCGCGACGCTAAAGGGTTCGGTGATTCACCGTTTCTGTGAACGCTACACGCCGGACCAATCGGCTGAAGAGTGTTTGCGCCGGAGTTTTGATGAAGTTGTGCGACTCAGGCAGGCGCAGCTTTCGGATCGCTTTATCGAGATCGATCACGAGGCTGCGCTCAAAGAGTTGCTACCGCTCGCTCGGAATTATCTCGCGAGTGATGTCTTCCGGCGCGTTGAAGCGGCGCCAAAGATCGCGGAGCAAAATTCACCGCGCCCCGCAGGCCAGGATGGTCTTTGGAGTGAAGTCAGTTTTCGTTTGCGCAGACCTTTGGGCGTGCTCTTCGGAATTATCGATAAACTTCTGATCACACATTCAGCCACAGGCGACGTCGAGATCGAGATCATCGACTTCAAAACGAATCGCATCGCTTACGATAAGTCAGACGTGCCTCACGCCCCCGAGCCGCCGCGCGTCCGCGCGCCAAGGGGCGGGCAATTCGCGTTCGACTTCGAAGACGAGCCGCCGCCGGAACCGATCAACCGGCATCCTTCGTTGGCAGACGCGCTGAAGATTGCCGCGGAGGATTATCAACTACAGATGCAATCGTATGCGCTCGCGGTGCGCGAGTTGTTGCCGTCGCTTGCGGGAGCGAAAGTTCGCGTCACGCTTCATTTTCTCGATCCGAACGTCGAAGTTCATCTTGCAGATGAGTTGCTCGAACCGGTGGTTTGCCAACAGGCAGTAGACGAAGGCATGCAGCGCTCGATCTTCTCCGCCGACCCGCGGCTCTTCCCCGTCAAGACCGCGCCTCACTGTCGCATGTGCAACTTCCTGCGCGTGTGCGAAGCGGGTAAAGAATGGGTGCGTCTCAACTGGTCCACAGATTACACAGATTAGGTAAATTCTTGTCTGCTTCTGCGTGATCTGTGTAATCTGTGGATTAACTATGGTCACAATTAAATCTTTCGATGGCGGCGAGTTCGACGGTTACCTTGCCCTGCCGGCGAGCGGTTATGGACCAGGCATCGTCGTGCTTCAGGAGATCTTCGGCGTCAACGACCACATGCGCAGCATTGCCGATTGGTATGCCGCGCACGGTTTTGTCGCGTTGTGTCCCGACTTGTTCTGGCGCATGGAACGAGGCGTTGAGTTGACTGAGAAAGATCGGAGCAAGGCTTTCGAGCTTTACCAGAAACTCGACGAAGCGAAGGCCGTGGAGGATGCGGCGGCGGCGCTCGAGTTCCTGCGAAAGCATTCGGCGTGCAGTGGTCGTGTTGGCGCGGTGGGTTTCTGTCTCGGTGGCAATCTCGCTTATCTGTTGTCAGTGCGCTTCAAACCTGACTGCGCTGTCGGATACTACGGCGTCAGTATCGAAAAGAGTTTGGACGAGGCAAAGAATCTAAGCGCTCCTTTGCTGTTGCACATCGCGGGGCGCGATCAGTTTTGTCCGCCTGAAGCACAGGCGCAGATCCATTCGACGCTCGGCTCCAATCCGTTGGCTACGATTTACGACTACGCGGGTGCGGGCCACGCGTTTGCGCGTCCAAGTGGTGAGCATCACGACGCAGCCGCCGCCGAACTCGCAAATCTTCGCAGTCTCGAATTCTTCGTCAGCAACCTTGCGGGCGCCGGTCTCGCTTCAGCACAACAAACACTCTCGACGCGTTGGGACGATCACGTCAAATACGAATTCGCGACACGCAACACTGACCACACGCTCGAGACGATGGTAGTTGATTCCTATGTCAATCACGTTCCTGTAATGACTGGCGGCGTCGGACATGAAGAACTGCGAGAGTTCTATTCGAAGCGTTTCATTCCGCAGATGCCGCCGGATACGGCGATGACCCCTGTATCGCGCACGATCGGAATCGATCGCGTCGTCGACGAGATGGTGTTTGAGTTTACGCACACGATCAAGATGGATTGGATGCTGCCGGGTGTTGCGCCGACGAACAAACACGTCAAGGTGGCGCTCGTCGTGATCGTTCACTTCCGCGAAGGCAAGCTCGCCCATGAGCACATCTATTGGGATCAGGCCTCGGTACTCGCGCAACTCGGCTTGATCGATGCGTCGAAATTGCCGGTGGCGGGTGTCGAGAGTGCGGAGAAGGTTTTGAATCCCTCGTTGCCCTCCAATGAGCTGATGGATAGATCTTAGCCACGGATTTCACGGATGAATACGGATTTATCTTCGCGTCTGCGGCGCGACCTTGGGACACTGGAATCTTATGCGGCGCTGATCGGAATACTTATCGGCGCCGGCATTTTTCAGGTCACGAGCCAGGCGTGGGCGCTGACTGGTCCAAGTGTCATACTCGGTTATCTGCTCCTCACGCCGGCGATCCTCGCGACTTCAATCCCGTACGCCGCTTACTTATCAACTCCACTCGGTCGCGAACCGGGGGGCGAGTATCTGCACATCTCGCGCACTTTGAAAGGCCTGCGACTCGCTTACGTCGGCGCATGGCTCAAGATCATTTCTTACATCGGCGCCGGCGCGTACCTCGCCAACGCAATGGCCGGATATCTAATCGCATTGAGCGGCAATCGCATCGAGCAGCGGTTTCGCTTACCTTTGGCCCTCGCAGCATTGGTTATTTTTTATCTAATTCACGTGATCGGCATTCGTTGGTTTGGGCGCTTTCAGGTGTTGATGTCGGCGTTGAAGTGTCTCGCTTTGCTGGTGCTGATTGTTCCCGGTTTGTTCGTATTACAGAGTTCGAACTATGTGCCCTTCTTCACGCATGGCGCGAGTGGTTTCGGCGCGAGCTTGCTGCCGTTGTTCTTCGCTTACGCGGGCTTCGAATCGATCGCGCAAACTGCGGGCGAAGTGAAAGACAGCACGCGTCGTCTGCCGCGAATCCTGCTCAAGGGAATCACATTCACGGCGTTGTTCTACGTCTTCACTTCGATCGTGAGCTTTGGCGTGTTGCCGGGCGGACGCTTGCAAGCGAGCAGCGCGCCGATGGCTGAAGTCGCTTCGATCTATCTGCCCGCGGGCGCGGCAATGTTTGTAACCATCGGCGCGATAGCCGCGATCATGACGGCATTGAACGGCACGATCTTCGTACCATCTCGACTCGCGATCATGTTTGTCGAAGATGGCCTGGCGCCGCGTTGGCTCGGATTTATCAACAAAGCAACCGCGACACCGATTCGCGCGCTCACGTTGACCACATTAGGTTGCGCGCTCTTGCTCACCAGCGGACAACTTGCACTCGCGCTGAACGTTGCAGTATTTGCCCTCGTCGTGCTTTATTTTATCCATAGCCTGGTATTTCTGTTCCTCTCTCGGCTGAATCCGAGCCTTGCGAGTGAAGTCGAGATCAACCTGCCGCGCCGCGTGCAGCAGGTGGCGGCCATTGTCTCGGTGCTCTCGATGGGTTTGATGATTCTGATTCAGTTGCGTCAGGACGTTCAGGTGTTGAGCACACAAACGCTTGGTCAACGCATAAACAGCCAGTCGTTGACGAGTATTGAGCTGTTACTGGTTTGGGGCGTTGTCGGCGCTGGTCTTTATCAACTCGCGCGCATGCAGCGCAGCGCTGCGAAAGTTGACGTACATGGAGATTGAAGGCAAACGAGTATTGATTACCGGATCGAGTCGCGGGCTCGGACGCGCGCTTGTCACGGCGTTCGTCGATGCGGGCGCTGAAGAAGTGCTTGCCGGTGCGCGCAAGCGCGAAGATCTGGAGGCACTGAAATCGGATCGTGTCACTCCGGTGCAGTTGGATGTAACGAACGACACGGACGTTAATGCCGTAGTAGGTATGGGCGCGATCGACATTCTGGTGAACAACGCGGGTGTGGCGGGGTTCGGCAATCCACTCACGATGGACTTCGAAAAGGTTCAGGACGAGTTGGCAGTGAACTATCTTGGCGTGTTGCGTGTGACGCGCGCGGTCGCGCCGGGGATGATCACGAGGCGCGACGGCATGATCGTCAACATCGCGACCGCGTTCGCGAAGGTGAATCTGCCGCTCGTCGGCACGTATTGCGCGACGAAAGCGGCGTTATTGTCGTTGGGCCAGGCGTTCAGAGCCTATCTCGACGATCACAATGTGAGAGTCATCACGGTGATGCCGACGACGATCGATACCGACATGAGTCGCGGCGCGAACGTACCGAAGATGACGAAAGAGTTTGTCGCCGGCGAGATTCTGGCCGCGATTCGCGAAGAGCGCCATGACCCGGCGATTGGCGACGAGGCCCAGGGCGTCTTTGATGCGCTCGCGAAAGATTCTATAGCTTGCGAGAAATCTTTACAGCGTATGAGGTGAAGTTCGCCACAAAAAGGCACAAAAGGCTCATAAAAGAGTTGATTGTTTGAGATTTCATTTTGTGACTTATGTGCCTTTTTGTGGCTAATAGATCGTAATGATTGCAGATCGTCATCGCACAGAATTTCCCACGCTGGCTGCGGGCACTCATCTGCTCAGCCACAGCCTCGGCCCGGTGCCGCGTGCGGCGCGCGAATCGATGTCGGCTTACATCGACGCGTGGCAACATCACACCAGCGAAGACGCATGGGCCACGAGTTGGTGGGAACTGTCGCGTCGCGTCGGCGATCGCATCGCGCGTATTCTCGGCGGCCAGCCAGGCTCAGTTCAGATCGAACCAAACGCATCGCTCGCACTCGCAACAGTCGCTTCCTGTTTTGATTTCAAAAGCGCTACGCGCAACAAAGTCGTTACGACAGCGCTCGACTTTCCTTCGATGGAATATTTCTGGGACGCGCAGCGACAGAGTGGCGCGCGCGTTCAAGTTGTTCCGTCAACTGATGGGATTTCAGTTCCTCTGGAACGAATCCTTGACGCGATCGACGATGAGACCTGTTTAGTTGCGCTGGCCCACACGTCTTTCTGCAGTTCTTATCGTGTTGACGTGCGGCCGATCGTGGAACGCGCGCACGCAAAAGGCGCGTTCGTGCTCCTGGATGTTTATCAGTCGGCAGGCGTGGTCCAACTCAATGCCACTGACTGGAACGTCGATTTTTTGATTGGCGGCACGATCAAGTGGCTTTGCGGTGGTCCGTCGTGTGGTTATTTGTATGTGCGACCGGATCTGCAAAGAGATCTACGCCCGCGATTGACGGGTTGGGTCGCGCACGATTCACCGTTTGACTTTGCACACGCGCCGATGCGTTACGCGGGATCAGTGCGACGCTTCGCGCAGGGAACGCCGAGTATTCCGGCGTTATACTCAGCGATACCCGGACTCGAGATCATCGACGCAGTCGGTATTCCTAACATCGCTGCAGAGTCAGAGCGACGGACCCAGTTCCTGATCGATTTTGCATCTGAACGGGGTTGGACCGTCAACACGCCTATCGAAACGAACCGGCGCGGCGGCTCGGTGATGATTGGCGTTGACGACGCGAAAGTGATGGTCGAACGTTTGGCGGAAAGAAGAGTTTACGTCGATTGGCGCCCGAGCGCCGGGCTGCGCATGTCGCCGCATTTCTTCAACACAGACGAAGAAGTTGAAGAAGCTCTCAACACTCTCGCGGAGCTGATGGTATGAGTCTCGCTGTCAATGAACCGGCCCCGGACTTCACACTTAAGGATGGAAACGGAGTTGAGTGGCATTTATCGGACCATCGCGGGAAAGTCGTCGTTTTGCTTTTTTATCCCGGCGATGAGACGCCTGTCTGCACGAGGCAGATGTGTTCGGTGCGGGATCGTTGGGAAGACTACCGCGAGACTGGCGCGGAAGTAGTTGGAATCTCGTCTGACTCGGTTGAATCGCACAGGAAGTTCGCGGAGCATCACGATCTGCCGTTGCGTTTGTTGTCCGATTCCGATCGCGAGGTGGCCAAGAAATATGGCGCAATCTCTCTGATCCCGGGACGCGTGGCACGATCGGTTTTCGTGATCGACGCGAAGGGGATACTGCGCTACAGCGACGTGCGCCCGATTGGCTTATTCAAGCCGAAAGACGATGATACTATTGCAGCTATTCGAGCCGCGCAATAGTACAAGGAGATTCAACATGCCTGACACAATCAAATGCACACATTGTGGCGAGAAGCGTCCGGGACTTCCATTCGCCCCATTTCCCAACGAGCTGGGGCAGCGCATCGCAGCAGAAATCTGTCAACCGTGCTGGAGTGGTTGGCTGCAAAAGCAAACCCAGATCATCAACCACTACGGCCTCGATCTCACCAACCCCGACGCCCAAAACTTTCTCTTCGACAACATCAAGGGTTATTTGTTCGGCGACGTACCGGCCACTGCCGAGATCGACACAACAAAAGAAGGATCTGTTAAATGGTAGTTTCCCTCTAATGCCTCACTTGGCCCATGATTTGCTCTCATTTCCCCTGCACGTATGTTTTTCGAACTTGGTTATTTGTTTACTGCTAAGGAGGAATTCGCAAAGATGAGACGCAGAATTGAGGGGTTCATGGTTTTAGCAGCACTTTTACTGCTAATTGCGGGTTGCGACAACACGGCGAACACCAACAACAGGGCTGCCAATGCAAACGCTAACGCGAACGCCAACACGGTCGCCACGTCGACGCCCGTAACCACGACAAACGACAATCGACGCGCTCCGACGCGTGAAGAATATGAGCGCGACAAGGAGCGATACAATCGTGAGGCTAAAGGCCAGGGCCGCACGATCGGCACCGGTGCCAGTGACGGCTGGCTGTGGGTCAAGACGCGTTTTGATCTCGCCGCCGCAGACGACCTGCGCGATTCGACGATCAATGTCGACGTCGATAAAGCTGTCGTAACACTGACCGGCACGGTCGCGAACGCCGCCCAGAAGACGAAAGCTGAACAGGTGGCAAAGTCGGTTGAAGGTGTAACGAGTGTAAAGAACCTGTTGAAGGTTTCAACTGGCAACGCAAACGCTAACGCCAACGCAAACGCGCGACGCGGCAACACCAACCGGTAATAACTTGCCGCGGATTAAACGGATCTACGCGGATTAGTTTTATCCGCGTAGACCCGCGTAAATCCGCGGTTGCACTTTCCTCTCACGCCACTCTTACGCTATCTTTCCGGCCTATGCCAAAAGTCCGTTTGTGCCTCCTTGTTGCATCAACGTTTCTGCTTCTTAACTCAAACGCCAACGCGCAACGCAGCGCCATTGACACTTACGCCATCACCAACGCCCGTATCGTCACAGTCTCGGGACCGGTAATTGACCGCGGCACCGTCGTCGTCCGCAATGGACTGATTGCCGCCGCGGGCGCAAACGTCAACGCACCGCCCGACGCGCGCGTCATCGACGGTAGTGGTTTAACTGTCTATCCCGGCCTGATCGATTCCTATACGAATCTCGGGTTACCCGAAGCTGCGCCTTCACCTTCGCCGAGCGGCGGTGGCGGCGGTGGTGGTTTCTTTTCACTAACACAGCCTCGTCCCGCGAGTGGTCCAAACTCGACTCAGCCGCCGGGCCTGCAACCCGAGGTGATGGTTGAAGATGTGATTCGTCCAGGCGGCAATGAGATCGAAGCGTCGCGAAACATCGGTATCACTACCGCGCTCACGTTACCGCGCACGGGCATCTGGATGGGCCAGTCGGCCTTGATCAATCTGGCCGGCGACACGCCGCAGCAGATGATCGTGCGATCGCCGCTCGCGATGCACGTTGGCTTCACGCCGCTGCGCACCGGCGGATATCCCGGATCTCTCTTAGGTGTGTTTGCGGCGTTGCGACAGATGATGCTCGACGCGCAACGCTATCGCGACGCGATGCAGATCTATGAACGCGCGCCGCGTGGCACACGTCGTCCTGACACCGATCGCTCGCTTGCTGCGCTCGTGCCGGTGCTTGAAGGTCGCATGCCGGTGGTGATGCTGGCCAACAGTGAACGCGAAATCGATCGTGCGTTGGATCTCGCGGAGGAGTTCAAACTTCGTCTCATCATTGCGGGTGGCCGCGAAGCGGATCGCGTCGCCGATCGTTTAGCAAAACAGAAGGTCCCGGTGCTGCTGTCGCTGAATTTGCCGAAACGCACGACGGCTGCGATTCCCGAGGCCGATCCCGAACCGCTGAGTGTGTTGCGCGAGAGAGTTGAAGCACAACAGACGGCAGGGAAACTCGCGAAAGCGGGAGTTCGCTTTGCGTTTCAGTCGGGATCGTTGACCAACATGTCAGATCTTTTGAGTAACGCGAGCCGCACAATTGAGAACGGCCTGTCAGCGACAGATGCGTTGCGTGCGTTCACGATTTGGCCCGCTGAAATTCTCGGCGTGCAGAATCAACTCGGCTCGATCGAAACAGGAAAGATCGCGAACCTGACAATCGTGCGTGGCGATCTGTTCGACCGCAATAGCCGCGTGACGCACGTCTTTATTGATGGTCGACCATTTGAATTCAAACCTGCGCAGGAGAGTCCAAAACAATGAAACAATTCATCGCCAAGCTCCCTCTCGTCGCCATCATCGCGGGGCTGCCGCTAAGTTCAGTACGCGCGCAGAAACAAACAGCGCCCGAAACGTTGATCCGCAATGCCACGGTACTCACCGTCACGCGCGGCACGTTGCAAAATACGGACGTACTCTTGCGCAACGGCAAGATCGCGGCTGTCGGAAAAAATCTCAATGCGTCTGCAAACGCGCGCATCATCGACGGCACGGGTAAGTACGTCATGCCAGGCATCATCGACTGCCATTCACACTCGATGCTCGACACGATCAACGAAGGCACACTGTCAGTGACTTCAATGGTGCGAACGGCGGACGTGTTGAATACGACTGACGTCGATCTCTACCGCGAGCTTGCCGGCGGTGTTACCACTCTGAACCTGCTGCACGGTTCGGCGAATCCCATCGGCGGCTTGAACACAGTCGTGAAGATCAAGTATGGCCGGCCGGCGAGTGAGTTTCTGTTTCCGGGTGCGATGCCGGGAATCAAGTTTGCGCTCGGCGAAAACGTGAAGCGCTCGAGCACGCCGAACCAGCCGGGCGTCACGCGTCGCTATCCAAACACGCGCATGGGTGTTGAAGAGACGATTCGCGATGCATTCATCCGCGCGCGTGATTACAAGCGAACATGGGATGAATATCGTGAGGCGTCTAAAAAAGATAAGAACCTGATACCACCGCGCCGCGATCTGCAACTCGAACCACTCGTCGAGATTCTCGAAGGCAAACGTTACGTACACGCGCACTGCTACATCGTCAGCGAGATCCTGATGTTGATCAATCTGGCCGATGAGTTTGGTTTCAAGATCAAGACGTTCCAACACGCGCTTGAAGGTTACAAGGTAGCGAAGGAGATCGCGGCTCATGGCGCCGGCGCTTCGATTTTTGCCGATTCATGGGCGTACAAGATCGAGGCCTACGATGCCATTCCTTACAACGCAGCGATCATGACGCGCGCCGGAGTGGTCGTGTCAATGAACTCCGATTCAGACGAGCGCGCACGTCGCCTGAACATCGAAGCCGCCAAAGCAATGCATTGGGGCGACCTGACTGAAGAACAGGCGCTCAAGCTCATCACGCTCAATCCGGCGATCCAGCTTGGCATTCAGGAGCGTGTTGGTTCGATTGAGGTCGGGAAGGATGCGGACATCGCGATTTGGAATGGACATCCATTCAGCGTCTATTCGCGCGTTGATACGACGTTCATCGACGGTGACGTCTACTTCGATCGCGCTCAGGACCTTGCTCGACGCCCGGAACTTGCTAAGGAACGCGCAGCCCTCGAGCAAGCCGAGCCGAACCGTCCGCGCCCAAAGGGAGAGTCGCCGCAAACCCCGCGACGCCGTCCGAGCGGTCATGCAGACGACAATGTCGAGGTGGAAAAGCCGTAAAGGGATTTCTCTGCGTTCCTCTGCGTATCTCTGCGCTCTCTGCGTTCAAACGCATTCTTAACGCAGAGAACACAGAGATACGCAGAGGGCCGCAGAGAAAACATGGAGAAAATATGAGGACCATCGTTCTAATACTTCTTTGTACCGCATCAGCATTGGCCCAACAGATCGGCAACCCGACCGCGCAACAGGGAGTGATCCCGGCGCGTGGCACGTTCGCGATTCGCAACGCGCGCATCGTCACCGTTAGTGGTCCAGACATCGAAAACGGCACTGTAGTAATTCGCGATGGAAAGATCGAAGCCGTGGGAGCGAATATTTCCGTACCAGCCGGCGCACAAACGATCGACGGCAACGGCTTGTCGGTTTATCCGGGCATGATCGACGCCGGTACAAACATGGGACTCGTCGAAGTTCCGCAAGGCGCTAATGGCACTGTCGACACTTCCGAAGTCGGCGATCTTAATCCAAACGCGAAAGCAATCGTCGCAGTCAATCCACACAGCGCTCACATCGCAGTGACGCGTGTTGAAGGTATAACCAACACCCTCACAGCTCCGACCGGCGGTTTGATCTCAGGCCAGGCTGCACTGATCAACCTGCTCGGTACGTCGCCGAAAGAGATGGCAGTCGTTCCTCAACTTGCGCTCGTGATCAACTACCCGCGTATCGCCGGTGGTGGCGGCGGCTTTGGTGGTTTCCAACAACAACCCGCAAATCTTTCCGAAACTCTGGCAGCCAACGAGCGCCAGGTCGAACAGATCCGAAAGATGCTGCGCGACGCCGAAGCTTACGGCCGTGCGCACGACGCTTACGCGAAGGACAAGTCCCTGCCGCGTCCGGATCGTAACGTCGTGCTCGAGCCGCTCGTTCCGTACGTTCGAGGCGAACAGCCGGTGATCTTTCGCGCGGATCGGGAGGCGGAGATTCGTGGCGCCGTTAAGTTTGCGGAAGAGATGAAGTTGAAGCCTATTATTCTCGGCGGTAATGACGCATGGAAAGTCGCGAGTCTTCTAAAAGAGAAGAACGTTCCGGTAATTCTCACCGGCATCCTCGCCCTTCCGGTTCGAGAAGACGATGCTTACGACACCTTGTACGAAAATGCCGCGAAACTGCAGGAGGCCGGCGTGCGTTTCTGCATATCCACCGGCGATGCCGGAGCTGAGGTGCGGAACCTGGCCCAGTACGCCGGAATGGCGGCGGCTTTTGGGCTTCCAAAGGCTGATGCGCTGAAGGCAGTTACGCTCTATCCCGCGCAAATTATGAATGTGGCCGACCGTTTGGGTTCGATAGAGGTCGGGAAGATGGCTAATTTGGTGGTTACCGACGGCGATCTACTCGAAGTCCGATCCCACATACGATATCTGTTCATTGATGGGCGTCCGGTGGTGTTAACCAGTAGGCATACAGAATTGAATGATGCATTCAAAAACCGGAAGTAATAACTGATTACAGCTACAGATTATACGGATGCTTTCTGTGTAATCTGTGGATTTAACTCTACTCTGCTACTAGTCCGTCAAATAGATCCGTAACGGAAACCTCGAACCCCTCGAGCACGCGCGACTGTGCCTGCTGGCCGCGTGTGTATTTCAAAACGTGCCACACGAGCTTCTCACCGATCTTGCCGGCATGACGCACTTCGATAGTTGCGGCAAACGGATTGACCAGCCACAACTCGCGAACGCCGAGCGCGAGATAAGTATCGGCCTTAGTGGTGTGATCGTAAATGATCGTACGGCGCGAAGAATATTCGAAGACAATATCTGCTGAGGTGCGGATTTTTCCGAATGTCTTCCGCAACTCTCTCGAGACGTACATCATGTCCGGTTCAAGATACGTTGAGCCCTCGGCGCGAATATAAATGGGTTCAGGCGGATGGTGTACATCACCTTCGATCTTGTTAGTGACTACAAAGCCCACTAATGATCTCGTCATACGTGAGGCGACATCCCCGTGAGGCGGGTTTGGCGGCGGAACCATAAAAAGAAATCCTCCTATGAGGTTATAGCGCGCACGGTCCTCTCTTTCGGGCAGGGCCCAAAACTCTTCAAGAGTGTAGCGTCGCAGGAGTGGTGAGAAATTGACCTCGATCGATGTTTGAGAATCTAAAGCTTGCATCGTGTGGCCTCCAATGGCAGCTATGTTAACACGAGTTTTATTCACTGACGCGCAACTTATCCACCGGCAATATCGCGGGCATACCCTTGTGTTGCCAGCAGCGTACTGGTCCATGAACACGTCGCGAGCAGGGTGTCCCTTTCTTCGTTCTTGCCCCGCAAATGTAAACGTCTTCAACTGTGACTGGTGCGGGCGCGCTAGATGAGTTCTGCGGCGCCGGTGTGTTAACGAGTCGTTCGATCACCAGCGGTGAAGGCTTATGTCTCGTTCCTCGTCCAATAAACACTCCGGTGACCAGCAAAACGATTGCTGCTAAAGCTCTGCGCAGCAATTGTGACCGAACGAACCGCGCCGAACACTTGTCGCAGAAACGCCTGCTGGTCCAAAGACGCCAGCGCAACCGGACAACCTTCTCCCCGCAGTCGCAGCAAAAATTTGGATGATAATTCGTGAGGAGCGACAAGTTTTGAGGTTCCTTTCCTGTCTGCTGCCCGCATTATAGGTGATCCGCGGCGAAAGCAACCGATCTGCGCTCGTTTGCGTCCGAAATCAGCGCGTTTGAAAAACTCAGAACGGGCGGGCATACTTTGCAGACCGATTTTCCCATGAGTTACCCCAAATATTTCCGACGGCTTCTGTTTATTGGGTTTTTAACGATATTTGCCGTTGCTCCGATCGCGGCCCAGGACGATGAAGTCATCCGCACCGAAACCTCCCTCGTGCAGTTGAATATCGGTGTCGTTGATAAGCAGGGCCGGGCAGTTACTTCGTTGACGCAAAAAGATTTTGTGGTCTACGAAGATGGAGTGAAGCAGGCGATCCAGCACTTCGAGCCAGTCGACGCGCCTTTCAGTCTTGTGTTGATGCTCGACATGTCGGGCTCGACGATCAATTTTCGTCAGCAGTTGAAACTCGCGAGCGAGCGTTTTCTCGACGCGCTTGCGCCCGAGGATCGCGTGGCTGTTATTCAGTTTAATAAAGAAGTTAAGTCGTTGAGTGGTTTCAGCCTGGACCGTGGGAAAAGCTATTACGCAATTGAACTCGCTTCGGGCGCCGGCGAGACTAATTTTTATCAGGCACTCAAGTATGCGCTCAAAGAGTTGGAGAAAGAGGGCAAGCGACGCAAAGCCATCGTAGTGTTGACGGATGGTCTCGACACGCAGCTTCGCAACGCCGATCGCAGCACACTTGCGAAAGCACAAACGAATGAAGAAGCACTGGCGACGATCGATCCACATTCGAGCGCCGACTTGAACAGTGTCTTAGCGTCGGCGGATCGACAAGGCGTCACGATTTATCCGTTAGCCTTGCCTTCGGGTGATCCGAAGCGGCTGCCGATACAGACGCCGAATATCGTCGGCATTTATGCAGCAGCGCGCGCGCGTTTGCAATCGCTGGCCGATCGCACTGGCGGGCGTCTGAACGAGATCAATCAGTTGCAGTACATGGCGCAGCTATATCGCGAAGTTGCGGCGAGTTTGCGGACGCTCTACACGGTCGCCTATCAGCCACCGGGCGAACGCACGCGTGGCAAGTGGCATGAGATCAAGGTGGAGGTCGTATCTTCCGACCTCACCGCGCGCACCAAACCCGGCTATTTCGCGCGTTGAGTAGAGGGCATTTTACATATTCGCGCCGAGGCTTTAGTATAAAACGCTTCGCACCCGTAGCTCAGTTGGATAGAGTACCTGACTACGAATCAGGGGGTCGCATGTTCGAATCATGCCGGGTGCACCATTCAGATTCAACAAGTTAGGGCTTCCGATTTGGAAGCCCTTTCTTAATTGTGTGCCTATAGTGTGCCAATTTTGAAAAGCCCTCACCCGTAGAGCATTTGCTCGATGCGGGCTGTTGCTTCGGATTGCATCCCCGGAGCTACATGAGAGTAGACATCAAGCGTGAGCATCGTCGAACTGTGGCCGAGTCGTTCAGCTACTACCTTCGGATGCGTACCAGCTTGCAACAACAGGCTCGCGCATGTGTGCCGCAAGCAATAGAGCGAAAGGTTAGACTGCAATTTCGCTGTGTTGAGTGCGGGCTTAAAATGCCTTCTCACGAGGTTCTTACGCATTATTGGTGCCCCTTCGCTGTTTGCGAATACAAGATCCGTTCTGACGCCTAGTTTCAAGAGAGCCTCAGCTTGATTCACGCGATGAGCCTTTAACTGTTCTACGAGAGTAGTAGGGAGTGGAACAGTGCGACGTGAACCTTTCGTCTTAGTCTCAGCGAAGTAGAATCCGCCCGTTGTGTGCCATTGTAGGGTTCTCTGAATCGTTGCTGTGGCCTTGTCTAGGTCAACATCGGTCCACTTCAAACCTAGGGCTTCTGACGGCCTTGCTCCAGTAGTCAAAAGGAAAGCAAATAGGCAGGCGTGCTTGCTAGGAACAGCTAACAGGCGAGCGGCTTCTTCCTTAGTTAATGACTGCATCTCTCGTGATTTGTGACGGGGCAGTTCTACCGAGTCGCAAGGATTCGAGTGGATCAAGTGCCACTTAACCGCTTGCGAGAGGGCGCTACGCAATGGCGCATGGATGTGTCGAGCAGTGGCCGTAGGTTGCGAGCCGTAATACTTCTGAATGTCTTCTGCTCGAAGTTGCGAGAGTCGCATTTTGCCTAACTTTGTGATAGCTCGATTCAGCAACCACTGATAACTGTCGAACGTTTGCTCGGTCACTCGCGGTTTTGCAACAGTGCTGAGCCACGCCTCAAGATACTCGCCAAGAGACACTTTGGTTTGAAACGTAGGTATACCTAAGTCTTTCTTGGTTAAGGCATCATTCAGCCATTTCTGCGCGTCGCCTTTTGTTCCGCGTATCGTTTGATTCTGGTACTGTCGCTTTCCATCGGACGTGCGCCCAAGGAAAATTCGCACCATCCAAACTCGGTCGCCGCGCTTGATTATTTGTCCCGCCATTGCTACTTCCCTCGCTTTCTTCGCTTAGAGGTTTCAACTCTCACAAGCAGATCTCCCGGCTGGCATTCCAACGCTTCACAGACGCGATCCAGCACGTCCAAGTTAAGCCGCGCCACTTCGCCCTTGCCCATTTGCCAGATCGTCGCATAGCGAATGCCTGTCTGCTTCCAAAGCCAATAGATCGTTTGACCGCGTTGCTCAAGTATCTCGTTTAGTTGTAGTCGAATCATGCTCGCGATATATACCACAGTCGGATATATCCGTCAAGGGGATATGGGGAACTTTTTGGTTTGGGAGTGGTTCACTTGAAGGAAAACAGATAGGTTGCGCTGGATGGCCCAACATTCTTTCCGACACGCATTCAGGATTGAGCTATAGGAAAATTTAATCAGCGAGGCCGGGGGCGGCTGTATAGAGTGCGTACCAGACACGGGGGCACCCGAGTTCGGTGGTGGGGGGAGTGGACCGCTCCCATTAATGGAACAAGCCTCAAACGCTCCAAGGAGGCTTGATACACTTTATTGTTATAAATAGACAAAGCGCTTATATTGAACCCGTTCTCCCGTGTTATAAAAACCGTTGGATCTTAAGAAACAACCCGTGGATCGACTTAACCTCAAACCATCTCACAAACCAGTTCAGAATTACTATGAGGCGCTTCGTAAATTCAAAACCATTGGCGTTTCTCATGAAGGCGCAGTGAGGTCAGCGTTTCAATCTCTTTTGGAGCATTGCGGAAGACAGTTCGAGTGGAAGCTAGTACCGGAGTGGCCAATCAAACGACTCGGCATGCGCTCACTGCGAGTGGATGGAGCTATGGTCGATGAGTTTCGCCTATTACACGGCTACTGGGAAGCGAAAGATACGCACGATGAACTTGCTCGCGAGGTGAAGAAAAAACTCACTTTAGGATACCCAAGAGACAACATTATTTTCCAGTCTCCCAACCGCGCCATTCTTTGGCAAAACCGTAGATTAGTTCGTGATGAAGATATTAGCGATCCGGAAAATTTGGTCGCCATACTAAAAGCCTTTTTCGATTACACAATACCAGAACATGAAAACTGGAATGAGGCCGTTGCACATTTTGAGAATCAAGTACCCGAGTTGGGACTAGCTCTCCGAAACCTGATCGAGGAAGAGCTTAAACTCAACAGAAAGTTTCGGCAGGCGTTTGAAGATTTCTACACTGTCGCACGCGACGCCATTAATCCTAACCTCTCCCAAGAAGCAGTTGAGGAGATGTTGATCCAACATTTGTTGACGGAGCGCATTTTTCGAACGGTCTTTAACAATCCAGACTTCACTCGGCGCAATGTGATCGCCATTGAGATTGAGAAAGTAATCGATGCTCTGACGTCGCGAGCGTTTAGCCGTGAGATCTTCTTGCGGAAGCTTGATTACTTTTATAAAGCCATTGAATCAGCCGCGAGAACTATCGACGACTTTTTACAAAAACAGCAATTCCTGAACAGTGTTTACGAAAGATTCTTTCGCGGCTTCTCAGTAAAAGTCGCCGATACTCACGGTATCGTCTACACGCCACAAACAATTGTAGCATTCATGGTGCGCAGTATAGAGCAGATCCTAAAAACGGAGTTCCGAAAATCGTTGGGGGCGACGGAGGTTCACATCCTTGATCCATTTGTGGGCACGGGAAACTTTATGGTTCACATTCTGGATAACATTAAAAAAACTGCCCTCGCTGGAAAGTACCGCTGTAACCCTCCCCCAAAACCGGGCCATTGAAAAGTAGAGGTTTCCGGGCGAGTATGACGCCAGGAGGCCGAATGCGAAAGAGCAAATTCAGCGAGACGCAAATCATCGCCATCTTGAAAG
>Ga0070700_100000347_pt1 | contig 23908 bp, 10 predicted proteins | sample KBSK5101metaG_FD_65456 | JGI IMG/M metagenome (GOLD analysis project Ga0070700, IMG submission 65456) | Corn, switchgrass and miscanthus rhizosphere microbial communities from Kellogg Biological Station, Michigan, USA - KBS K5-10-1 metaG | ecosystem: Host-associated > Plants > Roots >...
TGGTGATTGTCGGTGAACCGAACTTCTTGTCGATTACGACGTTGCGGCCCTTCGGACCGAGAGTGATCTTCACGGCATCGGCGAGCTGATTGATACCGCGCAAAATCGCTGCGCGCGAATGCTCACTACGAATGATCTGCTTCGCCATTAGTGTTCTCTCCGATTACTTAAGAATGGAAAACAACTCTTCACGTTCCAATTGAACAGTGGATAGTGTCGTTCTAGAGATGATGGTGAAGGAGTGAACATATAGGTCTTCAGTGTAAGGACTGCCCCACTTCCAGGGATCTCGGGTGCGTCGCTGAAGATAACGAGCGCTAGGTTAAGGAACTAGCTCTTTGGTTGTCAATCAAACCGCAACGTTTGCTGCGCGCCCCTTGAGCCAGTAATAATCTCTCGCTGTATATCGACACCTGGCGGAGCGGTTTTTCTGTGATATGGAATCTGATCCGAATCTCAGCCTGACACTTGTGTGCCGGTAAATTATGACAAGGCATACTGAGAAGCATCCTCGGTTTTACAGTCTAATAATACTCGGCTGTACCTTACTGATTATCGTATTGGTATCTGCAGCAACAAGCTCCACGCATTCTGCGGCGCAATTTGGACCGTCACCATCGCCGGTGACAACTCCTCAAGAGCAGACGAAAGAGCGACCGAACCCAGTGCGACGGTTCTTTTCCTGGGTGACGAAGGCGGTTCGTCGTCCATTTAGAAAGCGAGTTCCCCCGATTTCTGATCCACCGATCGTCCGCATCACTTCGTCCACCTCATTGATTAATTTCTGCCCTCCTTGGATGGACTCTCTGGACAACTGCTCGGCCAGTCGCGAAGTGGAGCTTTCGGCAACTGCTGGTGGTCCAGATTTAGATGCCAAACTGCTATATATATGGGCTGTGTCGGCTGGTCGTATCCGCGGTAAAGGTCAACTGTGTCAGAGATGTTTCACAAGAGAATCGCCCTGCCCTACTATAATGGTCAGCTGTCCGGACAACGCTAAATCAAACCAGTCACTGACATTTCAAGCGGATGTTTCCGGCGGTGATCCAACCGTAAAGGTAACCTACACATGGACAGTCACCGTAGGAAAGATTAGCGGTGGTCAGGGAACCTCTATGATCACAATTGACGTCTCTGATGTCACGCGCGAATCAATAACGGCGACGGTTTCAATAGGCGGCCTTGATGCGGCATGCCCAAATACTGCAAGTTGCACCACGCGAACAGCCGGCAGCTCACGCACTGTTAGTTACCTCTGCGATGCAAGATGATGGAGTTCTCTTTGCGGTCTCTGCGAAAGTCTCTGCGGCCTCTGTGTTGAAATAAGTCCTTTAACCCAGAGCCCGCAGAGAAACTCCACGTCAATCTGCGTCGCGCTCTCGGAACGCAGCTTCCCCAGCGTCGGAAATCTGTACCCACTTCGGATCAGGTGAGGCTTCGGCATCGTAGTTGTCGTGCCAGTTCCACCATTTGTACGGCGGCGTCTGCGGATAACCCTCGGGCGAGTCTTCCCACTCCTCCTGCCGTCCCAGCGCAGTTATGTCGAGATAGTTCCAGGTATTCCCCATCTGCTCATCGCCGCGACTGTTGATGAAGTAGGTCCGAAAAATTCGCTCGCCCTCGCGGATGAATGCATTCGTGCCGTGCCACTCATCGACGCCAAAGTCTTTGTCGAAGCTGTCCGTGATGGTGTACCACGGCATCTGCCACTCCATCCTTGCCTTCACGCGCTCGATGTCAGGTTGCGGCGCATGCGAAGCGAACGCGAGCGTCGTGTTGCGAGCGTTCAGATGCGCGAGGTGTGCAACCTGGTCAGCCACGAAGGAACAACCGCGGCAGGCATGCTCGGGCCAGCCAAACACGCCGGGCTCGAAGAACGCGCGGTAGACGATGAGTTGACGTCTGCCTTCGAACAGATCGAGCAGACTCACTTTGCCGCTCGGCCCTTCGAACTCGTATTTCTTCGGCACCGCCAGCCACGGCATTCGCCGGCGCTCGGCAGCAAGCGCGTCACGGGCGTGGGTCAAAGCCTTTTCCTGCACGAGAAGCTGCTGACGCGCAGCCTCCCACTCTTCCGCCGATACAATAGGGGGCGTCTTCATTACGACACGCTCGGCCTCGTTTTTCTCGTTGTTCTGCTTCACGTTTTTCTCCTCGTTCTCTGTTGACTCGTTCATTGTTTACTCTTGTTTGAATCCCGTTGCACTGTCCGTGGCTCGCGACGATGCCGCCGCAAAGCTCGAACCTTTACCGCCACCAAACCGAGCACGCCGGCACTCGAGGTAGCGCCTGCAACAACAAGCGCTGCGTTTGTCATGCATAAAGGACACATAGTCTTTCACTCCTTTGTGATTTCTCACAGTAGTGACGGGCCAAGTGAACTAATTTCTACAGGGCGGGCAAACGATCGCTTACTGAAGCGTCAAACAATTACGACGTTCGGTCAGGAAAGCACGGATGGCGGGGTCATCGCTGAGGCCGATAGCGCGGTCGTACGCCTCGGCAGCAGCCTGCGGGCGGCCGAGTTGTCGCAGGAAGTGCGCGCGAACGGCCCAATACGGTTGGTAGGAAACCACGGCCTGTGAGTCGATCTGGTCAAGAAGAGTCAGCCCAGCTTCGGGTCCACGAACTTCAGCGTGCGCCGCGGCGCGTGCGACCGCACCTCCGATCGAAGGCGCGAGTTGCATGAGTTGATCGTGGAACGCAGCAATGGCAGCAGAGTCAGTGCGACCTGTGTGAGCACGTTCAGCGTGCACTGATTGGACGGCAGCTTCGATCTGGTATCGTCCTGGTCGCCGCATTTGGAACGCTAACGTGAGTTCACCTTCAGCTTCTTTGATCACAGACATGCGCCAGTCTTTTGGATCCTGCTCGGAGAGCGGCACGAACTTGCCGCCGGCACTGCGACGCGCTGGACGTCGCGCCTCGCAATAAAGCATTAACGCCAGCAGACCGCGGACCTCCGGATCGTCCGGAATCTGCTCACGCAGCACGCGCGCGAGCCAGATTGCCTCCTGGCCGAGTTCTGTGGTGCGTTCGTCAGCACCGGTCGCGTCCTCCCAACTATTGCCGTACGCAGCGTAGATCGCGTTCAGCACTGCTCCCAGGCGCTCGGGAATCTGATCTGCCGAAGGAATCTCAAACGCGATCCGCGCTTGCCGGATCTTGGTCTTGGCACGCACCAATCGTTGTCCGATCGTCTTCGGCGCGACGAGTAAGGCCCGCCCAATCGCCACCGCATCGAGCCCGAGAACTGTTTGCAACATGAGCGGCGTGTGTATGTCGGCATCGATGGCAGGATGCGCACACACGAACAGAAGCTTGAGACGCTCGTCGGGCCACCTGTCGGGATCTGCCGTCTCATCAAACTCGCGCGTCATGAGTTTTAAAGTCGGAGTGCTGTGTTCGTGTACCTGCTGATGTCGCGCATGGTCGAGGAGGCGGTTGCGCGCAGCCGTTAAGAGCCAACCTTGCGGATTCTTCGGAATACCGTCGCGAGGCCATGTCGTCAATGCGGCCAACAGCGCGTCGGCCAACGCGTCTTCAGCGGCTGCGACATCGCGTGTGCGCGATGCAAGCAACGCCACGAGGCGCCCGTAAGATTCGCGCGCTACCGCTTCGACCGCGCGGTGCGCCGGTTCATCGGTTCGAGTTTGCAACGGTGACGCGTGGCTCCAATTCGACGGCTATGGGCCGCACTTCCACGACACCGTAGGAAGCCGCCGGACATCTTGCCGCCCATTCCAGTGCGGCATCGAGCGAAGGCAGCTCCAGCAGCGTAAATCCACCCAATTGCTCCTTCGTGTTGGCAAACGGCCCATCCTGAATCTCGCGCTTGTTCTCGCGCAACCGCACTGTCGTCGCGGTTTCGGGCGCGTCCAGTGGCTTGCCGCCGGCGAAGATCCCGGCATCGAGCAAGGCACGGTGATACGCGCGCCAGGCGCCGGCGTATGCTTCCGACTCCACAGGCGAATCGCGGCGCGCAAAGTCGTCCGGTTTCTCATAAATCAATAAAACATAGAGCATCTCGTTCTCCTCATCGTGGTTGAATCACGCTCGTTAGTATGACGGACGACGCCCAGCGATTTCGACAAACGTCGAATCAGTAACCGCGAGTGACACGGATAAAGATTCGGTGGAAACCGTCACGTTATCAGAGAGACTACAGAAGTGTCACAAGGCTTGCCCGGGCGTATCTTTGCCACTCACGAGGTTTTGTCGGCGCGGCTCCTCGCCGCTCTCACATAACTTCACCGATTCAGCTCAATTCAATAGTCTTCCACAATGAAGACCAACTACGAAACGACTCATCCTGAGGAAAGCAGCTCAGGGCTAATCAACTATGGAACTGTGTACTCCAGGTACAACAGAATGTCGATCAGCCGCTCGGAGTCAAGAGCAGAAACGTCGCCCGGGGGCGGTGCGTCCGGAGCAAGTCCACCAGCATTCGTCACTGCCAATGCGTGCGTGCGTATGACCTTACCCGTGAACGCGGCCGGCAGTGGCCGGCCCGGTAAGTTGCCCAGTGTCGCGTCGGCAACAAAGCCATTCAGTGGCGTGCCATCAACACTGATTGAAAACGGACCAGCTACGACACCCTTAGCCGTTCGCAGCAGGAGCGCGGAACGACTCACCACGATCGGCAGGTTGGCAATAAACATCGGGAAATGACGCGTGGTGATCTCGATTCGTACTTCCGTTGCCAATGGGCTGTGGAGTAGTTGCGCGAACGCCGAAGAGAAGTCCTGCCTCAGGCTGAACACGCGAGCAATCGGATGCGTCGCAAGGTACTGGCGGATGGACCCTTCGAGCGCAGCGTTGTCTGCTTCGACGCGGTCGCGCAACGCGCCATCCTGCTCGGCTGTATAGCTGATCGAGACGATCACGTCGTTCATCGTTTGGTAATCGAACTGGCGGAACGTCTTAGGCAGCGTCAGGACCCACTGGCTGATCGCGCCTGCGCCTTCGAATGGCATGTAGCGCTCATCGCGAAACGACAGCTCGAACACACCGGCATCGTTCTGTGCGGTGCTCGTAGCCACCGACACACTGCGACGCGGCGGCACTTCGACCAGCGGTGCTCCCGGTGTTGGTGTGGTGCGGATCCAGCTCCGGTCCAACGTGAGGGTCGCGCTGACGTTGACGTATGGACCAGTAATAGATGGAATCGTCAGCCGCACCGCGCGTATACGTCGCTTGTAATGACCGGGGTAGAAGAGATTGAAGAAAAGCTCATCGACCTTAAACGTACACTCGCCGTTCTCGCGCAGCGCGATCAGCGCATCGGGCGCGATCTGGCTGAGCGCAAAGGTCTGATCGACTTCGAGACTGCGGTAATTTGTTTCCACATAGCGGCGCTCGAGGTTTTGCAGATCGATGAGGAGTTGCTCTCCCGAAAGTAGACCTGAATGGCTGGCGTCCCAGTAGGTTGGCGCCAGACCTGCAGAAGTCTCATCACCACGCTCGAAGCGGAAAGCTTGCTCGGCCATCCGGGCCAGCGCGAGCGCATTTTGATAGGCACTGCGCTGGATGCGGCGCAGTTGCGTGGACATCCAGGTGTAGAAACCAAAGTTGGAGAACTTGCCATCCGACAACTCGAGGAACTCGTCCATCTGCTCGATACTTTTTTCGTGCAGCGCAAGCGCGTGATTGGCGATCTCGAGCCTGATTTGGGCAGCTATGATTTGTCTGTCGATCTGCTTGACGTCGTGATCGGCGAGTTGTCTCTGGTGCCGCCATCCCTCAGCCCGGCGTTCCAGGTTTGCTTCCAACCCGATCGATCCCGCTGCCGCTGTCAAGCCCTTTGCGACTGCGGTCGCCGAATTTGCGAATCGATAAACGGTCGTGTTCAATTCCACACCGCCAAATTTCATGGCGAAAGGAGAGCCGACTTGAGGTACCACAGCAAATATAGCTGAAAGTAGATCGAGGACGGACTCACCGACGTGAATACTAGTGACGATGTGACGCAAGACAGCTTCAGCGGTCTCGAGTCCGGAGCGGTACTGGTTTGCCAACCCGTCAAAATAGTCACGACGGTATTCGGCTGCTGCCTTCTGCTGCTCAGCGATCGTGAGTGACTCCTGTGCCGTGTCGATTTCCATCCGACGCAGTTGCGTCGTCATGCGGGCGAGGTTCTGTTGGTGGACCAGGCGCAGTCGTCCGAGCTCCTCTCCGTCCTTTTTCTCGAGCGCTGACATCAGGGCGCCGCCATAGCTGGCAAGCGTCCCGGCAAAAGCTTTGGCCCTGTCAATGAGAAACAGGAAGCGGTAGGGCGGCAGATCGCCGCTGATCCCGCCGAGAACGTCTTCGAGGGTTAAGCCGGCGGCGCGCATCCGCACCAGCAGGCCCGGATCGATCGGCGGCGCAAAGAGGGCCAACTCCCGCTTTGCCCCCGTGATATCTCTGCAATTGCGGATGTTAAAGAGACGATCTTCGACGCGCGTCCAGTAGTCGAGCAGATCGGCATTCACTGGAATGCAGAAGACAGGGCCAAGCTGACGCACAATGCTCCAACCGAATGTGCCCACCCAATCCGAGACGCGATAACGGCCTCGGTGGTCGAAATCTCGGGCCAGCGTCGTTTTCGCCGGAGCGCTCGTGCTCGCGGCGAGCCGTGCAGTCCAACCGGCGGTGCGCGTTTCCTTCCACGACAAACCGCGGAACATCTGCGGCTCCTCGGCCACATCGACTTTCACTACCGGATCGCGCAACGGGTTTATGGCAACCAGACCCATGTCCATCGCATGCCCGAGGGTGACAGCCATAGTTCCGTCAACCCTGCCGTCTGGAGTCGTGCGCGCAACGGCGCGCGGCGCGATCTTACGCAACGGCGCTTCTCTACGTGCTCTCGTTACGCTGCTGACATCGATGGCAAAACGCCCTTTGGAAGGTTTTGGTTTCGTCCCGATCTTTCTACCGGTGATCCACGTCTCGAGTTCGATGAGGATCTCCTCGCCGGCGCCAATCTCCTTGCGGATGTTCTCGTACGTTTTGGGCGTGACCTTTCCTTCACCGCAGTCGCCCAAACGCGCCGGGCGTGGTCCAAGAATGTCAGAGGCCATGATGTAGAGCATCAGCGCCTCGTTGATCGACTCCATTGTGAATTGCGTGAAGAGAAAATCGGCCCAATCAAGCAGATTATCGACGTATTTCATCACGATCGACTTTTGATACGCCGAGAGCCGCAGGCGCGCGATCGCATGTGGATTGAATGGATCCTTCTTGTAGACCGCCAGCGCGTCTTCGTCCGTGAGTATGTCGCGCAGCCGTGCCTGGTCCAGCTTGCGGAACTCGCGGTAGCGCCAGACGCGATCAAGCAGACGCCGTGCTCTTACCGCCGGCGGCGTTCCCACCGGAACGTCGATTACCTCTGTCGCCGTCGGATCGAAAATGTAGTGATACCAGCGCTGCGCGGCAGCAAAGTTTCCGCGGCTGTTCAGCGCGTTTGCGATCAGAAATGGAATATGGAAAAAGATCTCCCGGTAGTAGACGCCGTACGGTCCTTTAAAATCGAGCGTACCTTGATTGCTGCGATTCTCGATCCGATTCAGGTTCGTGATCGGAATGTCCGCTTCGCGCAGATCCATCTGCGTCTTGATGTCGAGCAGGCCATCGACACCGCCGACAAAGAGCTGAAAAGCAACATCGTCGGCGAGCGTCGTTCCGATACGCCGGAGCACGTAAGTATCATCCCGGGTGATCGACCCTTGCAGGAGCAACACATCGGCATGGCTCTGAATGATCGCGTCCTCGATGTTGCCCGCGACTGAGAGCAGGCGTACTTCACCGATCGTCGCCAGCGATTGCTGGTACAGACCATTGCGCAACGGTTCGCTGTGGAATTCGACATTGAAGACGTCGATGCGCCGATCGTCGAGCACGAGATCGGCATACGAGTTTCGATTTGGATACCAGAACTCGGGATGGCCGTACCACAGCGAGCGAGTCGTCCCCGTGCCACGTGCGCACAGGACGGGGAAGCCTCCCAGCTCATTACCCGATAGATCGCGCCGGGGATGAGGCGCTTCGACGGAATTCTTAAACAGATCGACGTAGGCGTAGAGCTGATAGTTGCGGCCCGTGATGTTCAGCCGCGGTGCAAACTCCTCGTCATCCGGATCCAGATAAAGAACGTCCCAATTCACACCACGGAGTGTGTAGTCATCGATCGGCTCGGGATGCGGCCGATCCTGATCGAGGCGCACGCCGCCGCCGAACAACCTGGGATGATCTACTATTACGCCCGCGGCTGGTCCAAACGGGTGATATGGCTCCCGAGTCTCCGCGGGCATGGCAAGCATCTGTGGCGCCGTCCACGATCCGTCCGGCCGTAACGTCGTGTACTTGATAGACATTGTGTGCCGGTAGCCAGCGAACTTGCTGGCGCCATCCTGCACAGTGTTGAACGATCGTGTCTTATAGTCTGTCCAGAAGAGATGCAGGCGGCCGCGGTAAATCACGGGCGTCACACGCCGCCCAGTGATCTGCACGTCGATCTTTTTCCAGGGAGTCCATACGGCTGTCTTTTTCGCATCGAGTCCGCTTGCGACGAGGTGTTCACACGTCCGGTAGTAATAGACCGGTGGATCGTCGGAAGTTGAACCAAACAGATGGAACACGTCGCCAGTGACCCCGCCATTCTGCCTTTGTACGTCGTGGTATGCCCCGGCAATGGTCAAGGTAGCAACTTCTTCGAAGCCTTTGAGGTACTTGGTGTAGGAGTCGAGCACGTCTTGATCGGTGAGGGCGGTCTGCAACAGTTCGCTTTCAAGCTCTTTGAAAAGTGGTGTCTTGTCGTCGCGAAGATCGGGTTCGATATAGTTCTCGGGCCAGAGGAAGACCTTGCGATTCGCTTCCCATACTCGATAGTTCTTGCGCCAGGTCCACTCCGCCGCCGCGGTTTCCGGCATTCTCAAGGCGAGCGCATCGGCCCCGTCAGTAATCTGCTCAAGATTCAGAATGATTCGATGAATGTAGAGTTGCACGCTCGAGATAGCTGCCACGACACGGGAAGTGGTCGAGCATCCACCCGTTTCTGCGTCGATGAGAAAGAACTGGTACAGATCGCTCGCCTTGCTGAACTGGCGTGGATTGAGTGAGTTAATGAGCCAGGCTATCAGAGCGTCGCGCTTCTCTTCTCGCAACGGCTCGGCGAGGACGTCGAGTTGCGTGGTGCGCTGTTCACCTTCAGGAAAACGGGAGCCGAATGCAGACTGTAATGCATTCGCGCCTCGATCAAGTGCAAGGTAATCGCTGCCCGCCAATGCCGCGAACGATTCGCCGTCGATACCGAGCGTCGAAGCCAAACGCGCTGCTTGATCGATTCGATCGAGCGCGGTTGCCGCAACATTGGGAACGACCACTCGACCTCGTAACGCAGCAATAAGACCAGCGCTGACACCGATGATACGACCGAGAACAGTGTTGGCTGCGGTCGGGAAACCCGGGAGACCTGCATTAAACAACTCGAGCGCCGAGCGAATGTCGGCGGCGTCGACTGCTGTTGCCTGCTCACCCGTACCATTTACTCTTTTCGCTAGTAGAGCGTAGACAGAGAGTGCGCGTAACCCCGCAACAGTCACTGCCGGCGGCGCGAGTGCGAACCGCTCGGGATGCTGCTGCACGAAATCGATGTCCGCGGCATTCCATTGCTTCGCCTGGAACGCCGCCACCAGAGGTCGCAACGTGGTGATCAGGTTCTGCAATGGACCAATCGGGCCTTCGCCATTCAAAGCAAGCGCGAGCTGCTCCGTCTGCAAGGAAACACCAGCCAAACGCGCCAACGCTGCTACCTTTGCTGCTTCAAATCCGAATATAGCGCCGACAGCGCGCGCCAGGACCAATGACGTGTGATAAGTGCTCAACACGCCACGCACGTCATCCGCCGTCACAGGACGCGAGCCGTCCGGCGGGACGGGGATCGTGGCGGATGCGGGGATCACAATAGCCGCGGCTGCCAGATCGACTCCCGCCACTAAACGCCAGCGACCTTCGGCTGTTTCTTCAACCACGACCGGGTTGCCGTCCAGCAATGCGCGTGATGCTTCTTCAGTTGTGCCTAACGCCACGGAAAAGACTGTGTCACCGAAGTACAGTGAGTCAGCCGCGCTCGATACGATCGTCTCGCCGGCGGCAACTGGATCGACGTAGCGCGTTGCGTCGCGAGGAGTCCTTCCGGTTGCGACAGCGAGATCGTCCATCGAATAGCCGCTCTGCCGTCGCCACTCGGCGAGATCGGTTAGCTGAATCACGTCCGCAGCATTAGCAAGACGCCCCCCGCCGATGTTGCCAAGCTCAATCAACCGCAGTAGCTCGTCGATGGTTAAGCGCAGGGCACGAGCCACTCGCGCATGACGATAGAGCAGCGAGAGGTTCTCAACTGTGAGTAAGAAGTCGCGGTCGTCCTCGATGAGCGCGTTTGGGTTGAGCGCTCCTGCCGTTGCGACAAGGTGCGGCGCCAGGCCGCGGGCCAGCGACTCCAGTCCCGCCAGATCGACACCGAAAGCCGCGAGCAACCGCGGCAGCATCGGATCGACTGGAACGTCGGTAGTCGCGCGAAACGCTGGATGCACAAAACGCCGAATGTCGAGCGGAAGCCGCTCGGCCGGTGCGATGTCAGGTGGATTAAAGAGACGATCAAAGAAGGAAGTTCCATCGGGCTTAAGTGGGATCGGCCCAACGATCGCCGTCATCTCGTCCGCGGTCGAGTTGAGACGCCGCTGCACCGCACGCGCGGTCGCGACTGAAACCACTACATCGGGAATGAGGGTGTTCGCACCCAGTGCGGTCAACAAGCGATCCAGCTCTGCGAGGGACCAGGGGACGTGGCGCCACGGGCGCGTGAAACGATGCATCCGGTCAAGCGCATCGGCAGTGAGACCATGCACTCTCTCGATGTCGTTTTGCACGCTGTCGGCGGAACGTTTTTCCGCTTTTACCGAGACCGCCGCACCACTCGCACGCACGAATTCCGTCGCGATGAGAGCGTCGAGCTCGTTGCGGTCGATGCCCATGGCCGTGACGAGCTCTTGTGCGTCCAGAGTCCGGAAAGTTGCTCCTTGCGCGATAAAAGTCAGGTGATAAAGCTTGTTCAGCCTGGCCGTAGTCAGTTCCTGCTCGGTGACGAGCCGCCACTCTTCAGGAGACAAGTGCAACTCCGCTTGCGCCACCGTCTGCGCATTCGCGCCAACGAGCAGGGCCACTGTCGCGCGTGAGCTTTCCATTTTATCGAGATAACGATCGACACGCGCCAGCGGCAGATGAAACGGCTGCTTAAAGGAATCGGTGGTGTCGCGGACGGTCTGCCGGTAAACGAGATCGGCCACCGCGGAGCGATTCGATAGCGCGCCTGCGAAGCCCCTCTTCTTAGCAATAAAGTTTTCGAGGATCTCGTTGACAATGTCGAGCGTGGCAATGCGCGTGTCGGTGTTTTCACAAGTCAGTTCGAGGGTCCAGAGATCGGGCCTGCGAATCTTGAGTTGCAGTGGATGGTTCGCGCGCCCCGCGAACTGTGGACCGATGTGCTCCTCGACGAAGTGCATCAGGTCGACGAAGTACGCCGCAGGACTCAGAACGGATTGGCAGTGCGCACAGGTGCAGAACGCGAGGCTGCCAAACAAGGTCTCGAAGCCATCGAGCTTGCGAAGCAGATCCTTCGAGTCGGGGTCTACGTTGCCGAACGTAAGGTCGTCAAACACGCCTGCGACAATGTCGGCGGCGGCGATAGTAGCGGAGGTTGTGTCGATGAGCGTTCCACGCGCATCGCGCCAGTACGTTTCTGCCTGAGTCTCCTTCGAAGTGCTGAGAAACGTTTCGAGCGGTTGCCTGGCGATGGACATGGCCGACGAGAAGCCGTTCTCGATCAACGTCTGTGCGTCGCTGGCCTTGTTCGTAATAACAAAGACACGCTGGTAAGACTTGAGCGCGTTGAGAACCATCTTCTGCTCGTCCGGTTGTGCACCGAGCTCATTGAGACCCAGACGCTCCAGGTCTGGACTGTCCGGCGTGAGGTCCAGGTCGAGCAAACCGATATCTGTGGCGCGGGCCTGCATTTTATTGAGGAAAGAAACGCGACGGTTAGCCGCGGCTGCTTTCTCCGCCGCAGGGCGAGTGGAATCTGCGAGGAGTTGGCCGAGGAGCAGGCCGGGGTAGGCGCGTACTATCTGCTGCATTTCTGTGTGCGCAGCCTCAGCCTTGCGGCGTTGTTCAGGCGTCAGACCGGAAACGTCGATCTCAGAGAAGTTACGTTGGAAGATATCCGGATTTTTTTGTATCACAGCATCGAGATCGCCGAGACGCTGCGTCACGCGCCCGGTATCGACCTGTGGGAGGCGCGAGAGAATTGCCAGGTCGGGATGAAGAGTGGCGAAACGGTTCTCGAGTGCGGCTGCGAGTTCTATATCCGTAGTACCGGCGGGAATGGGAACCTTCTGTTTCTTGAGAACATCAATCCAATCGCTGGTACGCAACGTAGCGAGCTTTCGGGTCCAATCTGTCCCTGCAACCTTCTCACCAGCTGCGCTACGGATGGCTTCGGCGAGTTTGGGATCTTCGTCGGCGAGCTCAAAGATCGTCGCGTTGGCACCAAGCGTTTCAGCTTCTGCCGCGGTAAGTTTCTTTTCATCTACAAGCTTTGTCAGTATGGCGTCGGATAAAGCGTCCGGACGGCTCACGTCGGGCGCAATTTTGTCGATGACCTTGGGATCGATCTTGCCTATCGTGCCGATCTGGACCAGGCGTGCGTTTCGGATCAGGCGATCGATCTCAGGATTTTCTTTGATCTGCGACTCGTCGTCGATCTTCGTTACTCTGTCCAGCACGTCGAGCACGCCGCCGGCTACTGGTGCATCCGTTGGTCCCCCTTCCGCAGGCGTGCGTTGCAGTGCTTCGCGAAGCTGTTTTGAAAGATCGCCGAGCTCTGCCGGCCTTCTAACGTCCAATCGTTCGATTCGTCTCCGTACGATCTCATCTTTGGGATCGATCGAGTCGAGCACGCGCTTGCGGGTCGATTCACGCAACTCTGTCTCGATGGCTTTCCATAGCTCGGGATCGCGCGCTCGCAAGTCGGCAAGAGTCAGATCGCGCATTGAGAGAAGTTTGAGCAGATCGGCTTGATTCATTATCTTCCTCCGTGCGGGTGAAGTGGCGGCACCGGTATTTGCTCAACAGCCCCGGTCGTCAAATCTACGGTCACGCGCCAGATCGCCGGCGCCTGGCCCAGACCAAAATTGCCCGCTACGAACAGCAGTGAATTACCCTCGACTCGCGGGACCTCAGTTGTTATTCCAATACCAAACTTGTCTTCGAGAAAGTCGTACAACGCGGGGAGTTCCACTACTCGAAGTCCGAGTTCAATGGCTCCGGCAAGTTGAGCGAAGACCGCCGGTAGTTTTGCGACTTCGATGGACAGGTCCACGCGGCGTTCCGCAGCCCACTGCGCGAGCGTCCGAAACGACTCGACGGGTATCGGCTTACCTTCCGCACGCAGGCGCGCGCGCAGCGCACTCGCTCCGGAGACAGCGTCATAGCTCGACGATGCCTCGACCTCGCGCACCAACTCGAACACTCCACCATCGAGTCGGACGCTCGCCAGAACTTCCGTCTTCATCGTGTGTACCCTCGGTTTGTGATTGCTCGCATCATAACCTCACGGCGTCATGAACCTGATAACAGCTTGCATCAGCTCGGCATCTGTGATGGCTTTGAGTGACGGATAACTGTTGGCGATCGAGATTGCCAGTTCTCGCGGTGCGAGGCGGGCATGCCCGTATGCTGCCGCACGAGTGAGATTGTTTTGTACCGCAAACTGAGCCGCGGAACTGAACGCTCGCAATTCTGCGAAAGCACGTTCAGTCAACGACGCTGCGGAAGGTTTAGGAATGATCCCGCGCGCCATGTCCAAAGCATGTTGCCCTTCATGCACGATGGTCGAAAGCACATCGTCCATGTGCATCGTCGAGTTAACTGAGATTTTCCCGGCCGATTTGGTTGTGCCGCCGGCTGCCAGGCGACGCGAAAGGGTTAATCTGATTTGTCCGGACGTAATGGCTTCAAGCACCTCCCGCGATAGAGGTGTGTGTTGCGCAGCCTCAAACGCCGCCATGATGGCGGCTCTGGTGTGTTTGAAGCCGGCCGCCCGCAGTGCTGTTGAGAAATATTTCGCGGTCAGGTTGCTTATGCCTCGACCAATAGCGGTGAGTGCTTGCCGGCCAAGCGCGAGCCCACCTCTCGCAAGTGCGGACAACCCGCGCATGCCCAGTCGTAAGCCGAGTTTGAAACCCTTCAGGATCGCTCCTGGTCCAATCCAGGATACGACGGTCAGTCCTATATACAGGACCTGGCCGGCCCAACCGAGATTGAGGCGTCCGGAGCCGCCCGGTATACCGCCACGCTGGCCGTTTGGGCCACCCCGCTTAAACTCGAAGTTCGCGTAGCCGGCCCAGCGGGTCGCAACGTCGAGGGCCGACTCGGGTTCGCGCGAGGCGTTGGGGTTGCCGGTGGTGGAGTCGCCGCCCGCGCGTCCTTCTCTGGAGCCGCCGGCAGTCCCCTGTGCGCTGCCCGTTGGCGTCCCGTGTTGAGAGCCGCCCGGTTGTCCCCCTCCTCCGGTCTGACTTCGACTGCCGTTGCGCGTCGCGTTCGGATCACCGTCCACCGCACCGTTGATGTCGGTGCCATTCTGCTGCAATCCCGGCGGCGCGGGTGGACCCGTCGTTGAAGCATCGAGTCCAGGCGCAGTCGCGCCTCCTGTATCCGTACCGGTGCCACTCGCTCCGGTTGTTCCGCCAGTCGTTGAGCGTCCGGTCCCGTTTGCTCCTGGACGTCGTCCGTGTGCTCCAGCGCGTCCATCTTCTGAGCCCTCACGTGACCCATTCTCTGAACCGCGGCGACTGGTCCCTTCCGGGTCTCCTGTACGCGATGGCTCGCCATCGGAAGGTCCAGTGCGGGCTCCGGGTGGTGGTGGCGTTGGAGGTGGAGTTGGCGACGTGCCCGTTCCTGGTCCAACGCCCGCGCCTGCTCCTGAGCCGCCTGTTCTTCCTTCGCCTGCTCCGTCTGCGGCGGCGGGCTGAGCTGGAACGGTTTCAGACGTTCCGCCACCACCTGACCCTTCACCTCGCACTCCTGTGCCCGTGCCAGTGCCGCTCATTCCACGACGTCCGCCTCCGCCGGACTCAGATCCTCGACGTCTTCCACCGCTGGAGCCGCGATGGCGACCACCACTTGAAGTTCCGCCGCTCCGCGTACGTGTGCGCCGGCCTCCACCACCACCGGTGCCTCCACTCTGATCTCCTTCGCCGGTTGCGAGCGTGACCGGTTGATCCGGTAGTGGTCCGCCAACGACGATCGTCTCTTCTTCAAATGTGATCACCTCTGTCGGCGCGTCCGGAGGGATCTCGGGGGGAGGCGGAGGCGGTGGCGCCAGGTCGTAACGAGTGACGTCTACACCTTCACGCCGCGCTGCCTCGAGGCGACGCACGGCTTCGTCGCGGCGCACGTGTTCCGCGACGTCGCCCATAATTATGATTGTCATCCGTCCGCCAGGACTGACGACATCGAGGCGCTCCGCCGGCGTAAGCCGCTGCCAGACCGGAAGAGCCCACGAGGGCAGGCTCGAAGTTTCGACCACATCAAAACTACCGCGCGTCTGCGGAGTGGTCTGCAACCCATCCGGATCGACATTGCCCACCGGGTCGCCGAGCACAAACTGGTATAGATTCAGATCGTCCTGGGGTCCAAGCGGATCGGGAGAAAGCCACCTGAAGGTCCACGGCGCATAGTAGCGATGGCCGTAGTAATAAAGGTTAGTTGCGTCGTCGCGCTCTTTACCACTGTAGCGATACTCCTTGATCGTGACATCCCGCACCTGATCGCCGGCAATGAATGACGACCCCCCATACGGGAAGTACTCTTCATACGACACCACTGCCGCATTCTCGTCCAGCTCGATCGCCGACGATCCCTGGTGAGTGCTGAGTTGATAACGAAAGCGAGCTGGTCCAATGTCGTCCGTCTCGCGGGCGTTGTCGTCGCGTGTCCATCGATGCAGAAGCGCGATGCGTTCGTCGTCGCTACGGAAATGTGAAGTCCAACGCTCCAGAATCAGCACACCGTTACGCGTGATCCGCTTCCGCTCGCAGTCGCCGAAGTAGATCTTCTCGATAACCTCAACGCCATTGCCGTTGACCTTTCGCGTCGTGACTTTGCGCGCGCGCATGCCGTCTGCGCCGTAGGTGTAGACCTCGTCGTCGTCTACATCGCCGGGCCGCTCGATGATGACGGCGCGCGACAGCGTCGAACGCCAGCTCCAGTCCATACGCCGCAAGTGCGCGAGCACGGCGAGATTTCCAGCGGCATCGAATCGATTCTCGGGCGCAGGAATGGCAACGCCGCCTTCGTCAAGCGCGGGCATCGAGCGGTTGGAAGCCGGCGAGATCCACATGTCGGTGGTCCAGCTCTGCGTTGTACCGACGTGTCTGACGCGCCGCACGTTGTTAGCGGCATCGTATTCGTAATGTCGCGTGAACGACTCCAGCGCAGCGCCATTATTGAGCGTCATGTGGCGCGTTCCTTTGAGTGGTCCACCAATCGCTGGAATGTAATCGTGCTGGAGCAGCGCCTGGTGCACTCGCCCGGTCGCGCGCATGAGGCGATAGTGCGCGTCATAAGCGTAGTCGCGGCGTGGGGGCAGGACCGATCCCGTGACGATCGCGCCTGGACCAGTCAGCGCATCATCGACGATACGGACAATGTTCCCCGCCGGATCGTACGTGTACTGTGCATCCTGGAAGGTACGTGCTGGAGTGGCGGCTGTTTGTCGCGTGAGACGGAACGTGTCAGGGTCATAAAGATATTCGACAGCAACACCGTTTCCGAGTGTCACACGACTGCGTTGCCCGCGGGAGTTGTAGGTGGCGCCGTCCAACACGTCAACATCAACAACTTTTCCATCGCCGGTGGAAACGGTCAGACGCTCCAGTCCCCCGCCGCGCACGTACGACAACCTGCGTGTGGAATCGTCAGGCAATACCGCGCGGCGGAGACGTCCGAAGGCGTCGTAGAACGCCTGGGTAACAAACTCTGCCGGATCGAGCGGCACTGCTGTGCGCCAGTCCGCCTCACCGGTTTCCGTGCGGAGCCGGCGTGTAGTCGACAGTGGTTGGCCCACGGGATCGAAACGTGTGATCGCGGCTTCGCCGGCTTGATCCCGCACGCGGACGAGCATGCCGTTGAGGTTATTCGCCACAGCGGCGGCATCGTTTCCGCCGTAGGTGCGCTCCTCGACACGATGATCGAGACCGTTGCCGCGAACGTGCAGCGTGGTGGGACGATCGAGCGCGTCGTAAGCCTGCTCGATTTCGAAACCACGCGCGTCCCACATCAGCGATTGGCGGTTCTGCGCATCGTAGAACGTCCGCGCGTCACCAGCGTCCATGCTGTGGACGTGCACAACCCGCGCCAGCATGTCACGGACGTAGCTGTATGCGGTAAGACCGCGTGGATCGATCAACTCGACAACATTGCTTAGCGCATCAAAGCGTGATTCGGACCGGCGGTCAGCGGCTGTCGTACCGCCGCGTTCAAGCAACCCGGCTTCCCGCCCCGCCGGATCAAAAAAGGTCGTGACGTGGGTATGGGCGTGCTGTACTGCGTGGTCCAGCGCCTGCCGTTCAGGATCATCGGCCGGAAGCGCCTGGCGGGCAGCGCGATATGCCGACTCCATCACGGTGTCATTGGCGTCGGCGCGCTCAACGCTCCACGCATTAAAAGTCGTTAGCGTTTGCGTACCGTTGGCTAGAAACTGCGCCGTCTCGCGACCAACCGCGTCATAGTTGATGAGCGTGGCCACGCCGAACTGCCGCAACACGGCATCGCTCTCATAACGCCAGGTCGGCGAAAAATAGGGTTCGTAACGTCGTCGTGGCTTTTGTTTCGCGTCGTAGACGATGTGACCAGACACCTGCCAACGTTCAGCCGAGTCTGCGAGCTGTGGCCGGCCATTGCCATCTACTACAACTGCACCGCCGCCGTCCCGCTGGATGGCAGGTCCGGATTCCACCAGGGTCTTTGTTTGGAGTGAACGTCCCAGTCCGTCGAGATACGCCACGCCAATTTGTACTCGGCCATTCGGCAACACGCCGCCAAGACCATCGTGGCGCAACTCTTCGCGCGTCAGGCGAACTGTAGCCAGCGGCGTTCCATCGCGCTGCCACGCATCGAGATCGTAATAAGTGAATTGAGATGCACCTTGTAGATAGTGCTCGGGCTGAGCGAGTACGTCGTGAATGTTTGGCGGTACGCGTAACGCGATCGCATCCATCGCGTCAAAGCCCCAGCGTTCCGCTTGCACGTGGCCACGCGACGTCGATGTGACGATGACGCCGAGCGGATCGTAGCGCACTTCGGAGATGTTTCCATTCGCGTCGGTGATGCGTGAGGGCGCGAGCGTGTTGTAGTCGATGACTGCCTCGACGCGGTTAGAGATGGCATCGATGAAGGCGTTGACCTCGAGCGCATAGGAATCGTATGCGAACGAAGTGCGACTGCCGTTGGGCTGCTCGAGTGCTTCGCGCTGAAAGAAGAGTGCTGTGCCGCCAAAGAAGTGTGTCTCCCCGCGTTGCCACAGCAACCTGTTTCGCTCGATGTACCCTGCCGTGTTGAGCATTGGAGCATCTACGCGGCCTTCGTAAATGTTCGCCACGAATGCGGGCGTAAAACAGGCTGACTCCTCGTGATGGACCAGAACGGTGGTCCCGATCTGTCCGAACGCCAGAGCCGCGGTCCGGTTGTTGTTCCAATAGAAGCTTTGTTCCCATGACAGCAGTCGAGCCGCGACACCGGGCGGTAGGATCTCGTGATGCAGCCCTGGTGTATTCAGTGCGTTCGTCACCGCGGCGGCGCGCAGGTCCGCAGGCGTTATTCGTTCTGCCCCAACGCCAACACCGAAGAGTTCGAAATCGCGTCCTTCGATGGGAATGCCGAGTTCGAAGCGCTCGTTGGTATCGAAGTGAACCAGGCTATGTCTCTCGACGACCACGGTAGTGTTGTTCTGCGCCGGTATATCGCGCGGCCTACCAGCGCGACGTGCGTAAGCAATCTCCGCCGTGATCTCGGGGATGGCAAACGACCCAACAGCCACAGTGATGCTATGAGAGAGACGCGGATCGCCGGCGGCTTGTTCGTACACGGCATTGAGCGTCTCCTCTGGTATGACGTCAAACGCCGCACGCGCACCTTTCGCGGCGGGCTGCGCGCGCACCACGCGATAACTCGCCTGCATGATCTGGAAAGGATGTGCTGCCGGCGCGCCAAGCTCATCGATGGACCATATCTCACTGCGAATGACACGTCCGACGAGCGCGCGCATCGCATCATCGATCTCGACCGCGGTGAGTCCAGCGTCATCGATGACGTGCGGCTGGAGCAGCGACAAGTCGACATCACCTGCGTACGCATTGAAAGGCGGATGCCTTGTCGCCGTACCGACGTGTGTCCAGGTACGTACCAGCGAACGTGCCGGCACCGTAACGCCCGGCTCCGGACCCGTCGCACCAACCGCGACATCGTATACGTCGACGCGACCGAAGCCGCAGAATTGACGCTCAAGACCATCATAAAACCCGTCGTGGTACTCGAACCGTTGCACACTGAGCGTGTTGCCGATCGTATCGCGCACTTCGAATTGATCGACTACCGACATGTGGTTAGGCAAACGCGTGGTCCAGGGCGTGCCCAGGCGCTGATCGCGGAGATAGTGTGTGGCTGAAGATGAGTAGGTGAAACGAGTCTCCTGGCCGAGCGAGTCATCTACAGAAAGAAGCTGGCGTGGTCGTTCGACGGCAGCGAGTGGCAAATATTCGATCGAACTTTCGAGACCGGGGAGCGGCGTGGACCACACCAGGCACGGACGTCCATCGCCCAGGAAGTCGAGCACTCCAATCGTGGAGACGCTGTCGAAGTACGGCAGACCGCGGAGCCGCGGCCCGGGCGTGATGCTGTTACCCGAAGCGTTGTGCCAAATGCTGACTTCACCGCGACCGAGATAGATGATGTCGGTGGTGCCACTGCCATCCAGATCAATAAACCGCAACCGGCCTGTGTCGAACTCGTCTTCTGGTGCAAAGCGAGGTGAACCTTCAAACAATACTGATTCACCGAAGCGGCCGTTGCCGAGTGACGGCCAGTACTCGACGCGTCCGTTACCCACGCGCACGAGATCCACCAGCCCGTCGCCATTCATGTCAGCGAAGAAAAGGTCGAGCATCGGATCCTCGGCGACGATTGGAAATGCGGGCGCTGGAATCGTAACTTCCACGGGCGCTGCGAACCCGTCACCGTCCGAGGCGAACCACGACAGACTGCCGCCTTTCGGGATCACGATGTCGGGCCGGCCATCGCCGTTGAGGTCCACCCACTGGGCGCGTTTTATCCCTTCGACATGAGGCAGCGCGCCAAAGGGACGGAAGCCGTCCCAGGAACGCGAATCACGATCATGGCTGAACAGACCGGCGAGCCGTCCGGAGAGTTGCGAAAGATCCGTATTGCCATCGCGATCCACATCGCCAAAGATCCACGCGCCGCGACGGGTTTGCGGTTTCTCGATGACAAGCGTCTGTTCGCCGAACCGCCCATTCCCCTCATTAGGTTTATAGAACCAGGCACGTTCGCTCTCTGTGACGATTCCCGGCAAACCGTCGCCGAAGAGATCGACGAACGAGTGGTGGTTGGCGGCGAACCCTGCTGGTGCATTGCGTTGCGTTTCGACGGGCGCCGGGACAAACGTTGGGGCGACGAAGGGACCGGCGTAAGTCATCCGCAGCGGCGGCAGAGCCCGCGATGTTTGGGCGGCGCCGTCGCGACGATGGCCCACGAAAGTGATCTCACGCAACATCGATCCCGCTACGTCTTCGTCGTACGTAAGTACAAGCGCACCGGTAAGTGTTGGACCAGCGCCCAACTCATCGAAGTCGTGGAAGGAAAGGATGCGCCGGCAGAGTCGATAGGTTCTGATCTCAAATCCGGGCCGGCAGGTCGTGAACGGATCCAGCCGCGTTAGCCAGGGGCGATCGGGCGCAGCCTGCGGAATCGCGGGGGCTGAATGATCGCCGTAATCGAAGACACCTTGAAAGCACCAGCGGACCCCGGGCGGGAGTGTGCCAGCGACGATCTCGTCTGTCAGAGTTACCGGTTGTGCGTTGCCGTAGCGAATGCGTTTGAGGTAGCGCTGCGCCAGCGAAGGTGCACGGCGCTCGAACGGCGTGGCCCGGTCAACACGGTCGAGCGTCTCTGGCTCATATTCAAACCAGATCGCATTTCCCACCGAATCGCGCTGCACCTCGGGAAGCCAGACGAAAGTTCGCGTTGAATCGTTTGGATCAGTAATGCGCGAATGCCCGTCGGGGCGTGCGCCAAAGATCGTTACGGTATTGCGAGCGTCGCGCGTACGGAAGTGGACGCGGCCGCTGGTTCGATGTACCCACTTCTCGACTCGGAGTTGTGGGCCACCGGTTCGACTGCGAAGAAATGCGACTGACCAATCCGGGTTAACAAAGCCACGCGGCTTCCATTTCGCCCCATCGAGCGTAAGCCACGGCACAAGCTCATCGCCACTAAGCTGGTAAACGTCACTGCCATCCCAACGGGCGACGTGTTCGCGTGTGTCGATACCGATGGTGGGCAAGCCGGTGAGTGCCCAGCCGGCGCCAAAGGGCGAGTTTCCACCGCCAGATGTGTAGGTGAGAACGAATGAGGGGCCGAAGCCGTTCCGGCCAGGCGGTAATGGAACGGGGACGCGCAGCGTCGCCGCGCCCGTGGTGCGATCGACTTCACACTGGTGGCCCGTCGATAGTTCTTCGATAGAGCGACCGCCGAATTCAATCACGTCAACATCCTTGGAGGAGCTTTATCGACGTCGACAAACCTAACTACAGTGATGTCTCAACGGGGGGAATGACGTTTGGAGTATTTTGTTGTCGGCTACAGTGCGCTTAATGAGTTCGGACTATTCCAACCTTTGATCGAGGTGCACAAGTAAACACGCAAGTCTTCAACCTGTCAATAGTTTGAATAATAGTAACTCATCGTCCCAGCAGACGGCGGCGTTGTGGGGCAGCACCAAGTCGAGGTCGGGGACGTCAACGTGCGCTTCGTCCCATAAAGGTTGTAACTACCCTCTCGCAAAGGCCGTTAAGAAACCTTAACGGAAACTTCCTCGATTTCTCTTTCAACTGCCTTCAAACCATTAAGTAGAACGTTGCGATGTGCCGGGTGCCTGGCGCGCTCGAGTTGTTGAAGCAATCTCGATCTGGAGAGCTTCAGCGAGTTGAGGCGCTCCTTCAGCACTCGTTGTTCCTTTGTGGCGTCAGTTTTGGAAGGTTGCTGCCGGCGTGATTCACCTTCCTCGATTTGATCGGCAACCGCCTTGCTTTCCCAGCCGCGAGCCATAGGTTTAAGTCATCCACATCTAATGTTGATGGGGGCCAGTTTATACTAAAGCAGCGGAACGAGGATCATTCCAGCTTTGCCCATCACTATCAGAAATCCGTCAGGGTTCGGCTGAAGTGAAAGAGATATGGCCTATACTCACTCACTTTGTACAGCACGCGAAAACATCCACGCCGAGCAAGGCAAAGAAAGGGCACGCCACTTGAGCCTCAGAATCAATCGCGCCAGGTATGCGCATGCATCCTGAAATAAACAGTCGGAATAGTTGACGGGATCTCCTCCATCCTTTAGCATGCTCCGCTCTCGTAGACGCTGGCGCGTATGACTGCTCTCTCACAGTCGTTTTCGCAGACTTCACGAATTCGCAACAGACTTGCCGCTACGAGCTCCTCGTAGCGCACACCTAATCAACAAACCCCGACTACCCGGCAGCCGGACTTTGGTTTACTCCGCAAAAAAGGAAACCGACGATAGATTTGTCATAGTCGGCAAGCGTGCGAGTATAGTCACCTTTGGCGGAGTAAATTTTACCTCGGCTGGTGTAAGCACCCGCCAGTTTAGGGTCTAGTTGGATTGCCTGGTCAAAGTTGACTAGCGCCTGCTCCTACCGATACCGGGGCCAGGCTTATTCCGCCAAGAACGATTACGAGCGTGCGCTCGCCGATTTCGACAAGATGGTCCAGTTAAACCCCGAACTGCCGCGCGCGTATGCCAATCGTGGCTACATGTACTTCGTCAAAGGCGATGGCGACCGCGCGCTTGCCGACTTCGACAAGGCCATCCAATCGGATCCAAGAGACACGGGCTCCTACTTCTATCGGGGTTCTATTCATTCCGGCAAAGGCGATTACAACCGCGCGCTTGCCGATTTCGACAAGGCCATCCAACTGGCACCTGAGCGGATGCGCGCCCACGCGTATTTCAATCGAGGCATTGCTTACGCTAGAAAAGGCGATCACGATCGCGCGCTTGCCGACTTTGACAGAGTTATCAAGCTGAAACCGTCAAACGCGGCCCCCTATATCGCGCGTGGTAACGCCTATTCCAGTAAAGGGGATTACGAGCGTGCGATTGCAGACTATTCAGAGGCCATCCGAGTCGAACCTGCTTCCGCGGAGGCATATCAGGAGAGAGCAAAGGCCTATGAAACGCTTGGCGAGAGTTCTAAGGCTCAGGCAGACCGAGATAAGGCTGCCGAGTTAAAGAGACAAGAGCCGAAGCCGTAATCGCAACGGTGATTCTCGCTGCTCAAAGCGAGTCATTTCCCATCATTACGTAGGCCTTAATTCTCGCGACAAGGCTCTTGACCTCATTCAAACGCTGGCCTATAGAGATGATTGCGTATTTCCAGTAAGGAGACGGCATGATGAGGAAGTGCGGCGGTAAACTTCAGTTAACCCTGCCACAGGGAAAAACTGGAGTAGATAGGTCATAGGCTGAATGTTCTTTGTGTGGCTGTTGACCACGT
>Ga0070700_100000352_pt1 | contig 23631 bp, 39 predicted proteins | sample KBSK5101metaG_FD_65456 | JGI IMG/M metagenome (GOLD analysis project Ga0070700, IMG submission 65456) | Corn, switchgrass and miscanthus rhizosphere microbial communities from Kellogg Biological Station, Michigan, USA - KBS K5-10-1 metaG | ecosystem: Host-associated > Plants > Roots >...
GTTACTGCCCCGACGTGGAATGCCGCGACGCGGGGCCGTCTTACGGCAACCTCCGCGATCAGATTCGCGCGGCTGGCTACTTCGCCAGCCTAAAAAAAAAGATCAGAGCTCGAGCGGCGGCGCCGGCGTGGTGCTTGGCCTTGGCCTCTTGGGCGCAGTGGGCGGCGTGCTCGCCTGGCGTGCTCGCCGGTCTAGGTGATGCATGAAGGGTTCAGCCGTTGTCGTTGGGTTGCTCGCGGTGACCGTCGTAGGCGTGGGCGTCGCCATGGCGGCGAGCTCGAGCGACAAGCCCGGCTCGTTCACGGTGACGGGCAGGAGCGGGACCGTTTACACCGTCAAGTTTGTCAAGGCGTTCACGCTGCCGGACGGGCGCAAGCAATCCTTTTGGGACGTGTTCGTTGGCCCGCTGCGCATCGTCCGTTATTCGCAGCTCGAGAGCGATCGAGACTCGCGCGTTTTCATCGTCTCGCCGCTCGGCCCCACTGACCCGCGCGTAGGCGTGGCGATGAGCGACTTTGGAATCACCTTCGTCGGTGGCCCCGTCGCCGAGCTCGTGAGCACGACGGCGACGCCAGCGCCGTTGCTCGCCGGTCAGGTGGTGGTGTCGCCCGGCTCGTGGATGGCCACGGCTGACGTGGGCTTTCCCAAGTCGGTCGTGGTGACGGCGGGACTCATTCGCGACGCGTTGAAAGAGCAGGGGTGGCGTCAGGTCAACGTGATGACGACGGCGCCGGCAAACTGGCCGCTTTCGAAGCAAGGAAACTACTTCGTTGAAGCGGTGTGGAGCGGCGCGCCGCGCATCTTCCAGCTTCCGTCCGAGGTGATCGATATTCGTTCGAGGGCGCTGGCGTGACGGCTCCCGCTGGCTTCGCTCAAGTGTTCCCGGGCTGGAACGTTTGGAGCGTGTGGCAGGCCGACGACCAAAAGCTTTCGGTCGTCGACGAGCTGCTTTTTGCCGGCGTGAGTAACGAGCGCCGGTTGCGCATTTGGATCGAGGACTGGCTGCGCGAGCACGACACGCAAGCGGAGGTCGCCGACTTCAAAAACGGATCGCTGAAGGGGAACAGCATCGAGATAGTTCCCAACGCTGCAGGGCTTGCCGAGCTGCAGACTCGGCGCGACGTGCCGGGGCTCGCCGGCGAGCAACAGCGCGGCGACGACGGGAGCGCGGTCAAGCTCTGGACGGTGCGCTTTCACAACCGCGCGACCGTGCCCAGCGCCGTCGCGTGGCCGACGGATGACAATTATCTACTTGAGACGGTTTACGAGCCGGCGGGGTCCAACCCGCTCACGAACGCGCCGCCGCCGAGCTCGACGGTCGGCGACATCGCCAAAGGGGTGAGCGACACCCTGAAAGTCGTCGCGATTGTCGGCGGTTTGGCGCTCGGTGCTGTCGTCCTGATTCAGCTCGTGCAAGCTGGGCGGTCTAGGAGTTCGGACCAATGAGCCTTGCATCGATTCGCGCGTTTGTTGAGAAGGGTTTCAAGACCGTAGAGCAGAACGGGCAGCACTGGGTGCGGCTGCGGCTGACCAGCGACGGGCAGCTTTGGCAGACGTGGGAAAAGCCCTTCCCCGCGCCCGAAGAGTTTCAGACGGAGATAACCGCTCTCTTCGAGAACCTGAGCGAAGAGCTGCCGGTCAGGCGTCACACGATGACGCTCACGGCTGAGGACGGCGCCGGCGGCGTGCTGGCGATGCTGCCGCACAGCATCACCGGCAAGAACAAGGCGGCGCAGGAGCTCGGGCAGCAAGGCGCGGCGAAGGCGTTCAGCGACGCCATGCGTTCGCTAGCTGAGACTCTCGACATGGTGGCGCGGTCGGCGCGCGACCAGCTGAGCGCGCAAAACCAGCGCATCCAGGACGACCAAGAAGAGATCAGAGCGCTGCACGAGTTGTTGCGTGAGCACCGCGCGGCGGAAGCGCTGCAGGCGGAGAGCTCGGGCGCCGTCTCTGAAATGCTGGTCTCGACGTTGAAGGACGCCGGCCCGCTCCTGGCGGGCGTGGCGGAGCTCTTCCTCGACAAGGCCAAGGCCAGCGCCGCCGCGAAAGCGGCCGCATCGACGGCGGTGGACGTCGTCAAGACAGCGTCAGCAGTCGCGGAGGGGGCAAAGCCCGTCGTGACTGTCACGGCAACCCCAACGAAGTGAACAGGTGACACCATGAAGATCCGTATTTCCCCCTCCGGCCCCGTCGTCGAAAACTCCAGCGGCGGGCCTTTCGAGCCCGGTACCGGCGCCATGCTGCGCCTGAGCGAGGGCACCACCACCATCGGCGGCTCGCTCCGCATCCTCACCACGGCGCAGACCATCGGGACGCAGCTCGGCGGCGGAACCGTGCTCGTCGCGACGCTCGACGCGCCCAACCCGAACCTTCGCTATCGGGCGACGCTGCTCCTCGACGTGCAGAACACGACGACGAACGCGAGCGCCGAAGTGCAGCTCTTTATCGACACTTCGATCGACGGCGGCACGACCTGGGTGGAAGAGGTCGCCAACGCTCACGCGGTAGGCCAGGCGACGGGCGCGGCTCTGCTCGGCCCCGAGACGAAGCAGGTTCGGCTCGACATGACGCTGCGCCTCGGTAGCGCGCTGCAAAGCGACATGCTGGCGACGAGCCCCAGTCTCAAGGTGCGCGCTCGCATTGGGCAGGTTGCCGACGTTGCGCTTTGCGTCGTCAACAGCCTCGCCACGTCGGGCGACGAAACGGGCCTGACCGGCTCGGTGCTGCTGCAGCTCTCCGAGCACTTCTGAGAGCTCGAGCCATCACCATCAACGGACCAAAGGAACACGGAGAAGCGAACCATGCGAGCCAAACTGAATCGAGTGCAGCTGAGAGCGGACGTGACAACGGCAGTCGGGGAGTCGAAGCCTCTCTTTCTGAGCGCTACGGTCGATGACCCGGCAATCGCCGCATTCGCGCCGCTCGGTCACCTCCTGGTGAAGTTGCTCGCGGAGCATGGGCTCGAGCTCGTGGACGGGCAGGAGTCGCCCGTTGTTCCCGCTTCCTCCAACGTGGACCCGGCAAGCTTGACCGTGCCCGTTGTGGTGGTGGCTCCCGATTCTCTCCCGTCGGCGTCCGGGTCCGCGTCTCCTAGCGCGAGCTCGGCGCCGTCGGGCGACCTGTCGCCGGCGGTGAAGCGCCGGCGAGTCTTCGGCAACGCGCAGGCGGCCGGACCGTCAAGCGTCGTGCTGCCGACGAAGCACATCGTGCAGGACGCGCACCGGCGGATCGAGCCGACGCGTAACGAGCGGGCCGACGTGGTGATCGGACCGCGCGACATGGCGCCCGTCAACGGCGGGACGCTGCGCGTGAGCTCGGCTCACGTCGTCGGGCAAAGCCCGTTACAGTCGACGCCAGCAAGCGCAGCGCCGAGCCTGTTCCCTCCGCGCAAGGGCCAGCGTCCGGCGACGCCGGCGCCGGCGTTCGACGCTCCCGCGCCCGATGCAACGGCGCCAGCCATCAAGCGGAGGCGCTAAGCGATGCAGATGCTCAACCTTCGGAGCGCTCAGAGCGGCGCGCTGTTCCTCGGTGAGGTGGACGGCGACACGCTGATTTGGAGCGCGGCCGCGAAAAAGTGGACCGTGGGTCGTGGCGGCAGCCCTTGGAACGTTTTCGGCTTGCAAGAGGGCGACGAGCACGCGGAGGAAAACACGCGCATCCTCGAGGCGTACGCGCAAAGCGGTTACGTCGCGGTGTTGCCGCCTGGCGAGTACTACCTAGCCGAGGGCACGTTGCTCGCCGACGTGTGCTTGCAGCTCGGGGAGGGCCTCGACAATTTCACGCTCCGCGGTCAGGGCGAGGGCATCACGACTCTGAAGCTCGGGAACGCCGTCAATTGCATGGTCGTCAACATCAACGGCGCCAGCAACATCAAGCTTCAGAACCTGACGATTGACGGCAACCGCGCGAACAACACCGGCACGAGCTGGCACGGCGTACGCACCGGCGCCCTGGGCGTGGATGGGCTCGAGCTCTCGGGCATCACGGTTCAAAACACGCGCGGCTATGGCTTCGGGCTGCAGGGAGGCGACAAGAAAAAATTTCGCATGGAGAACTGCAGCACGGTCTCGACCGGGCTGGACGGCTGCGACTTCAAAAACGAGCAGGACAACAGCGAGGATATGGTCATCGTCGCTTTCAGCGCGCGAGACTGGGGCCTCGACACGGACGGCATCGAAGAGCAGGCGGGGCTCGACATTCGCGGCCCGGTGCAAGTCTTCGGCGTGTGGACGAGCGGCGGGCCTGTCGACGGTCATCACGTGCGAGTGCGTGAGGGCGAGGTCGTGGACCCTTCGCTCGGCGGTCACTATTCGCACTTGCACGGCATCGTTTGCGAAGGCGTTGGCGGCAGTCAGATCGGTCTCTACATCGCAGCGCGGGACGTGGGCGTTTTCGGCGCGCAGGTCAGCGGGTGCCTCATCAACGCGCTGGTCAACGGCGAGCGCGTGAGCCTCGTCGCGGTGACGTGCGACGGAGCGCTAGACGAAAACTTCCAGGTGAACGCGCCGGCGTTGGATTGCCGGCTCGCTCAGTGCCACTCGCGCAACGCGGTGCATAACGCGTTCAGGCTGCGAGCTCCGCGCAGCGTGCTCACGGGCTGCAGCTCCAACAACGACGCTTTCGGCGGCGTGACGCTGGAAGCCACGGCTATCGATTGCACGATTGCGGGCCTCACGGGCGTGGGTCTCGGCGGGACGACGGTCGCCATCGACAACGCGGCGGCGGGCCTCACGGTGCAGGGCGGCGAGGTGCAGGCGTTCTTTCGCGGCTTCTCGACGGTCGCGGCGCGTAGCAAGGTGCTCGGCCTCAACGTGCGCAACAGCACGGCGCAGGGCTTCCTCGTGGGCGTGGGCGGTGACGACTGCTCGATCGTCGGCTGCACGGCGCACGCGAACGCGACGATCAATATTCAGGTTCGCGCGGCTCGAGCTCGCATCATCGGCTGCAGCATCACGAGCTCGGGCAACACCGGTCTAGACGTGACGGCGTCGGCGACCGGTACACTCATCGACGACAACAGCTTTAGCGGCAACGCGGGCGTGGCTCTCGGCGACGCTGGCACGGGTACCACCGTTGGTCTCAACGCTGGACTCCCTACGCCGTACCTCACGGAGTCAATCAAGCGTCTGGTGGGCACGGGCGACCCGAACAACGTGCACGCCGCTCCGGTGGGCTCGACTTTCAACCGCACCGACGGCGGCGCGGGAACGGCGTTTTACGTCAAGGAAACCGGCACGGGAAACACCGGCTGGGTCGGCAAATAAGGAAGGTCTGAGCCATGGAATTCATGAAGTTGCGGAGTGCCCCGAGTGGCGCGGTGTTCGTCGGAGAGAACGACGGCGACACGTTGCTTTGGAGCGAGGAGCAGCGAGCGTGGTACGTGGGCGCGCCGGCGTCGCGTGCGGCGCTGTCGTCGGTTTTCGTCGTGGACCGCGGCACGTCGGTCCCTGCAGACGAGCAGACTGGCAGCTACGCCGCCCCGTTCTCATCGGTGCAAGATGCGCTCGACGCTGCCGCCGCCGCGTCGGCTGCCAACGTGGCCGTGTTGGTTGCTCCGGGGTTCTATCAGGCCGAGGGCGCGCTTTCGTTCACGGCCGCAAAGGGACTCACCATCGGCGCGCTGGCGCCCGGCCGCGCTGGCGACTCGCCGGCGGTGGGTATCATCGTTTACGAGGGGCCAGAGCTCGTGCTGAGCGGCCTGGTCCACAGCGGCTTACAGGTAACCGGCGACGCTCGTCTGCTGGGCTGCAAAACGGGGGCTATCGACACTCTGATCAACGTCACCGGCGACCTGGAAGTGACCGAGTGCACATGGCTCGCCGGTGCCGAGGCTTCAGCTAACACCATGCTGATTCAGAGCTCCGACCTGACAGACGTGACGCTCGAGCCAGTCAGCAACACCGGTTGTCGAATCCTGGCGACGCAGCTGCGCACTGAAGCCGTGGTCACCTTTGCAAGCGGGCCGGGCTCCCTCGAACTCGACTCGCTGTCTTGGTACTTCTGGCAAACCATCACCGGCACGGTGAACGGCGGCTCTGTGGTGGGCCTAACCCCGACGGAGTGACCCCATGGGACCGCAGAGCAAAGCCGCGGTCGTGGAACTCCTGGGCGCGTTGCTGGTCGAAGCTCGCCAGCAACGCGCCGCTATTGCCGAGCTGCGAAAAGAGCTGCAGCGGTGGGACGAAACGCAGCGGTCGGACAATGTCCACACGGCGCGGCGAGTGACTCAAATCGAGCGTACACTCCGTGAGCATGGCGTCGCTGTCCCGGAAATCGCACCGCTCCCTGCCGAGTGACCCGCTCGAGCTCGCGGAGAGCGCTCTCGACGAGCTGCGCGAAGCGGACGATTGGGACGAGCCGACGAAGCCGCAGATCATGATCAATCTGCCCGCCGCGGCTATCCCGCCCGCGGCGGAGCGGCGCCCGTCGCCGGCGCCGGCGACGCTCGCGAGCTCGGTGCCGCCGGCGACCCCCACGGCGGTCGTGGTGACCATCTGGAGACGCTTCCCCCCGTGGGGCGGCGTGCTGGTCGCCCTGGCGGTGATCGGCGCTTACCTGTGGCTCCGCCTAGCCGGCATGAAGGCTCCCGCCGGCCTGCCGTGAGCCGCTGGCGCCGTCAGCAGCGTCGCCGAGCTCGCCAAGCTCGCCGCCGACGCCCTGACGCGTTGGCGGGGCTGCTGGAGGCGTTCCTCGCGGTGCTGAACGAGCTGGGCGCCGCGCTGCGACGGCTCGAGCTCCGCGAGCTCGCGGCTGCGAAAAGTACCAAGGCGGCACTTTGAACTTGACGGGGCTTGCCTTCGTCTACCGTTCTGGTATCAGAAAGAGATTGCCCCCGCGACGTGCAACCGTCCGGGGGCGTGGCCCGCAGTCACGGAAGGACAACGAGCATGGTGGTTTTACGATGGGTTTGCAGTTGTGGCCAGCGCCACGACGTTGACGAAGCCTCAGCGCGCCGAGAACGAGCGGGATTGCCCCCGCTTCCGCCGCCCGCTGCAGGTGACTTGATGCTTTGCGTGGGCTGCGGCGAGCCGCACGCGTTCCAAGAGAACGCCGCGCCGGTCGTCTTGCCGTGGTCGGTTTGCGCGCAGGTGCTCGTCGCGGCTGGCGCCGCTGACAGGCTCGCGAGCTTCACGCGCGCACGCGCCATCATCCGGAGCATGAACTGATGCCGCTCTGGGGAGATGACGACGCGACGCGCGCCATTAATCAGCGCGCGACCACGCCGGTTGACGACTTGCGCGACCAAGTGAAGCAGCTTCGCCGCATCGGTCGCCGGCTGCTGCTGCGCTTGCAGCGCGACCAGCACGACGGCGACGAGATTCTGCAGATTCAGCTTAAAGCGCTGGCCGAGGTGACGGACGCGGAGCAGCGTCGCACGCTCGAGCGCCTGCACTTCCTGACGAAGCGGCTGCAGCTCGTGACCAACGTTTTCGCGTTCGTGGTGACGTGCCTGGGGATTGCGATCATTCTGCTAGCGCTCACGGGCTGCAGCGGCGCGGAGTTCTCCGCGGTGGACGGCTCGAGCTCGAGCGCCGGCGCGCCGAGCTCGGCGCCTGCAGGCGGCGCCATGGAACCAGACAAAACGTCTAGCGCGGGCGCTGGCGATCGCGGGGGCTCGCAGAGCGCCGGCGGTTCCGGCGGCTCGAGCTCGAGCGCAGGCTCCGCGGCGGTGGACGCCGGCGCCGGCGGCGAGCTGCCGAGCTCGGAGCCGTGCGATCGGCAAGGCTGGCGCGCGACGGCGTGGGCTGAGCTGGTGGACAGCTACGGCGGGCCGGCGCAGCTCGCGCTCGACGGCGACGAGCTGACGCGGTGGACGGGCGGCGCCTCGCAGGCTCCCGGGCAGTGGTTCGCGGTGTCGTTCGGGCGTGAGCTCGAGCTCGAGCGCGTGAGCGTGCGAGCCGTGCAGGTGCCGAGCGACGCGCCCCTGCAGCTCGTGCTCGAGCTCGACGGCGAGCCGACGCCGGCGCGGCTCTCGCGGCCTGTCGACGGGGAGCTGCAGCTCGAGCTCGAGCGGCCGCGTCGTGCTTCAAGCGTGCGCCTGGTGCTCGTAGCTGAGCGCCCTTCGTGGTGGTCGATTGACGAGCTAACCGCCGCCTGCAGGTGAGCCGATGCACCAGCACGTCCCGCGCTGCGACTGCGCGGAGTGCCTGCCGGGCTACCCGGCGGCTCCGACGCAAGTCCGTCACGACCCTACGCCGCTGCACGACGCTCCGCCTACTGAGTTGGAGCTCGCGCGGCTCGAGCGCCGGCGCGCCCAAACGCGCAAGGCCAACCGCAAGTGGCGCGCCGAAAACGCCGAGCTGGCCCGCGAGGCAACTCGCGAGTGGCGGCGCAACAACCCCGAAAAGGTGAGACTTGGAAAGCTGCTCGCGCAACGCGAGGAGCGCGAGGGACGCGAGGCGGAGCGCTTCGCAGAAAGTACGGCCGCAGAATGAGCATGCCTGTTTTTCATGACGTAGAGCTGCAGCCGGGGACGCTGCGCACGATCGGCTTTCGCCGGCCGCTCATCGTGCGGCGTCCGATGGTGCTGCTGGAGTGCCCGCTGAATTACCGCTTCCGGCAAGTGTCGGTGACGAACGTGCGCCTTGGAGGCGAGGAGCACCTAGCGATTGAGCACGGGGTGCCGGCTGAGCTGTTCTCCGAGCTGCCGCCCAATGACTGGGGCCTGGTGCTGACGCTTCCGCCGCTGGTCGCCGGCGACGAGCTGCAGATCGGTTTTGCGAACCCGCTCGGGGCGCCGATAGCAGCGTTTCGGGCGTGGTTCAGCGAGTTGCACGAGCTGCAGAAGATGCGCAGCCCGGGCCCCTGCATCTACGGCTCGAACCCGCGGCACACGTGGCACGTCGAGCCGTCGCGCTTCTCGCGCGTGAACCGGTGCGCGGACTGCGGCGCGTTGTGGGTAGGTGAGCCGCTGTGAAGCAGCGCGGGCTAGGACTGGCGAGCGAGGTAGAGCGGGCGGCGCTGCAGAAGTTGCTCGAGCTTCCGCAGCTGCAGGACTACGCCGACGCGTACATGCGGGAGGTCATCGCGGAGTGTGGCGGTGACCTGTCGCTAGCGTCGGCCGTGCTGGGCGTGGGACGAGCAAGCTTGTATCGTTGGGTCAAGCGCCTGCAGCTGCCGCGGGATGCGAGCGGCGACCAGGCGAGGGCAACCAAAGTGCGCGCGCTGTTTGCGGCGTCGCGCGGAAAGTGGTGATGATCAATGGCGTTGCTGAGCGAAGAAACGGACACGTGTTCGAAGCGCATCGGCGACCTGGTGGCTCGGCTAAATCTGCTGAGCCACTCGGCGGGGGAGAACGCGGCGAAGCTGTTTGTGCTGGCGGCTCTGAAGCCGCTCGCGGCGCACCAGCGCAAGCGGGCGGTGCGGTGGATGCTGAGTCACGAGCTCTTGCGCGGGGCGTTCGATTGACGAGGCGGCGCTACCGGTATCCCCGCTGCGGTGGCGTCGTCGCGTGGGTGGGCTGCAGGCTCGATGACCGCTGTTTGGTCGGAGCCTGCAGCCTTTGCGGCGGCGTCGTGGTGGCGTCGCAAGTGAACAAGAATCCTCAGCGCGTGGTGCGCTGCAGGCGTGTAACCAGTGTGAAAGTAGGAGAGAAGCAACATGGCTCAAGAGAACAACAGGAACAGCGGCGCGAAGAGTGATGGCGAGGGCCAGGCGCCGCCGCGGCCGCAGGCGACGCCGGCGGAGCTCGCCAAGCTGGTGAGTCAGGTTTCCGCGTTGCTCGCGGACCTGTACCCGCAAGAGCAGCTGCGCGTGCTCGCGTCGGTGAAGGTCATCAACGGCATTCAGGAAGCGTCGACCGCGCAGCGCCCGCAACAGCGGCCGCCGACCAACACCAACAACAACAGCAACAATCAGCGTCGGGGCCAGTGATGGCGGCGGCGACGGTCAAAAAGAAGTGGGAGAAGCTGGCGCGGAGCTCGCGCCTCGTTCGAACGGAGATTCTTGGCACCGTGAGCAAGACCAGCAAGGGAGCCAACTGGAAGCGCTCGGACGGCCTGAAGGGCACCGCGCGCAGCGAACGGGCGGCAAAGCGACTCGTGGAAGGGCCAGCGGCCGCGGCAATGCCGCTGCCGAAGAAGAAGCCGAAGCGGGGAGCGGCGCCGCCGGCGCCGGTACCGGCGCGGCGGCTCGAGCTCACGGCCGCGAACCTCTACGCCGAAGCGGGCAAGCTGCCCGCGGCGGCGCGGTTTCACTCGAACGCGTTCCTTTGGCCGCTCTTGCAGCGCTTCGGGCTCACTCCCGAGGAGGCTCGAGCGCGGTTGCTGGCGATGCATCGCGACGAAGAAATCACGTTGCGTCGTGCTGACCTGGTGGAGGCGATGGACCCGGAGATGGTGCGGCGCAGCGAGATTTCGCACTCTGGCGCGCGCTTTCACTTCCTCGAGTTGGAGGGCTGAGCATGGCGAAGAAGACAGGAGTCAGCGAGGCGGAAGCCGCTTTCATCGACAAGCTAGCGACCGACCTGATCGGACAGCTCGCACCGCAGTTGCAGGCGTTGGGGCATCCCTCGCCTGTGCTGCTGTACGGGCTGAGCGCCGCGGCGGCAGTCGTCGAAGTCACGGCGCAGCGGCAGCTCGAGCAGCTCAAGCTCGAGCACCCGGACCGCGCCGCGGAGTTCGAACAACAGTGGGTCCGAGTGCTCGAGCAACGCGAGGAGCACACGCAGCGCGCCCGAGAGCAAGCGCTAGCGGCGCCGCTGCCGAGCTCGCCCAGCGAGGAGGCGAAAGGCGAGTGACAACGCCGCTCGAGCTCGAAGCACTGCGGGCGCGGTTGGCTGTCGCACGGCAGTCACACCGCGCCGCAGTGGCCGAGCTCGAGCGCCTGCAGAACAAGCGGGGCGGTGCCAGCGCGTTCGCGTTGGACATCGCCCGGCAACGTCTCGAGCTCGCCCGGCGCGAGCTGCAGTCAGCGCGGCGTCAGCTGCTGAGACCACTCTGACCCGTGTGTCAAGTACGCCTCGCGGCGCTTCGTCTCATATTGAGCGAGGCTAAAAACGCCGGTGTGGGGCGGCCTTGCTTGACGACCTAGCGCGTGTCGCGCGAGTTTCGCGCTGATCACGCTGATCCACAAAAGACCGAGCGCCGCATACCTTGAGGGGTGCGGCGCTCGTGAACCACCTTGACCGTGGCAGAGCAATCCCACCACACTCCCCAAGCGACGACAAGCCCCCCGAAGCGTGTGGACTCGACACCCACGCGAACCCGGGCGGACTCGGCATCCCCGAGCCCGCACGCTTCGGGGGGCCTGTTCCGCGGGACAGGTCGGCAAACAGCGTCAGCGGGCCAGCCCCGGCGCTCCGCGGGGCCGTCTCGAGCGTCACTCTCGGTGGCGTTCGCGAGTGAGGGCGGAATTTGAAAGCTGGAGGGGGGCCGTCAGCGGCGTCGGCGGAGCCGCGCCCCCTTTCCTCGATACCGAAGGAGCAACCTGACAGGTGGGCAGGGAGAGATCGTCTTAACTCTACAAGTGTAGGCCACGCCTCGGTTTTCTCGTCTCAAGCGGAGGACGACAACGGCGCGCAGCGCCGCGCAGACCGTGCGAAGTGGCTTCGAACGCTTCACGGCCAGCGGTCCGAGTGGCTTACGCAAGTCGAGGCGGTGACGGCTCTGCACCGTGAGCGGAAGGCGCAGCGGTTGACGGAGCGAGCGAAGGCGATCGGAAAGGAGCGCCGGAAGTCTTGGCGAGAGGGCGGCCAGGTTGCTCGAAGTGAGACGGGCAACGTTCGCACGGAGAGCTTCGATTCGCAGTGGCACCTCAGCCGAGCCAAGGGAGCTCGCGAGCTCTTCGGACGCGTGCGCTCTTGCGCGGAGCAAGACAGCTACCGGGTCAACCTCACGTGTCGCGGCTGCGCAAACAAGTCGTCGATTCCCGTGGGCTGTGACTCGCACTGGTTTTGCCCGACGTGTCGCGTGCAGCGCGCCAAGGAGTATCGGCTCGAGCTGCAAGCGAAGCTCGGTGGCCTGCAGTCGCTAGCGACTCGAGCGGGCCTCACGGCCCGCTCTCGTAGGCACCAGCCGGGCGGGCGCTTCGGCGCTCGCTTCATCACGTTGACTCTGCCGCACGTCGGGCAGCCGCGGGAGCGCATCCAAACGCTCATGAAAACGTGGCCGCGCTTCTGGCGGCTCCTAAGCGACAAGCTGCGCCCGAGGCTGAAAAAGCACGCTGCGCGCGGTGTGGTGATACCCGAGGGGAAAGAGGGCGAGCTCGTGGGAGCGACGCTCTGGGACCTGGTGCATTACCTTTGGGTGATTGAGTGGACGCCGGGGAGCGACGGCGACGGTCACCCGCACTTGCACGTGTGGTTGTTCTCGCCGTTCATCGACCAAGCGGAGCTCGAGCGCCTTTGGCGCCGAGCCTACGAGGACGTTTCGGGGAAGCACGTAGAGAAGCTGATCGTTGACGTGCGCTCGGCCTCGAACGACTCGGACGCGGCCGCGCTCGAGCTCTGCAAGTACCTCGTCAAAGATTGGGAGGTGGACGCCGGCGGCTCGAAGCAGGTGCGGCCGGAAGTGTTCGCGCAAGCTTACGCGGAGCTCGACGGGCGCCGACTGCGGCAGACCAGCGCGGGGTTCTCTGACTTCAAGCTTCGGATCGAGAAAGCTTGCCCGTGCTGTGGCCACACGGCGGAGCGCGGGCACTGGGCACGCGTCGAGCTCGACCACGCGCGAGCCGAGGAGCTGCGCGCAGCTCGCGTGCACGGAGCGACGGGGCCGCCGCGGCCGCCGCCGGTCGGCGAGAGTGATGCTGACCTTTCAACCGAGGAGTGGATGCACCGGCGCGCCGCAGAGCGGGCGCATGATGTATTCTTACGTTCAGACGCCGGGCGCGAGCTGCAGGCGTTCATGCGTGCGACCGTGGCAAACAACTAGGAGCTGAGGCGATGGCGAATAAGTTTGGTGTCGGTGCAGTGGGCAACAAGATTGCGATCGTTCACGACGTGGGCGACCGGCTGACGAAAGCCGAGGCGCTGAACCTCGCGGCGAACCTGGTGGCGCGAGCGCTCACCCTGAAAGGGACGAGCGACGTGCAAAAGGAGCTCGAAGCCTTCCTAGAGCTCGTCGGCGAAGTGTCGGAAGACGAGAGCGTAGCGACCGCCATCAAAGCAGAGCTTGGGTGATGGGGGCGCCAGCGAAGCGAGCCGGCGGCGTGGACTTCGCGCAGAGCGCTATCGTCGCGAAGCGGCTGGACCGGATAGAGAAAGCCTTTGGCACGTCTGAGACGCTGTCGAGCCGTGAGCGTGAGCTCGTGCTCGATGGCGTCCTACCCGTCTGGGTGTTGGCGGGGCGAGAGGGCCTGACGGGCGAGCTGCAGGAGCGTTGCCGGAAAGCGGCTACGGTGCTCGAGCAGCTGCACGACCTGGTAACGCCGGAGCTGCGCCGCCTTGGGAGCTTGCCGCCCCGATGAGCACGCGTCCCCCGCCGCGCATCACCTTTGACGAGCGCGGCTTGCTGCTGCACATGACGACCAGCACGGGCGAGGCGGTGACGGTGCCGCTCGAGCCTGAGACTGCCTTCCGCTTCGCTGCCGCGCTGCAGGGCGCCGTCGCGAAGCTGAAAACGGACGACGGAAAGAAACTGTTCAAGAGCGCCGCCGTGTCACTCTGGCAGGCGCTCACGAAAGGCGACGAATGAAGAACGCGCGTTACATCCAGAGCTGCGACGACTGCGGGCGAGACCAAGACCCGGCGCGCGTGGAGCGGCTCTATGTCCTGACTCTCGAAGTGCACGAGCCGCATTTGATGCGGGACGGGCAGACGTCGTGCCTCACGTTCAGGAGCAAGCACACTCACACGGAGAGCACGCGCACGCTTTGCGAGCGCTGCATCATGCCGGAAGTCGTGCGGCGCTACGCGCCGCAGCCACGCGACACCGAACCGCCGCCGCCGCCGGCGCCGCCGGCGTCGCCGGTACCGGGGGCGAGCTCGTGAGCCGTTACCCCGGTTGGCTCTTGCCCGTGCTCGCGCTGGTGGTGCTGGGCTTCGTGGTGTGGCGCATCTTCGCGCGTCGCTTCAAGTCGGTTGCGGAGGTGGTGCGGGAAGGTCGCGAGCTGCAGGCCGCCCGCGTGCGGGCGATGACTCGGACGGACGCGGCCCGCGTGTTCGCGCTGAACGTGCCTTGCAAGGTCTGCGGCGCCGAGCCGGGGACGCTGTGCGAGACGGCTAACGATTGGGGCTGTCACCTGCAGCGCTACGACGACGCCGAAGCGGCGGAGCGTGAGCGGCTCGACGCGCAGCGCCCGCACTGATCGAAGTGAGCAGCCGCGGCGGGGCGGGGCGAACCTGGGGACCGTCTAGCCCTCGGGTGTGCACCCGCCGCGGCGCTCGAGCGCGAGCCTACCTCAGAACGGAACGCCGGCGATGCTGGCCCGCTTTAGCTCGCGCTGGGTGCGTTCCTGCTCGGCGAGCAGCTGCGCTAGGTAGCGGTCCGCGTCGTGCTGCATGAGCTCGTACACTTCGCCGGGGTTTTCCTCCGCCCACTGTAGGAAAGCCTCCGTGCGGCTCTTGCGAGGGCCGCCCTTGATGTGCTTGCGCACGGCGTTGAAGACCGGGACCATGTCCGGCGCAAGGTTGTTTCGCACGGCGTCATCGCTCTCGGAGCCGCGCTCTCGAGTGGTCGACCGGAGGCGCTTCGGTCGTTCGGCGCGCTGCATCGACTCCTCGAAGTGCCGCTCTTCGCCGAGCCGGCCTTGCAGAGCTGCAATCGCTTCGTTGCCGTCCGTCTTGGCTTGAGACCGGCGAGCGCTGCAGCTCTGGCTAAGCATCGTGCGTGCCTCGCGGCACTCGCCGCGGACCTTCAGAATTGCAGCATCGCGGGCGGCTCGAGCCTCCGTGATGAGGGTTCGGAGCTCGCGCAGCCGGCCTTTGAACTTCGCCCGGCGCTCGCGCTCAATCTCCCGGCGAAGGCGTTTTTTATCGAGTGCGACCATGGGACTATTTGACCACGGTGCGCCGCCGTAGTCACGATATGCACCATGGCGAACCTGCTCTTTTTGCATTTCGGATCTGGCCCCAACCAACTTCCCGAGCCGTGGCGGAACCACGACAAAGAGACCGACATTGCCGAGCGGCTGCCGTTCGACGACGACGCAGCGCGTTTCATCTTCGCGGAGCACGTCATCGAGCACTTGCCGTTTCGCGACGGCCTGCGCTTCCTGGCGGAAGCGTATCGAGTACTCGCCGCCGGCGGCGTGCTGCGCGTCGCGTTCCCCGACGTGGTGAAGCTCGGCGTTAACGGTTCGGAGTGGCTCGCGGAGCTCAAGCGGATCGGAGTGGCAAAGCCTGAGCTCGAGCTCTCGCCGCATCAAGTGCCGTTGCTGGCCGCGGCGGGCTTCGGGCATCAGATGGCGTGGACAGAGGGCCTGATGTATCAGCTGCTTCTGGCGGTGGGGTTTAAGCGCGTGCTGCCGATGGTGTACGGGGCGACCCAATACGACGAGCTGCGCGGCATCGACGGGCACCACAAGACGAGCTCCCTAGTCGCGGCCCAGCTGGAAACCACCGTGATCGAGGCCACGAAGTGAAGTCCTATGCGTGTCGTGAGTGCGCGAAGTTTCCGCCGCCCGTGCGCTACGCCCTTCCCAACGTGGACCTTTGCGAAGAGCACTTGCAAGAGCAACAGCGCGAGCGCACCGGGGGCATGACGAAAGCAAACACGCTGGACGACGTGCGCCCGTTCTCGCTGCAGGCGGAGGGGGCGCGCATCGAGCGCGTGGAGAACGCGCTGAACGGCTTGGATATGGCAACAGCGCTGCGCGTGCTGGAGTACGTGCGGAGCAGAGTCGTAGGAAACGGAGGCTTTCGGTGACGAACGAAGAAGAGGCAATCTTGCTCGAGCTCGAGCGCGGGCTGCGTGCGGCGTGCGTGGCTGGCTCGGTGAGCAAGCCGATCCAAAACTGGGCTCAGCCGCTGTTAGCGAACCTGGACAAGGCGCGCGAGCTCGCGGCGGCGACGCCTGGGCTCGGCAAGGCCGTTGGAGGCGTCAAGAACGTGTTCACGGTCGGGCCCGAGCGGCGCGCTGTTCTCGAGTGGACGCTGCGCGAGTGCGAGCGCGTGGCGCGCCTTCCGGAGCGCGTAAGCCCCGCGGTGTATTGGGACGTTGCGGCGCCGGGCGTGAAGCTCTCCGCGGCGGAGCTCAAAGAAAAGAGTTGGTGCGGCGGTTACGCGCTGTGCTCGGTGAAGTCGGCCGGCTTCGGCTTCAAAACGCGTTGGGACTTCAACGGGCGCGGCATGGGCTCGAGCATCTACCCGACGACGGACCCCGAGCCTGCTGACATCGCTTACTTCGACAAGCCGAATCAGCACTACGCGGTGATTGAAGCCGTGAGCGCTGACATGCTCTGGCTCGTCAACGGCAACAGCACCGGGAAAGGCGTGGCGCGCAGCGCCGTGCAGCGTTCCAAGGTGTCTGCCTGCTACTCGATTGCTCGGATGCTCGCGGACCCCGTCCCGAGCGCGACGCCTCAAACCTAGGAGACCCGGACCATTGCAAAACCTCATTCTGGTTACTTCATCGAATCGCGGCGCCGAGAAGCACACGGCGCGACTCTTCGCTGCGCTGGAGGCGCGGGGAGCGGCGCACGTCAAACAGGACGGCTCGCCCGACGTGGCCTTTGCCCGCTGCATGGCACTTACCGCCGCGTGCGGCGTGCTGCGCGCACGCCCTGAGCGCTCCGTCGTGGTGATGATGGACGACGACATGGTTTGCCCGCTCGAGACTGTCGACGAGCTGGCTCGTCGCGCCATCGACTCGGGTAAGGCGTGCAGCGCTGTCTACGCGACGCAGAGCGGTCACCTCGCGGCGACGCGGTGGAAGGTGAACGGCGAGCAACGGCGTGACGTTGACGGGCGGATGCTGTGGCTCGTGGGGCTCGGGCTCGTGGCTATCCCGCGTGAGCTCTTGCTCGAAGCTGACGAGGCGCTCCCAAAGTTCACCTACCGCGGCCAAGTACTCACGGCGTTTTGCGGCTCGTTCGCAGAAGATGGCGAGTGGTGGGGCGAGGACTACGACCTTTCGCGCAACCTCGGCGGCGTGCGGCTCGAGCCGCTTGGCGTGGGGCATATCAAGAAAACGCCGCTTTGGCCTGACGAGGAGACGTTGCAACTGATTGCGAGCGAAAGCGGCTTGCCGCCGGAAGACGACGCGTCCCACGTGCGGCACTTGGACGAGATGTTTCCCGGTGAAGAGGCGCCGTTGCCGAGGGTGAGCGGGTGAGCGACCGTCCGAAAGTCGTGCTTCGTCAGGAGCCGGCAGAGCTCGTGCTGCCCGGAGACATGACGTTTCGGTGTCCCGCGTGCGGCTTGCAGTGCAAGACCAACGCGAAGACGAGAGGCGTCAAGCACCAGCTGCCGACGTGCAAGCGTTGGGACGAAGCGGTGCAGACCAAAGAAGGGCCGGGGCAGTTCTTGATCGAAGCTGGCGTGTGTCAGCCGTTGCCGCCGGCGGCTCGCGACAACTAGCCGCGGTTGGAGACTCGCCGCGTAGCGAAGCGAGAGCATTCGCTGCGCGGCTTGGCCTTGATGTGCTTGGGGCGGTGCAGCGGAGCGTGCGGGACGACCAGCGCGATTTTCTCCCAGATGGCTTGCCGCGTGAGCTCGCTAAGGCTGAGGTCCAGCTCGTCGCCGGCGATGTTCATCAGCTCGCGCAGCTGCGGCTCGAGCCAGAGCTGCAGGAGCTTCGCGGGCTGCTTTCGCTCGTAGCGAATGCGCCGCGTCTCTGAGACGCGCTTGGGTCTCGTGGTGCGACGGAGCAGAGCGATAGACGTGGGCTCGACTCCGCAGAGCTCCGCGAGCTCGAGCAGGGAAGCGTCGCCGGCGAGCTCGAGCGCCCGCTCCGGGTGGAGTGGCCAAAGGTGCGAGCACGCGTCTCGCAGCGTTCGAACGCGCTTGATCGGAACCGAGAGCCCGAGCTCGTCAGCGAACGCAACGCGTCGCCGCCCGTCGAGCAGGCCGCCGTCGTACTCGAGAGCGGGCAAAAGCGGGCCAATCGCGAGGAGTGACGAGCGTAATTCGGCGTCGCGCATGCTGCGAAGGTAAGTATAGCTCGCGCAAGGGGCGTTGCGTACAACCTTAGATCGCTCTGATTTTGGGGAGTCCAACAGGACCAAACCAACGGAGCAAGATGGCCAGCAAACTACTCGCCAAGGCGGCAGCCGCGCTGAAGGCAACCAACGAATCTCGCAAGCGCATCGCTCGCGAGCGCACCAAGGAAACCGCCCTCATCGTCGGCGGTGTCACCTCTTCGGCTTTGGCGATTGCCGCGGCCGTGAGCGATCAGAAGCTCGGCAAGGGCGAGCCGCTGAAAGTGGGCCCCGTGCCCGTGAATCTCATCGCTGGCGCCGTGGCGCTGGTCCCCGCGTTCTTCCTCGGGAAGGCGCCCGTGCTGCAGGCTGCGAGCGTTCAGGGCGGCATGACGTTGCTCAATATCGGCGTCTACAACCTCGTTCGCGAGAACGTGGACGCGGGCAGCTGAGCCGCTCGGCGTGCGCCGCTCGGCGTGCGCCTCGAGCTGCAGTGATTCGGGTGCGGTGAGAAACGAAACGAAGACTTTTTTCAAGGACGAAAACACATGAACGCAGACCAATTGGCTCAGATGCTTCTTTCCGGTGGCTCCGTCGGTGACCTGGTGCACGTGCGCCCGGTGTATCCCGGCGTCGGTGAGGTCGCGGTGCGGCCGGTGTACCCAGGCGTGCAGCAAGTCGGCTTGCCCGTCGCGCAGGCTGGCGGCGCGCCGCAGCAGCAAGTCGAGTTCTCGCAAGCCGCGTACGTCGCCGGCGACGTGACTTACTTGGGCTTCGGCTCGACGAGCATCCCGGCGAGCTCGCCCGGGACTGCCGTGCAGGTGTTGCCGCTGCGCCCGTTCACGCCGCAGAAGATGGGCAACCCGAGCACCAACATCGGGCTTCTCGTGTCGCAGGTGCAGATTTCGGGCACCAACATTTTCAGCAACAACGCGGGCGTTCCGATCGAGCTCTTCTCCGAGGTCTCGACCTTCCCGCAGATCATTTGGCCGACGCTCGACACGGCGACCGGCGTGACCTTCGTTCTGATCAACCCGACCGGCGCGGCAATCCCGTTCCAGGGCGGTTTCTACGGCACGCAGGTTCGCCGCTAAAGCGGGAGCCGCGCGTGATCATTTGCACCGATACGCGCACTGACCTGACGCCGGCGCAGCTGGCTTGGATGGTCAAGTGTTCGATTGAGGGCTTTGCGCTCGGCTACCTCCCGGCGTTCAAGACTTGGGGCCTGCCGCCGCTTTACCAGAGCGGCGTCAGGTTCCAGTTACCGCAAGGGCACGGCGGCGGCGTCGAGCTCATGAAGTCGCCGCTTGCGACCTATCGTGACCGCTGGGGCGATTGCGACAGGCTCATGATTTGGTGGCTCTGCGAACAGTGGGCGGCAGGCCGCCCGGCGCGTTGCTCGACCATGTGGCTCGGCAACCGCATGCACGTTTTGGGTCGTCGGTCGTGGAACGACCAAGGCCCGCAAGAAGACCCTTCAGTGATTCTAGGAGCCAAAGCGGCATGAACAAGGGCGCAAAAATCTTCCTCGCTCTCGGCGGCGCTGCAGCTGTGATCGGCTTCGTTGCCGTCGCGAGCGCCAAGCCGAAAGCGAGCGCACCTCCCGAGGTAAAGCCGCCGCTGCCGGTGGACGAGCATCCCGACTCGCCGCCGCCTGGTGATGGCGTCGTGGTGGTGCCCGACGACGACAACGCGCCGCCCGTCATCGTGCCGGCGCCGCCGGCGACGGGTGTGGACGTGAACGAGGTCGCGCGCCTGCTGCTGCGCTGGTGGGCCGCAGAGGGTGACTCGCTTTTCGGCAGCGAGATTCGCAACGCGGCCGAGCTCGGCGCGCAGGGCTTCCCGCGTGACTGGGGCTCGCAAACTCCCGACCTGGGGAGCATCGTCACGCCGCGCCTCACGTGGATGGCGAAGGCGTTCCGGTTCTTGGTCGGCGGCGACTCGGCGCCGAAGCTCGAGCAGGCCAACGGAGCGATCGACCAAAAGCTGCTGGACATGCTGCGCAAGTGGGCGGCCTCGCAGGAGCTGCCGACGACGACCACGCCCGACCTGAACACGGCGCCGCCGCCGGTCGTGGTGGTGGCTCCGGGCAGCTCTGCGCCGCCCGTGCTGCCCGCGGAGCCGTCGCCGCCGCAGGTGGTCGTGCTGCCGCCTCCGAGCGGTGGAGGGGGCCCCACGGTGCCCGTGGTGCTGCCCGCTCCGCCGAGCTCGGGACCGCCTCCGTTCGTGCCGCCGCTGCCAGCTGCGCCCGTCCCTTCCGGAGACTCGCAGCCGGTGACCCCGCCGGCGCCGGCGGCGCAAGCTCCCGCGGTGGTGCCCGCGGACACGGCTGCACTCGTGCAGGCGTTGCTACAGGCCGAAGCGTCGAAGGGCTGGAAGAAGATCGACGCGGCGGTGATGGCTTGGCAGAAGTCGCGCGGCCTGAAGCAAGACGGCAAGTTTGGACCCAAGTCCGCGCTGACCGTCGCGGCCGAGATCGGAACGGTTCCAATCATTCGCTACTGGCCGACGGGGCAATACAAAGAGGGCCCGTGGCTCAACCAATACCGCGCGGCGCTGCTCGAGCTCGCCGCGAAAGCGACGGAGCCCCGCGCCTCGCAGCTGCGCCACTCGGCGGAGCGTGAGCAGGGCCAGGGCTTCGGAACGTCCACTGCAGCGCTCCCGGCTGCGCTTCTGATCAACCTTTCGCAGGTGGCCTAATGTCTGACCCGATCGCTCAATTGCAACGTCTCGGCTGGGAGTGGCGCGACAACGGCGTGATTCTGTCCGTTCAGGTGAGCGGCAAGACGCAGCGCGTTTTCGTGCCGCTCGGTCGCGTGTGGCTCGCGTTCGACGAAGAGCTCACGGCCGTGGGTTGCCCCGTCGGGGCGTGCAGCGTGGGCGCGCCGTTCACGGTTGGAGGTCTGTTCTCCAGCATCAAGAAAGCTGTCAGCGGCGCGGCGAAGTCGGTGGTCAAGGCCGTCGTTCCGAAGGCGGTGCAGAAGGCGGCCGTTAGGGTGGCGACGGTCGCCAAGAAAGCCGCGAACACGGCGCTTGCGTTGCCCGGCGTGAAGCAGGTTGCGAACGTCTACAAGGCGGGCTTCAACCTCGTGACGTTGCCGCAGCAAGCGGCGCTCCAACTCATCCAGGGGAAGCGCATCGACCGCGTGGGCATCGACTCGCTCAAGCGAGCCGTGCAGAGCGCGAAGACGGTGGCGCCCTACGTTCAGACCGTGATGAGCTTCGTTCCGGGCATCGGCACGGGCATCAGCGCGGGGCTCGGCGGAGCGCTGGCGCTCGCAGAAGGGCAGCCCATCACGGAAGCTTTCATTCAGGCCGCGAAAGCAGCGATTCCCGGCGGGCCGGCGGCGCAAGCCGCTTTCTCGGTGGCGACCGGAGCCATTCAAGGAAAGAGCATCGACACGATCGCTTTGAACGCGCTCCCGATTGGTCCGACCGAAAAGGCGGCGCTGCTTCGCGGGCTGAGCGCAGCGAAGGCGCTAGCCGCGGGGCAACGCGTCGACCAGGTGCTCATCGACCAAGCGCTGCGCTCACTCCCGCCGGCGGCGGCGAAGGCCGTGCAGGCCGGCGTCGCTATCGCGCAGGCGAAGAACCTGCAGCAAGGCGTGCGCAACGCTGCAGGCTCGGCGCTCTCGCTCGCGAGCGCCAACAGCGCCGCGGTCAAGGCGGCTCAGCAGTTCCAGCGCGGAGCGCGCACGCCGCAGGTGGTGCAGGCGATGCAGCGCGGCCTCGTGGCGAAGCAGGCGCTAGCTTCCATCGTGCGGCAGTCGCAGGCGGGCAACCCGCAGGCGGCCAACGTGGTTCGCGCGCTGCAGGCCATGCCGCGCATGTTCGGAAGCGCTCGGCCGTGAGCAACGGCGTTCCCGGCGCCTACGTTCCGATCCCGTCGCCGCCGGCGTCGCCGCAGGCTCGCGCCGGCGATGCTGGCACGCCGCACGGCTGGCAACAGTCGCGCACCATCGCCGCCGGCGACGCGACGGAGCAGCCTTGTATCGACGAAGTCAACGCCGAATTCCTTTGGCGCTTCTCGGTGTTCGGTCGCGTGCTGGTGCGCGTGGTGTACGGCACGAGCTCGACGCGCGAATACGTCGACCTGCAGGCGCCGGTCGTGATGACCGTTCCCGGCAAGTTGTGCGTCTCAGTTCGAGCGGCGGACCCCGACGAGCCGACGCCGTTCACGGTGACGTGCACGCCGGCGACGGGCGGGGCCCGGTCGCAGGCGCGGCGGCTGGTCGACACGGTGACGGCCCTGTCCGACGATGCCGTTTCCTTCGTGGCGCTCGTCGCAAGCACTTTGACGGTCGGCGGGCAGGCCGTTACTTTGGCGGCTGGTCAATCGGTCCCGCTCGTGGCTCCTAGTTCGCTCGCGAGTGGTGCCGGTTTCGAGGAGTTCGAAGCATGAGCAACGCAGCACTGATCGAAAGTCTGGAACGCGCAGCCAAGAAGCCAGCCGGCAAGAAAAAGGCGAAGCGCAAGGCGAAGAAGAAGACGAAGCGCAAGGCCGCCAAGAAGACCGGCGCGCGCTCGCTCGCGGCGAAGCGCAAGGCGATGCAAATTCTCGTCTTCGGCTCGCCGCTCCCGCGGAAAAAGGCGAAGAAGAAGACGAAGCGCAAGGCCGCCAAGAAGAAGACGAAGCGCAAGGCCGCCAAGAAGAAGACGAAGAAGAAGACGGCCAAGAAGCGCAGCCCCAAGCCCGGCTCAAAGGCGTGGGTCGCGAAGATGGCTCGCGCTCGAGCACGGGCGCGCAAGTGAACGTCGGGGCCGCTCTCGACTCTCGCGACCAGGCGCCGCCGGCGTCCGGCGCGAGCTTCGCGAGCGGCCCGAGCTCTCGCGCCGGTGGCTCGAGCGGTTCGAGCTCGCGCCGAGCTCGCCTCCGAGCTCTCGACTCCGCTCCGCTCGCTCTCGCCGGCGTTCTCCTGATGAGACAAACCAGCGAAACCAGCGGACGGGTTTCGGCGGCTTGTCGAGTCCGCCCGGGTTTTGCTCTCGTCGCGTCCGGCCCGACGAGGCTCCTAGTTACGATGTGCCCAACGCCGGGCGGAGCGAAGCGAGCACGAGCATGCAAGTAGCGCGAACGCTGACACCCCTCACGAGAGACGAGACGGCCGCTCGTTTCGTGCCGGCTTACCGGGCCGTGTTCGGCGTGGACCCGGACCGCAGCCGCGCTGAGTTGTTGCTCGCGCTGGCGTGGCTCGAGAACGCGAACGGTCAGAGCTTCGTCGCGTTCAATTGGGGAAACCTCAGCGTCAAGCCGTCCGATGCCGTGGCGTACTGGCGGCCGCCATGGTTCGACCCGGCCGAGTTCGAGGCTCTGCCCGACGGAGCGAAGAAGACGCGGATGCGTGACCTGCACGCGCGCATGCTCGCCGGCAAAGCGCCGGAAGCCTTCCGTGCGTTCGACTCGCACGAGCAAGGCCTCTCAGCGTGGCTGCGCCTCCTGAAGAACCGCCCGGCGATTCTCGAGGCGGCGAGCTCGGGCGACTCCACGCGCTTTGCGCACGCCATCTTTTCAACGCGTTACTGCCCCGACGTGGAATGCCGCGACGCGGGGCCGTCTTACGGCAACCTCCGCGATCAGATTCGCGCGGCTGGCTACTTCGCCAGCCTAAAAAAAAA
>Ga0070700_100000359_pt1 | contig 23392 bp, 49 predicted proteins | sample KBSK5101metaG_FD_65456 | JGI IMG/M metagenome (GOLD analysis project Ga0070700, IMG submission 65456) | Corn, switchgrass and miscanthus rhizosphere microbial communities from Kellogg Biological Station, Michigan, USA - KBS K5-10-1 metaG | ecosystem: Host-associated > Plants > Roots >...
GCTCCTTCTAAAACTAGGAATAATCCCATTGGAGTATAGGTTAATACATCATCTCTTGGTCCTTCTGTTCGAATTATTTGTGGACTAACAGCGAATGGAACCCAAGTCTTTTCACCATTTTCTATAAGTGCTGATGCAGAAAGTTTATCGTTTAATTTAACTATAGCGTTATAATAATAATCATCTGTACCATCTTCATATTTATATGGACCTTTTATCTTAGTTATTTTACCATGACTATGTTTCTGGATCTCGGCCATTTCATTTTCTGTAGTATCATCTGCAGTATGACCTTTCCAATGTGGATCGTTGAATATACTTTCCGGAATAATAACAAAATCTTTACCTACCCATTCGTTTATATCGGTCTTGGCGTTCTTGCTTATGGCCCAACCGTTTTTATTCTGTTTGGTAGAAATAAGAAAAGTTTCTATTAAATGAACATCTTCTTGTTCAGTGATTAATCTAGGATGTTCTAAAACTTGCAATGATAAGTAAAACTTATATTAGGGTTAAGTGAATTAAATAATAGGTGCATCCGGTGGATAGGCATGATTAATATAAAGAGGAGCATAAATAGTCCAGAACATCTGAGTCCACGCTCCTAATTATTTCTTATCTGGAAAATCTATATAAAGTTTTTCGCCTTCAAAGTCATGAGTAAAACGTAACAACTTACCCTTTTTTATTATTCTATATATAAAGAATTCATTGGGTTCGTCTCCGAATAAACTCTTGGCTTCATTTTGTGCTAATTCAGCAAGTTCTTTATCGGTATCATCTATGATGACTTCTGGGAATGCTACAATATCTTCTTCGCTCAATACGATCTCCTTTTATTCGATGATTTGCGCTTCCGCTTTTTCATTAATAGTAAACTGTCCGGTTGGTTCTGATAGAACTATAACTAAGTCTTGTGGGTCTACATGGTAATGTATATGAGGTCCAACGACATCTTCAATTGATATGAAGTCATTATCTTCCACCAATTAACTAAGAAAGCATTATTATTTAAACATTACGGTAGGGGGAAAACAAACCCAGTGATGGGAAAAACCCCCTACCTTTTGATGATTCAAGCCGATCATTTCTAAATCAGTTATGAAATAGATTTCGACAATAATACTATATATTGACCGTTATATAAACTTTTGTATTCTCATCTAAATACCATCACAAACCATTCAAACGCAACTCCTATTGTAAACCCAATCAATATTCCTAACCAAGTATTTTCTTTCATTTACTTATATAACCTATAGTAGTATTTAAGTTCTTGGTCATCCCATTCCACATAATCAGAAGTCTGAGCAGGCATAGTTATAACCACAATTATTACATTGTTGGTGACATGCTATTTCTACTAAATGGTTGTTGCATCTTGGACATTTCATAGATACGTTTATATTGGCCTATGTATATATAGATTACTTATGAAATGGGACAAACCAATGGGTAAAGGAATAGCATGTGATACAAATGGGTTCATAGATCTATCTATAGAACAGTCAAAGAAAGAAGGATTTATAAAACCGGAATTCAAATTGGATGATAAAGCAAGATTATTCATTAAAGTATTTATGGATAATGGAGTAATAACTGGAAGGATAAATAATGATGATATGCATCTAGCAGTATTCATGTTTATCCATGGATATAGTTGTGCTATGGAGGCTCTATTTAAATGAAAACTTGGTTGGTTATAGAATCATTGGCTGCGGTATTAATTATATTAGTTTGTGTATTATTAACAGTAGAAAATGTACATGGAGAACAAGTTCAAAAGTGTTCATTCCTTATATGGTTCTGTCATATGGAAGAACATAGTGCAACAAAATGTGATAAAGGAAAATTTCTAGGAGTACATGATTGGGATGAAACATATTATATACATGTTGGAAATGTACTAGTTCCAAGTACTACACATCATACAGAGAATATATATCAATTTGACTGTGTACAACATTATGACAATGGAACAGAAATAAAGTGGGTAGAGAAACGCAGTGATTAAACACCCTGATAGGACTACTAAATGGTATTTGGAATGGGTCATATCTATTGTAATGATTATAATAGCGACCATTATGTTGAAAGAGTCTAATGCTATTGCTCTGATATTTGTTGTTGGATTGTATACAATAGGTATAACTATATTCATATACAAGTTCATTCAATGGTGGGGTGTAAAATTATAATGGTAATTCCAATAAGGCTGAGATGTCCTAAGTGTGATATTAAACTAGAAGAAAGATATGCAATAAACTCACCTGACATAATTCTGAAATGTAACAAGTGTGGATATAAGGAGATTCACTAGAATGATAGAAACAGAATTAATCGGGTTTGTTGCTGGTTCTATTACTCTAGCGGCTCATGTACCACAGATAATAAAGTCATTTAGATCAAAGAAAACTCATGATATATCACTAGGTTTGTATAGTATCTTATGGGTTGCTATGGCTCTATGGATTGCATATGGATATTATAACCATGCTCTAGCAGTATTCATCATGAATTCTATTGCAATATGCTTTGTATCTACTATGATTTATCTGAAACTGAAATACGGTATGAGAAAATCAGGTATTATATATGATCATGGTATGGATGGTAAGAAACTATGAGAATACAGGAGGTGTAATGAATTTGGGTTTTTGGAGAGTTATTGGTAATATATGCGCAGCATTAATGATAGTAGGTGGAATATTATTATTCCCTTTTGGAATAGTATCTATAATATTGGGTATATTCCTGGCTTGGATGATGCATAAGAATGCTGCAGATGAACGACAGGAAAAGTTAATGCGTCAAATGGTACAACAGGAAAGACTTTATTCTGCTAGGCTAAGAAACATAGAAGAAGATCTTAGGAAGAAAGAACAGGAATTAAACGACAATGACAATGCTTGTGAAGAGGGAAAGTAAAAGGTATATTTCCTGGATCATATAGACCTCCATTAAGTGGTAGACATATCTTAGTGTCTACACAGTCTTCTCTTACCACAAATTTTAATTTTATTACTCGTCCTATTTCTTGTGATTTACTGTCTATTCCCTGGTTGAATGCATAGTAAGCACCGAATATTCCGAATGCTATAAATGCTGCATGAATATCGAAACTATCTAATTGTTCTATTTCACTGTTTGTATTTACCTTAAATGCTTCTACTTCGTTTCTAAGTACTAGTTTGGTAGTTAATGACCAGAATTCATTTTCTACTTTGTTTATTGTTGTTTCTATTCCCTGGCCGTCTTTTGCTGTTATTGATATCGATTCTCCGCTTACCTGGGATATTAAGGTGTGAGAATACAGCCATGACCTCTGAACTGATTCTGCTATTAGTGATTTTATCTGCTTCTGGTATTTCGCTTTCACAGATTCCAAAGGCAAACCATTTCCAATGTCTAAAGATATCTTCTTGTATAAGTTTTCCAGTTGTCTCGATAACGCTGTTTCTGTTACCTTTAGTTCTGCTGTTATCTTTCTTGATAGTGACTTTTCGGACATTAGGCTTGTGCATCTTTGGTTCTACTCTTAAATCCTGTATTTGGCTGTGCTGGTTGACCTGTAGGTACATTCTTAGTTGCTCCGTCTGCTGTTTTGACTATTGCTTTTTGTTCTGAGTTTTGTACTGCTTCATCTTCTAATCTTAATCGCTCTTGTGCATTCTTATCATCTATTGCTTTAGCACCATCCAATGGATCATGTATCATATTTCTAATTGCAATATCTTCACCTTGTAATATCTCTAATCTTGTCTCAAAGTTTATATCTTCAAATATTGGTTTAATTCTAATTTCCTGACTGATTACTTCTTCAATTGGTACACCGAAGAAATCTGCTAGTATTGGATCATACCAATATTTCTCCAAGATACCTTGTAGCCATGTTCTATGTCTTGCTAATGTGGATACTTTAAATGACTGCATAACCTGGTTTGCTGTTGCAAAGTTTGTAGTATCTTCAAAGGCCAAGAATATAGGTAGATTCATAGATTGACATATATATCTCGCGAGAGATTGGATTATACCTGTCAATTCTTCTGGGTTTCTGGCAAGGTTAACTGCTGTCATTTCAAAGTCTTTATAGGGTACTATAAGCCATGTTGAATGCTGTAGTGTATTTTTAACATCATCTGATACTGATTTCTTATTGGTTCCTGTTTTGATTAGACCGAATCCTTGTGCTACGGCCATAAGAAATTCGGGAATATTCTTATCTAATGCAACTTCAATGGTTTGCGCCGCAGACAATACAGACCAAGTAGGACTAATGCCTGAATAGTAAGTATTATCAAAAACATTATTATCGTCATACCATCCTGCAATAAGGTTCTCTGGAAGAATTACTTTCTTATTACCATCAGATCTAGTACCTTTTTTAGGTGTTGTATTAATACCATAATTATATAGAATTCCTTTGAAATTGTTTGTTCTGTCATCTACTAGTGTTTTCTCTATTCTGTAGGGAGTTAGTAGTTTAAGAGCAATTGGTTCTCCATATTGTCTACTTCCAAAACTGGGGCCTTTAGATAGTGTTGTTTCTGGATCGTCTGGTTTAAGTCGTTCTATTTGTAGAAAACCCCTACCAAATACCCATATATTAGTCAAGAATTTATTAAGTCTGTCATGTAGTTCTACACGTTTATTGAGTCTTAATATATCAGTCCTGAGTTTGTCATAAGCCTTATTGTTTTTTACATTCTTTTCTATTTGTCTTACTTCTTTGTCATCTCGACCTTCTGTTAGTTCATCATTAGGAACTATCATGAATTTGGTTCTCTGGCCCAACATGAAATATATATTCTTATCAATAACTGATCTTAGAAAACCTGAGTTAGTATATGCTTCAGCACAGTCTTTTAGTTGTTCTGTGGTTAATAATGTACGAACATTTTGAATATTTGCTGCAGATAACTTACCTCTATTATTAGTAAAACTTGTATTGTATAGACTTATATTTGCTAGTCTCTTGGTATCTTCTGATATATGATGGTCCCATTCGAATTTATTGTTAATACCTATGATTTCTTTGTCATTAGTATTGGTTTCATCGTCAACATACTGGCTTTTTATTGGCAATACATTTAGATTACTGTTATATTATAAGAGAAAAAAAACGTCTATGCTCCTGATTTAGATACTACTGTAACGAAGTATAATACAATCCATATGACTATGGCTATTACACCGAGTACCCACAATACTGTTCCAATTACATCTGGAAAGTACGGAATGAGTGGGAGCAATACACCGAGTATCACGAAGATGATACCCAATATAAGTAGGCTTTGCCTAAACATTGTTAATGATGATTCTTTAATGTATTTAAAAGAAACTATTAGGATAGGTGGGTAGAGATCGAATCTCACTCTTATCCCCTTACCTTGATTCTATTCCAGTGACCTATCCATATGCTCAGATCCAATGACAGAGAATCGAACTCTGTCTATCTAGTTTTTTCATCATCGCATATTAGGCCTGTATCGGATGACTGACCCGACAAGTCCACCAACCCTAGTAACAGTAGGGTAATATTATTTATAGTTCTCGGCCATATTTATATGTTTGCATTTATATGTTGGTTTCCTGCCTTCATCCGGAAGTTTATAGTAAAAGTCAGGACAATCACAATACCAGTTACCATGTCTATCTCTGAATACAAACCATGGTTCCTTTAATGGATCTGAACTCTTTACATAGAATGTGCCTGCGTCTCGTCTTATTATTGGTTCTGAGTCCTGCATTATCTTCTTTATGGTTATCTTAGTTATTTTCTTCTTGTTCTCTGTACTCATGTTTATAATCTGAAACTCCTGGTGTCTGATAACAGTCCCCACACCACTTTAATATGTTTAAATGACTTTCCTTTCTGTGACCACATTTACAAACCATTTTTATACTCCAAATACTCTTTCATATGTTCTTTGCACAAAGGATACATAAATGCTGCAATATTGAAGAATCCCTTTTCTATGACTGCTGTTTGATAACATAGTTTACATTTCATTTACTTTCCTGACTCCACCCATTTTCTTAAATCCTTTTGACAATCATCGCACAAATCCCAACCATTGACATAACGTACTTTCATGTAACTTCTACATCTATCACAAATATTCATTTATTTCTGTCCTCCTGTTCTTTTAATTGGTTATATCCACATTTGCATATAACTATATAATATGGTGATGAATCATTTTTACATTTAGGACATTTCTTACGCCAATATCTTCTAGTCATTATGATAGGTCCAATATTGTATGCTTTGGATATTTTATATTATCTACTAGATGTGGTTCAACTATTATTTTGCCGTTTGGTTCTACTATGACTTCTATTGCTCCTATGCTTGGTGCTGTACCTCCTAATCCACCCCTAAGTAAATGACCATCTGGCATTTTCCATGCAGGAGTGGTGAATCCATGTTGGTTAGAAAATCTTACATATACAAAATAGTGTACATGTGATCTTATGACTACTGACGGCATATCTTCTGGTTTCCAGTATCTACCTCTTAAAAACTCCATGTCAGCCATTTCTCTGGCTAATGCAGTTGTTCTGTAGGCAAACCATCTATTAAAACCGATATGATGTGTTGCGCTGAATACCTTACCATTTACTTTGAATGTTATATAATAATCTGTTCTTAGTTTATCATGATGTGATATTGGATCATTATCCGTTATATTTTCAAAACCTTTAAATAATCCACTATATGGTACACAGTTAAGTCTTCCTGCTAACCATTCTTCTACACCTTGTCCTTCTATTTCTACATGGTAATTAGATCCTCTGGTCATTAAGAAATGGTTTGGTTTCGGGAATTCGGTAAGCAGTTTATATGCTTCATTGAGTTGATCCTCAGTAGATCCCCATGATCCCATAGCATTCTGTTTCTTATTTCTTCCGTCTATTGGTTCCCCATTGATTAATATGATATGTGGTTTTTGTATTAATGAGTCCTGTACCCATTTCCAATATCCATAGAGTTGTTTTTGTAGTTTGTTTGGGTTTATCGTTGTGTTGTATTCTTTGATGAATGGTGCTGCACCACAAAGGCCAGACTGTGATCCGGTATGTATATCACTAAATATTAATATACTTCTAGAAGCCGATTGTCTTTTCAATAATTTAAATATGGTTTATCGGTTATATAAATGTTCTCTTATTCATCGTAGAATGTAACATCAAAGCCTTGTTTAAGCAGTGCTCTTATTTCAGGATCTCGTTCGTTCTTGATTCTTTCTTTAATCTCTTTTCTTCTTTCTTCAGTTCTGTTATGATGTTTATTGTCAAGTCCGGATATACTGCCAGTAGATTTAAAAGGATTCTCTTCCGGCTCAATTAATCCAACCAATTTTCCTTCGTACTTGATTTCATAAATTGGAAATATTCTTCTACAAAAGCCGCACTCTCGCCATTTATCATAATCGCGTTCACTATAGTTCTGTCTGGGACCGAGTACTGATCTCCTTCCGAACCTCTCGCATATACGACAAAATGCCAATGCTTCGTGTTCCGGGGTCGCATCTTGTATTACACCGTATGTTTCCTTATTACTAATCTTCAATATAAACGTTCCCACAAAAGTCGCAATGCCATACAGTCTTTGAGAAATTCCACTTTACCATTGTTTTTTCACATAAATCGCATTTCATTTCTTATCCTCTTCTTCTAATTCTTTAAGTAATTCTTCATGTTCAAGTAATTCAAATTTTAAAGAATATATTTTTTGTCTTAGATATTGTTTTTTGTCTAATCCGTTAAGTGGTGGTATTTTCATTTTCTTGTTGGTCCCTTTAATTCTTCTAACCTCAATAATTGACCTAATGATAGTTGTTCTAGTTCTTGTGTCCTTCTATATCCTGCAAACCAATCCCAATGTTGTTTATACATATGTTCATGGCATTTTAGGTCTGTATCATACATTAATCCACATAGTCTACAAGTTTTCAATGCTTGGTTTCTCCTGTAATTTCAACTTCCAATCTAAACAATGATAGCATTGTTGATAAGGATTACTTGACTTGCAGTATTTACATTCTACTGGAATTTTATTTCACTTTTACTATCTACTATCATGGTCTTTTTTCCATCTGATGCCACATAGGATTTAAGACCCTGTCTTCTATAAAATTCTGGTTCATATGTCTCTTTCATGTCTTTGTATAGTTTTGATGTTGGAACTATTTTATTTGGTTCATTTTTCTTGGCTTCGATAGGTCTTCCAATCGTTCTATAATCACTTGGAAGTAGTGGTCCAAGTTCTGTTTCGAAAGAAGGAAGTGATGGTTCAAGATACATTGGTCCAGTTACAATAGACCATGATGAAGGTGTAGACATGGGTGGATAATCACCTTCTTTAATTGATGTTGTCCATGTAAAATCTTCCAATCCTATCACACTATCTCCTGCGAAGAATATATCATCCAATTTCCATGGATTGGGATTAGTTTCATTGATGGGTTGTTTGTTTCTTGTGAAAAATGGATTATTTGGATTATCTATACCTATCTTTGGATTTCTATCTTTATCAGTCTTTATGCCTTTTGGTTTCTCTTCTTTATTAAGTGGTTTACTCGTTATCTCTATTTTAGGTTCACCACCTGCCATAATCTCAATTGAAACCGCTTCTATTTTCTCTCGATGGAGATCTATTTTCTGTTCTCTTAGTGCTTTATCAATAATTTTATCTGGAATATCTGGTACCATTGCTTTAATAGTTTCTTTGGCCCTTTGACAAACAGGACAGTTAACTACACCGAAATCACAAATCCAGGTCATGGTATATTTCTATACTCCATTTCTGATTTATGTCTTGGTGGGCCGTCATAGTCTTTCTCTGCTTCAATATTCATTTTTCTAACTATCTCTCTATAATCTTCTGGGTCTAGATTTAAACGTGCAGTATGAAATGTTTTACGACTGGTAAGTGATATATAGTATTTCTTATCTATATTATTGTAGGAAGATCTAAACTTGAATGTTTCTAGTCCACCCTGTTCTTTGGTTCCTTCAGGTAATTTATTCTCTTTAGATTTGAACATCAATTTATCATCGCCTTTAATACCTCAACCATTGCCTTATATCTTATTATATCTAATTCTTGTACACTTCTGGTTCCATCTATACCTAATATTATTTGATCCTGTAATGATATTATCTTGTCTTTGATTCTGTCTACCAATTCTTTATGTTTATCTACGTGTACATATTTTAATACCTTCTCTTCTACAGGTCTAATGTATGGTTCATCATCTGGAGCAGCAAAATCATCTGGGTCATTACTATAGTAATCATCTGACATAGGAATATATTTAGATTTGGACAAATATAAATGTTCCTAATTTAACATGACTTGTTGGTGTACACCACGGGTTGCCAATCTTAAACTGTCTAGATGATCGTTATTAACACTTTCTTTTTTATCAAGATCCCATTCTTTGGCCCATGCAGTTCTTAAACTTATAATTAGTTTATCAAACTTTTCAGGTATCGCTAACTGTCCCTGTGCTATAAGACTGTGCAGCCATTCTAACATTACTTTATGGTCCTGTCTAAAGTTAATCGGAAATACATTGGCTTCTGTTGGTGATATGTCTCCTGGCTTTTCCCATGTGGTAGGTTCATCAAATCTGATTTTCAGTTCGTTTATAGAGTCTGGTCTGGCACCATCACACATATATAGATAGTTCTGTTTCATTTTCAGACTAAGACCAAAAAGATGGTCTGCTATCTGGCTGGGGGTCCATGATCTATCATACTCATCATTATCCAATACATAAAGCATATTATTACGATAATCGTGCTCGATTAGAGTATAGGCTGTCTTAGACGATCCTCCACCGTAGTCTACACCGACGTAATGTGCAAAGTATCTACTTGGTGTAAGGGATGGGTTTCTTTTTAATAACTCTGCTCCATGATAAACCGCAAGATCGATTTGGTCCATGGTGAAGACGTTCCCGATACGACCAAGGTATTTAAGCCCATATTCTCTATCAAATTCAGCAGACCGTAACCGTCTTTCACGGTCGATAAATCCTTGGTCATAGATTTTCCCAAGACCAAGTGTATAGGGAAGGAATATTTTGTGGAAGAATTCTTTGAATGATTCACCCGATTCAATTGCAGCATACAAACCGTCTGGCCGGTTAGGTGTACTTGCCATAATGATTTTGGCTTTACTTTTTTCTTCATATGATTTGATGACGTAGCCGAGTTCTTTTTGTTCACCTTCTTCGAAGAAGTCCGCTTCGTCGATGAATATATATGAGACATCAGTATAACCTCTCAGGCTTTTCAAAGACTTGGTAGGGAATATCTTGAGCCATGTTCTATTCAGTACTAACTCTGTGTATTTAGATTTAAAATCGATGCCACTATACTTGTGCTCAAATAACTCTTCCAATCTAATTTTAAGATTGTTTGCAAAATCTTCTCTAGTTCCTGAGATGATAAATATTGATTGACCTGTGAGATCGTTTGTAGATAAGCACCTCCATGATAAATATCTAAGCATGAGTTCCGTCGCACCGATACCCCTGGACTTTTTGATCCAGATGTGCTGGTTATTTTCGACCCGGTCAATTATATCTTCCTCATAATCGTAAATTGGATGCTCTTTACCGTTCTTGACAGGTAATCCAATGATGTGGTTGAAGCAACAGTGATCTCTATTCGTGCTGTTAGGGTCTTTACACCAGAATTCTGTTCTATTAACATCTTCTATCAACTTCTTATACATGGGGTCGCTATTTATAAGTTTCGATTGTGCATTTTCCATCTTAGCACGTTCGGGGCTTTTATATAAATTATGGCGGTTTATTTCTAATTTCTTCAGTGCTCTTGGTCACTACATATATATATTAGGTATGTTGTAAAAAAACTAAAAAATATAAATTTTAGATGTTAGTTAATTCCTTGAAAATAGTGATTCTCCAATTTTCGGAGGGTCCACCCCCATAGTCAAATCTTTTTTTATTTGTTTTTATTTTTCTAGTCACTTCGTTCCAGATATTTAAATGGATCGATTCATTGATTCATTCATTGATCATTCATTCATTTAATATATATACTTATGTATATATATACATACATATATATAGTAGTATGCATACTACTATATATACATACCTATGTAGTAGGGGCTATATATACCTTGTTATTAACTATTGTATGTTATGTTAATAACTATTGTTAATTACTTAGAGCCGTAATAATAAGCCCCTCATAATACATAGGGATATAAGTAAGGTGTATTGATAAGGCTACTCATATCCTTGCTTAGTTAGTCTACTCTACTATATCCTTACTATTCTTTAATTCTTTAGTCTTATCTGCCATTAATTCCTGAGAACTTGCGTAATATTCATTTATGTATGGTTGTAGGTTGGCTATTTGGGTAAGTATTTCTACCTTTTTATATGGGTTTTGTTCACTATGGTAGTTAATCCACATTTGTCTCTTTATCTCTATGAATGTATCTATGGCTTCTAAATGTGCGTCAATAAAACCATTTAATGCTATTTCATTTAATCTACTATGTCTACTGTCTCTTATTGCTGTCTTTATTCTATCATACTGTGCTATTGATATATTATAACCTTTATCCTTGAGATATGTTAATGCTTCGGCCCGGGTCATTCTTGTGGCTAGGGTGTTTATAATAAATAAACGTAAATCTTTGTCTTTAGTAAATGATACCATTAATCAAATTTTATTATAAATTCTGGGATTTAAGGATTAAAAATGGTAGTTAATGGATAAGCGTTAATCTAGTTTATAGATGATACTTATCTGCATTAATCTACTACTTGCTTAAGTGTTACTATCCATATAGGATTTATTCCAATCTATGCCTTGTAGGCCTATTGGTTGGTTTTCGTCTACTTCAAGCCATTTCTTTATTTTGTTTATTAGTTTCATGATATTACTTCGTTATTCTCCTATATATTCGTTACTCGAAAACATGTCGGCCACAATCAAGGCATAATATCTCTTGTTTATATTGGCCAAAAGTTAAACCAAAATATCTTAAGTTATTGCCTTTACAACTTGGACATTTATTATTAGTCATTTCGAATATACCTTTTTACTTGAGTTATTTATTATACAACCAAAACATATTTGTTTATTTACATATTTGTTGAATGTAGTTATATGACCACAATAAAAACAGTTTGTATTCATTTAATTCTCACTATTCCAATATCTGCAACCAAAACAAATTGGTTTTATTACATATTCGTTACACTGTGTTTCATGACCACATTTCGTACATTTTTTATATATCATACTTATTCTTATGTTTATTCGGTTATATAAATGCTTGTTTCTATTTCTTCGGTGCAGTTAATACAAAGATAATATTCTGTTTGTTCATCTATGTGACAAAATTCGTTACATCTCTTACAGTGAAATATATTGTATTTCAATTTGTTATTATCTCCTCTATCTCCTCTTTATGTTCTACTCTAAATACTACGCTATTATTTTCTATTGCTATTAATGTTAGTCCTTTATGGTTTAATCGGTCCATAAAATCAATACAATCCAATTCAAACTTAATAAAAATAGGTCGTCGATGTATTATTTTACTCATTTCCAAGGTTTCACCAATACGAATACAGGTATTAATATGGCATATAATGATATAAGTAAAGGTAAGGATTCAATCAATTTACTCTAATCTCAACACATATCTTATGGTATATTTCTCTATGCTCTTTGCATGATTCTTTCTCTGTTAAGTGACTATATAGTTTTATGTATCTGTGGCAAATGTAACAGTATGGTTTATTCAATTCCAGAATCTCCCATTTACATTATTGTTTGGTCGAGTAACTTGATTGCTAAATATGCTTAGTGGTGTTAAAACCAGATATATGAACAGATATTCAAGTATTGTATATTTCATTCTATGTCACTGTCCATATTTAGGTTATCCATTGCTTGAATCATTGCCCTAGATAATAATTCATCCGCTAATTCTTTAGGATTTTTCAAATAACTAAATTCGTCTTTATTGTTGTAGTATATTTTTTCTATCAATTTCCAATCTCTGTCATTTATTTTAAGATATTTCATATCTCTATTATCTCCTATTGCCTATATATTCGTTTCTAATTATGGATAATATCCTCATAACACTGTTGGCAATATTTTATTATTGATATATCTGATTTATTGCAAATTACACATTTATTATTAGTTTTTGGTATGTATATCATTTATTATCACTCAATGTTTTATCGCTATATGTCATTATCATGTCTTTAAATTCGTAACAATCTTCACAAATGAAATTCTCAAATGCTCCTGACTCTTCGGTAAATACTTCACCACAACCACGACAAGGAAAACTGTTTTCTTGTGTCATTTTTCTATTATCCTTTAAATGCTCCTACTTTAAACCAATTTCCATAATCTGATTTATCATGTAGTGATACATAACATCGATTCTTGTCGTAGTTTGGTTTATTTCTATTTATATTTATATATATCATTTCTGTTCTATTTCTTGCGTTATCTTGGACTATCTCCGCTTCGTTATAGGTGTCACACTCAATGACCAATTTGTTTATTTTGCCTTCAGCCATTCCCCAACCACTCATAAATCTATCTGTCATACAGACATAATATTTTTGGTTCAATCTACTAGCCCCATTTCAAACGTATTATCTAGGCTTTGCGTTTGTTTATAGACTTTATCTGCTTGTTGTTGGCCTAATACATCGTCACTATTCACGATTATACAACTCAATTGACCGTGATATCTTTCATTTGTTACATCTTTTGAACAAATAATAAATTGATCCTCGTTTATATCTGGTACGGCTCTCAATGGTCCCTCGTCACTTTGTGCGTTTACTGCTTGAATTGTGCTTATTGCTATGATTGCAATAAGACTTAAAGATATTTGTTTTTTCATTATATTATATTCACTATTCCGTTATTTATAGTTTGTTAATCTCCCAGCCGTAGAATGTTGTTGGTATTTCGCTTAAGTCGTCAATTTCTGGATACATCGTTTGAAATTCATGTATAGTTAGTTCATTATCTGTTTTTTCATCATATAGTATATCGATTCCTATATTTACGGGATCGGTTCCCATATCTTCAATCATATTCGCTATTTCATCGGTTTGATGCTGTTTAATATCTTCAATAATTGCGTCTATTGTTGTATCTGTATATTGTTCTCTGCTTATTTCTGTTGCAAAAGTGTTTTCATCACTCCAATAATGAACCACTTCATAGTTCATAATTGTCCAATCTCCTTGAGATATCTTTTATATTGTTTCGCTACGTTTAGACTCCTAAGTTTATCATCTAATGTATTTTGCCTTACAATTGTGTCTATTTGTTCGTCTATTAAGATACTTTGTTCTATTTCCTTAAGTAATTGATTTTCTAGTTCTCTAGAATAATCAAATGTTTGTTTTTGCATAGAATAATAAAAACAGATTGGATATATTAATGTTTGGATTTAATAAAAAAATAAGGATTTAGTCTAGTTTCTTTTCTAGACAAGTGTTGCATAACTCTTCGTTATCGTATTTTGTCAAGTCTACTTCATCATGGAAGTTATGCGGGCAATTTATTTGTCTTAAAGTTGCGTATGAATACATGTATTATATCTTATATTTGTTTGGTCTTATAAATGTTCTTATTATACAATAACATTACAGCCATAATTCTTCTCTAAGAATCTTATTGCTTGAGTTATGTGTTTACTTGTTGTTGTTGAGTATTTGAGTTTATACCTAATCATTCTTTCCTGAATTTCTAAGGCTTTGACACCATAACTAAATAAAACATAGTTATGACCATCTTTTATACTTGCGTATAGTTTTTGATTACTGTGTTTGTAGTCTTTTATTTCAAAATAGTTAAAGTCTTGGCTCATAGTGTTTTAACCTCATTAACTACTATAAATATGTCGTGTTGGTCAAGAGTATGTTTCAACCAATTCTTATATCCAGTTAGCCAACTAATATTTTGTTCTGTATCATCACAAACTACAGTAAATATTTTGTTAAAGTCACAAAAAGTGATGCTGTCTTTAATCCAATATCCCTCAGTTTCAGCACTTATACTCAAACCCTTAAATTCTCTAACTAGTTCTTTTCTTACTTTGTCTATTCTTTCCGTTTCTATTGGTGAACCGTCGTTATACCTTAACGGAACGGTTATTTCAACCTTAATTTGTTTTATCATGTTAACTACTATGTATTTTTAGATATAAATACTTAACTGATTGGTCGAATAAATTTCCATGTCTCATTTTTGGATATTTTGCATGGATTAATTCATGCATTAAAGTGTATTCTATTGTGCCAATCTTTTCAGTAATTAGCAAAGTTCTGTTATATTTCATATTGTGTCGTTTTATTGTTTTTTTTATTTCATATGGTTCTTTAAATGTTTCTTGACCATATATTTCGTCGTGTTTTGTAGTATCAACAAGAACGACAGTTTTAAAACCATGTTGTGAAACAAATGTTTGACCTAATGATTTTTTCATGTATCGTTTACCTATTTTCTGACGTTCAGGAGTTATTAATGCTGTCATATATTCTGATTCTGTAAATGTCAATACTGGCGGTTCAATGTCCAATATCTTACAGCATTTTTCATATAGTCCCAGAACTTCCGTTATTTGTTTATGGTTTAATTCCATTGTATAAAGTAAAACTAAAAGTCATATAAATCTATCGTTTTTTAGATAAATAAAAAAAGTGAATTTAAGACATATCTAAGCAATCTGAATAATAATTGCTAGGTCGATATGTCTCTGTTCCGTCGTTCTCTTCGTTATAAGATTCTAGACACATTGTAAATATAATATAGTTTTATCCCTTATATAAATTGTTGTTTTTCTAATTTGTTATGGGTTTATATATGGGTTGATACCTAGACTAATTATAAGCGGTAGAACCAAAAAACTCGACTTTGGGGGATCCATGAGGCGGAAGCCCGAACCTTATCGGAACATTTATATTGAACATACAAATCTTCTATAACATTATTTTCTAGGAAACATTTATATGTGGGTGAATACCTTATTTCTAGGGATTTGCGATGGAAGATTGTTCTATAACAATCTACTGCAAAAATGAGACTAGAACAATGTATCAGCCAGACTGATATGGATGATTGTTCTAGTAAAATTTACAGGAACAGGGAGAGAGAAAAATGTACTAGAACAATATTCTAGTAGAATGCACTAGAACATTTTTATAGAAAAAAGTACACGTAAATTTTCATTTATATACCCCCCCATGAACGTATTCCACCCCCCTATGAACGTACTCCCATGGTCATGTGGCCGTGCGGTCGGGTGTGGTCGTGTTTGTGTTTGTGCGTCAGGATTTTATTGTTATGAATCACTTTGGTGACCAATTCATCACTTTTTCGAACTCATCTGGTGTTAGATTCCATAACCAACTTTCAAATGTATCTGGTGGTGTAGATTCTTGTGCATTATGAAACCAATCTGCATATACTATTAATCTTTGTCCGGGTCTTAAGTCATCTTTACCTTTATTATCTATATTGAACTTCTTACGCCATGTCATTTTGTTTCTGTACCTATGTTTCTGGTTTCATAGAATGTTACAAGTCTACAATGTGTACATTTTACTTGAATATTTGAATCAGTGAAAAATATGCTATCCACTACAGTACCAGTTTTACAATTATTACAATGCATACCTATACTATATTGTGCTATTTCATCATGTAACTCACTTAGTTTTTTATATGTCATATGTACTTTATATGTGTAGTCTAATATAAACGTTTATGGATATTATGGCCGAAACTAATATGAAAAATACTAGTAGTTTCTTGTCAGATTTTCTCAAGAATTTATTCTGAAATCTCCCTGGAATAGTTGAAATTTTCTATGAAATTTTCTATGAAATTTTCTGTCAAATTATTTTCAAATTTTCTGCTGTTTTTTTATTATAATGAATATTGAAACCAATATCTACACTATCCTCTGTTTCGAGATACCATTTTACAGTCTGGTATTTTGATTCAACGTTATAGGTGCCGTTTCTACAATTCGGTATTTCTTCTAGGTGGTTATTCCATTCAATATGAATCCTCTGAAACTTATCTCTATGTTTTAGCGTATCTATTACCATTTCAGACCAAATTTTCTGGTAGTTCTTTTGAAATCATTACCGAAATCTTTCTGGAAATAATATCCAAAATTTTGTGCAAATTTTGAGGTTATATCATCTATATTAATATTGAATTTGTGACTATGTCCACGGTTAGGGAAATTTTTTGTCATTGTTCAAATGTCTCCAAGTTATGACCATTACAATTAGGACAATTTGGTATAATATATCCTTGACCATAACTATAATTACTTATATTAATTGCTCCTTTGGTCCTACAATCTTTACATTTAATATAACACATTCTCATATCTCTAATATAATAAAAATCATGGGGGACTTGAAGCAACTATGAATTTTTTTGGAACTGGTGGTACTTCATCCACTACTATATAATAAACTGTACCATTGGAACTTGTACCAGTATACATATCCCTTCCATATTGATCTTTAGTTAATGTCCAAGACATAAACGGATGTTCTCCTGTTACTGGATTGGGGGTTGGATCTCTTGAATCTGTAATAAGTTCCTGTGCTGTTCCCTTATTTCCTACTGCTAAATATTTATCTGCCATTTATCTCTACATCCATTCTGTGTACTGGATCTGTGAGTTTTTGCCAACATTCACAACATAATTCTTGATCGAGTTGGTAGATTTGTTTCTCATTTTTTAGACAGATCTGACACTTTTCTTGTATTGACTGACGTGTATGGTTTATAGTTTTCATCTCTTGACACTTCTGAAATACTTTTATCATCTGGATTGAGTAACTTAAAATCTCTTTCTTCGTCGGTTATAATTCCTTTCTCTGCAGCCTTGTATAATAGAGTTCTTCTATCATGGCCTTCATATGGTAATACGACTAAATTATCAAATCCTAATAGTTTTACTTTATCTACTTCTTTACGTTTCTTTTCGTGGTCTGCTACTAGACTGTCATAACATAATGCTAGATGAATTTTTTTACCATCGTTTTTAACCTTCTCAAATTGTGTTACAACATCGGTATCTGGAACATTTACTGTTTCAACATCATATTTTCCTTCGTACTCTTTAATTAAGAGTTTTGATGCCCAACTTCCATCGTCTAGAACGTAAATTTTTTCTAATTCCGACATATATGTATTATATTAATAGTCCCTAATATTAACTTTTCGGGTCATAGTACAGAAATTTGTATTTCTTTTCCATTGTATGGTGGTAATCATGCCATAAGTTTACCATATATTCTTCATTGAAATTTCTACCAGACATTCTTATTGAGTCGTATATCTCCTGCTTACTTTTTCTGGTCATTTATGCCTCATTGCTGAAGTGCTCTGATTTATCTGCTGTTCTGTGCGATCTACCCCAGAATATATTATATCCAATCATTGATCTATCTCCTAAATCTATATTTTGGGTTTTGATCTTTTCTGGTTTCTCTTCACGAATGATTGGTGTTGTTAAGTCTTGTTTATATTTCTCCTTGTACCAATCACTGGCTGATTTATGTTCTACAAATATTACATTATCACAAATTTCTTCTATTGCCTTTGATAACTCATTTTCTAGTAATACATTAGATGCTTTATAGAATAGTTCTCCGGCAAATAGATCTCGTTCTTCGTCACCAACTATTGGTTTATTGAAATCTAGTCCACATTCTTTATTCCATATAGTCCATACTAATTCTTCTTTAATTTCTCGTTGTATTTCAAATTTTGTACTTTGGCATTCTGCGCATCTTATGTTATCGAAACTGTTTGGACAATGGATATGGATCTGGTTGCCTTTATCCAATAATCTAACTGTAGTTTTATCTCCTACTTGTTCTCTTGTAAACTCTCTTTTAATTGGAACTCTCAGAATTATGTTATTCTCTTTACCTAATCTGAATATATATTCTCCTGTTTGAATGTAATCTACTTCTCCTGCACCATGATTACCATAATTCCAGTGTTTATCATATCCTTTTTTCATCCAACCTAACGCAGTATCTCTGTTTTTCTCATCCTGGATATTCTCTAGAATGTTGATAATTTCTTCTGATCCGGTTAATGCTACTTCCCATATTGGTAGCATTCTTTTGTCATGATAACTGTTTAATAGTTTTAGTGCGTTCTCGTCTATTTCCTTAGATAACTTGAAAACATAAACTTGTTTGGCTACATCTTGTAAATATTTACCAATAGTATCAAATCTTTCTGCAACACCTTTGATATAATAATATGTGTCTGATACTCCCCATAATCCTTTTGGTGGAATTATTGTTGACTTTTTGTTGCTTACTTCATCGCTTTTTAGACCAAGAGTTTCCATTTTATCTTCAAAATTAGTTTGGCCGTGGGATATTGTTGCCTTCTGTTCTGAGAACAGTTTGGCTCTAATATCTCTGTATTGTTGACGTTCTGCTTGGCTTAATTTAGTAATTTGATCGTAATTAAGGTCATACTCGGCCAAAATTGGCATAGTATCATTGGTAGAATCATGTAATTCGTTAAAACGTTCGTCATCTACTGGTTTTAGGAGGTCTTTAATACCGGAGGTTAGAGATTCTAATGTTACATCTTGTAACCTCTTCCTGGCATATCTAGGATCTGTATAACCTTCTTCACCTAATATTCTAGAAACATAAACAAGTTCATCATCTTCCCAACCACGTATTTTAAGATCACGTCTAATTTGACTAGAGATTTTGGTCTTATCCAAGTGATTCTAACCTCTTTGCTGCTTCTATGATTTTGTCTTTACTGGTTCTTTGACCTTTAGTTGCATCGTCTAAGATCTTGTTGTATTCAGAATCGTTAATATCTGTTAAATTATTGTCTTCTTGAATTTGAGACATTGAAGAATTTGAGTCTTCATGATTATATAGAGGTAAAGAGGGTAAAATGTCACAGACTACCTCTTTGTATGTCTCTCGCGAGATAAAAAATCATACCTTCGTACCCTTTATATACTGGGTTTTAACTAGTATATAAATTTATCTATTTTGAGTTTTCTTTCCACCAGAGATAATTTTCATGATGTTCTTCTATATATGGTTCGGCGCAACTATAATGAGCAAAAATAGATTTATCTGTTTGTGTAAATACAATAAAAGAGTCGTTTATACGATTAATATATTTGTGACAGTAATTACAACTAGTCATTTACTTTCTAAATCTCCATATTCCAAGCATTACAACAGACATATAAGCAAGAAAGTAAAATGTTTCAATACCTGTCATTTACTTTTTCTCCTCTTCTATTTTTAAAAGACCAAAACCTTCATGATTCTTTACTCTACAAGGACAATCTATTTTTGTGCTAAAAAATTTCTGATGTTTAAACTGATCAATTCTAATATCATGGCATTGTTTATGATTGCCTTTCTCACATTCTGAACATACTATTTTCACTAGCATTTACTTTTTATCCTCTCCTTTTATGATAGTTCCATCATCTAAAACAAATTCCCATGAAACCGTTTTACCATCTGATACTAATACAATTGGTTCCCATGAATAGCGACTTCTCTCTCTTAGATGATTATTCCATTCTATACGAAATGATTTAACTTTCATTTACTTATTATCCTCTCTATTCTTGTTATGACATTCTAAACAGTATGTACTATAATCATAATATTGGTTGGTTTCTTTACCACATTTAGAACATATCATTTACTTTTTATCCTCTATTTCCATTCCTGATTTCTCGCTTTCAAACATTTACAGCATACTTGAATCATTTTAAACTCTGGTAAACCATCATGAAATAAATCCAAACTGTGCCAACAATGTCTGATACATGAGCGAAGCGAATTAGGCAAGGTCATTTACTTTTTATCCTCTTTTTTAACTCCAAATATTCTTTTACTGTCACAGGTGGATAACGCTGTTTTAATATTTTGTGTTCATACCACGATGTATTAGGGTATCCAAATTCTATATAGAATAAATGCTTTTCATCATAACTTAAATCTGCAAATTTCATCTACTTTTATCATCTGGATCCACTATTGGTCTAGTTGTATCATCTCTATGACAATAAATACAAAACTCTGCTATATTGCCTATAAGTGGTTGCATTTCTTTACCGCAATCAGGACACTTCATTTTCTTCTTTGACGAAAACACCAGATAAATCTAGTTGGTTTTTGATATTCTCTTTTGCTTGTTCAGGAAATGACATATTATAATCACCGTGTTCGGGTTCAACACTGTCTATCAACTTGTAAATCTCTTTCTTATCCATTGGTTTATCGTCACTGTGATATATTCGTTGTTCCGGGTATTTGTGACCGTTTTCATTCTTTGCGCTAACGTCATTGAAGTGTCTTTCTAATAATTTAAGTTGTTTCTTTGCTTCTTTCTTGTCTTTTAATGTACTACCGTTTAGAATTATACCTAATTTTTCTTCCATTAGTTTTTCTATGTCTGGAATAGTATGTGTGTTTTTCAAGTCTTTACTTCGGTTTGATTTACTAATAGAACTTTTCATTTTACCATTCATCTAATCTATGCGTTGATGGGTCTAATAAACGTTCCGACTTCTCTTTAAAGAATTGTTTCATTAGTTTATCCTCACAATCAAATCTAGGATCTTTATGATGTGTTAACATTACTGGTAAGTCTTCGAATCGGCCGCAAAAATCACATTTGAATCTTGGACCAGAATATCTTCTTATTGTACGATATTCATCTAATACATATTCATTGATCTCTGTCTTGTTTACAAATGTTCCTTGACCTTTCTTCATACATCTATGAACTGTGTCATTCTTCTCATACGCATATCTTACACGTTTGCCTTTCTTGTTTGTTTCATAGTAAGGATCTCCTAGATAGTTGGTCCATTTTATATCAAGTCCACAAAAATTACAATGTTCAAAACATTCTGTTGATTTACATTTTGGACATTCTATCTTTGGTTTATGGAATTTCATTTACTTATTATCCTCTTTCCAATTCATTGAACCATGACCAGATTTTTCGAGATGTTTATGTGCCCAATAAAATGATTTATACTCTTTTTTACAAATCCAACAAATACCAATCATTTACTTTTATCCTCTTTTAATGTGCAACATTTACAATAAAGTCCAGTTCTAATAATTTGACCGCAATTATGACAGTATAATTTCATTTACTTTTTACCTGATACAAACTACCATAGATCATTACCGCTAATCCTGCCAAGAATATAGATGCAGGAACCCATATTATTTCATACATCTTCTTTCTCTCCTATAAGATATTATCATTTGAAAAATAAGTATTGAGAACAGAAAAACAAGATATGGTGCTATTATATATCCAATAAGATTCATTTTCTATTTTCTCTCCTTCTACTGCGTTTCATTTGTTTTATTGTTGCCAATTTAATCATCCAAACCACCATATTATATTCACTGTTGTAATTAAGAGTATTGCTGCTATTATGAATATTTTTTCAAGTATCCTTATGTTGCTTGCACCACTCACATATAGCCCATCTGGTTTTAACTCCTGGATGGTTGTTTATTGGTCTGCCACATTTGAAGCATTTATTTGCCATTTTCTTTATTCCAGTTTCTTTCTTCTACTAATACTAATGCAACTATTATTATGATTGCAGCCAATAAAACACTCTCAAAAACTATCTGAATTAGAGTCATTTTATTTGTCAGTCTCCGCTAGCACTAATGCTGCTAATCCTATTATTGACACGACTGTAACAAGAATTAGAATTAAACTTATCATTTTATTTACTTTTCTAACTCAGTTTTTACTAATGCTAAAAATCCTATTGTTACAATAACACCAAATTGGACTAAGAATATCTCGAACATCATTTTTATTTTAACCTATCCTCATTGCATGGGTAGCATTGATCATTATAAAAATAACAATAGCGCCTGCATTTTAAACATTTTCTAACATATAAATTCATGTTGGGTGTTCCTAGTGGTTCACCTTGTATTACTTGCATATGCCTATTTCGTTAAATTTAATATTAAGAATTACATATTCGACAATTTATGGAATCTAAATACCGATAACTCCAAGTATTACATTTGTTACAACGGATTATTTTAGGATAATTTGATATATTGCGGCTATTGTTGTAACTATTTACTACCTGTCTTTGCCATAAATTTCTATATTCCAAATTTCTTCTTTGTCTTTTTTATTTTTACCTTATTTGATTTATCTATGAAATACTCGCCTGTTGGTTCTGATAGTTTTATTTCTTTCCAATCTTTTGTCATTTCTTCTACTGCTTTTGGTGACATATCTAATA
>Ga0070700_100000360_pt1 | contig 23385 bp, 16 predicted proteins | sample KBSK5101metaG_FD_65456 | JGI IMG/M metagenome (GOLD analysis project Ga0070700, IMG submission 65456) | Corn, switchgrass and miscanthus rhizosphere microbial communities from Kellogg Biological Station, Michigan, USA - KBS K5-10-1 metaG | ecosystem: Host-associated > Plants > Roots >...
TTGAGCAAGCTCTGAAGGTCGAACAACGAAGTGATGTTCGGGTCAGACTGCCCGTTATCGTTACGGAACAGGCCTTCGTAGTTACCGATCAAGCTCGAGAACACGTAGGAAGCGATGAACTGGAAGTTATTCGTAAATCGCTTCGTAGCGCTGAACTCGATTGCGCGGTAAAAGCGCTGAGCGCGACCGAAACACTGAGGAGCACGACCAGTTGCCGGATCACCAGCGCAAGCCGCTTCTTCAGTGGTTCCCGTTCCGATACGGCCCGGATTGAAGATGAAGTAGGTGTCGCCATCGTCGAACGAACCGTCTTCGATGACGTTGACCATTGCACGGTAGATTCCGCGGCTTCCGAGAACGACGTCGCCGCCGATTTCATACTCGCCGCCGAACGTGAACTCACGAATGCTCTGGGGTTTCAGACCCCGATCGGCCGGAGTTGCATCAGAGCCGAGGTTAGTGGCTCCAGTGCTGACACCCGGAACGATCAATGAGCCTGCCGGTGCATTCAGTCTGTTTGCGTTGAATTGCTTGTCAGTCTGAACATCGCCACCGCCGGCGCGGACGTTAACGTCCAACGGGATCGGGGTTTCGATGAACTGTGCATAGTTAGCAAAGAGCTTGCCCTTGCCTTTACCGGTAAAGTCCCAGATAAAGCCAAAGCGCGGCGCAGCGTTATCGTCGAAGTTATTGAACTTCAGATAGGTGCTGCTGTCGTTGCCATATGCTTGCTGATAATCCCAGCGAACACCAAAGCTGAGTTGGAAGTTCCTGGCAAACTTCCAGTCGTCGCCGACATAGAAGCTTTCCACGTTGGTGTAGGTTGAACCAACGAGTTGGAAGTCGCGAACGCGAGTGGTGTTCCGGATGATGAATGGATTACCAAACGCTTGCGCAGTGGTGATGGCGGTCGGCGTTGCATTCACAGTCAGGCCGAGGGACGCCAGGGTCGCACCCGGAATAGCGAGGGCGCGGTCGACGCCTGCCTGGCTCGGGCAGGTGATCTGATTGCTGATAACCGTGCAAACCAGCCAGTTGTTGGTGATACGTGAACCGTTGGTCGCATTGGAATTACCGTTGGTATTTCGCAGTGGAGTGCCATCTGCGTTCACCGCACCTGGCGTAAATCCATAGGTAATTGCCGGACCACTGGATTTGGTGTCGATGTCGTAACGGTTGGTATTCCATTCAAAGCCCCACTTGATCGTGTGGCTGCCACCAACGATGTTCTGCATGTGCGCGTTGATTTCGTAGCGGTTGCGATCCTGGAACGTGAAAAGTCCAAAACCGGGGCCGCGTGAGAAATTGCGCTGCAAAGACCCACCCCGACCGTCAACGAAATCGATGAATCCCGTTGACGAACCGAAGAGAACGCCTGTTTGCACCGGCGTGAGAACTGTACTGCCTTTCAGCACGGCGAAGGTATCGAGAATATTCGAAGCATCAACTGCTCGGGGAATCGTGTTGGATCTCTGGAAGTGCAGACCGCCAGAGATTTCCGCGATGAAGGTGTTCGTGATTGTTGAGTTCAGACGGAACGCGTAGTTGTGTCCGCCCGTTTCTTGACGTCCTTCGAAGGCTGTGATGTCGTCACCAAAACCATTGACGTTCGTCAGAGCCAGAGTCGCCAGAAAGCCATCGACCTTTGTGAAATCGCCGAAGGTCGAGGCCGTGAAAGTGTTGCGATGATTGAGTGCCCAGGTAAGCTTGCCGGCGTAGAACGGGATGGTTACATCGTTCTCGACAGGCGTGTGGAACGTCTGGGTCAGATAGTAGTTCTTGCGTTTCTGTGGGTTGAAAGCTCCAAAGAACCAGAGCTTGTCTTTCACAATGGGTCCGCCGATGTCACCGCCGAGGTCGACTTCTGAGAAGCCATTGGCGGCCGAACCAGTGAATGGGAAGTTCTTCACTTCGCGGACCAGGCCCTTGCTTGTGCCGTAACCGAAGACGTCACCGTGGAACTCGTTGCCACCGCTCTTGGTGATAACGTTGAAAATACCGCCGGTTGATCTTCCGTATTCCGGACCATAAGCACCGGTCTTGATTTCAACTTCCTGAACAAACTCGAACGGCAGGTTCGCACCCGATCCACCAAAAGCCGGGTCGGTTGTGTTCACACCGTCGAGAATGTAGTTGTTTTCAGGACCAGAAGCACCAGCCACCGACGGGTCGCGATCGCGGCCGGTCGCGTCACGCAAACCTGAACGCGTTACAGTAGGAGCGATCGTGTAGAGACCCTGCACAGTACGCTGGGTGGGGAAATTTGAAAACTGATCGGACGAAACGTTCGACCCGGTGGTCGTGCCGCTCACGTCGACAGCCGCGCCGGCAGTGTCAGTAATCGTCACACTGGCCTGAGCGCCTGCTGGCTGGAGTTGAATCTCAACTGCTGAAGTGCGGGAAAGATTAACTTCAACTTCAGATCTCTCAAACTTGGCAAATCCCTTTTCGGCTTCAACTACGACTGAATATTTTCCCGGTGGTAAGTTCAGGATTCTATAACGACCACCGTCATCCGTGGTTGCCGTCTGGGCCGAAATCAGATTCGGGCTCGTCACTTTTACAGCGATCCCAGGAACGGCAGCACCGGTTGAATCGGTGACCGAGCCTTCAATTGACCCTGTCGTCGACGACTGCGCAAACACGCTGCCAGCAAACAGCGCGAAGCAGGCCAGCAATGCCGACAAGGCACAAAACTTAAAGACATTCTTCATTTTCTGCTTTCCTTTCTTGAACTAGACAAAGATGCTGCCCCCTCCTGTGTAAAATGACCCTTTTTGTTGTGGCAGCATCAAAAGAATTCCAAAATACGAGCGCTAAGGAGAGGCTCGTCCGCCGGGTTTTGGCAATTGTCATGCCCACCTGAGGGTTTGGACGATTTTCTAAGTATTCGTAGAGTTAATTGGCCCTCGGCGGAACCCACCAGGCGGCTCAAATCCAAAAAAATGGGAAAATCCAGAAATTTCAACCATCTGCGGAGCGCTGCGTATCTCCAGGATCTCTGCGATTAAAGGTGATTTTCAACGCAGAGATCGCAGAGATACGCAGAGGCCGCAGAGAAAGACTTCTGTTAAGATTCGCTCAATGCCTGAACGCATCTACCGCGATCCAGTTCACAACATCATTCGGCTGCAAACAGATTCGGATGAAGGCGAGTTGATGATGCGCTTGATCGATGCAGCGGAGTTTCAAAGATTGCGTCGCATCAAACAACTCGGTCTTGGTCTATACACTTATCAAGGCGCCGAGCATTCTCGCTTCACTCACTCGCTTGGCGCTTTTCATTTAATGACACGCGTGCTCGATCGTTTGGGTGAAACGTATGCGATCGATCCGGAAGATCGAATCGCAGCACGTGCCGCTGCACTGCTGCACGACGTGGGCCATGGCTCGTTCTCACACGTGATGGAAAAAGTGCTCAACTTTCATCACGAACGTTGGACCGTACAAGTCATTCTCGATGAAGGTTCTGAGATTGGAGAGTTACTACGATCTCACTCGGACGACTTGCCCGCGAAAGTCGCTTCGATCATTGAAGGAACGTTTCAGCCGTCGGCACTGGCCCAACTCGTGTCGTCCCAACTCGACGTTGATCGAATGGATTACCTGTTGCGCGACTCGTTAATGACCGGAGCGAAGTACGGCATCTACGATCTCGAGTGGATCATCAATGCACTCGCGATCGACGAAGCCGCGGATCGCGTGTACGTGCAAGCACGCGGAATCTACGCGGTCGAAGAATATTTGCAAGCGCGCTATTACATGTTTCGGCAAGTTTACTTTCATCGCACGCTGCGATCTGCCGAAGCGATCCTGCGGTCGATCATTCGTCGCGCATTGCATCTGTTAGACAACGATCAGGAAGTTTGGCATGCGGCCGGTACTGCGTTCGAAAAGATATTGCGGCGACAGACATTGACGATCAGTGATCACATGCAGATCGACGATTCGGATTTCATCTTTCACGTCAAGCAGTGGCAAAGCTCGATCGATCCGATTCTGCGAGATCTGAGTCGCCGGTTCATCTCGCGCCGTCTGTTCAAAGCGATCGATGTTGATATGCCGCAGGACCAGCAGGCTGAGTTTCTCGCCGGTGCGCGACAGCAGGTCGACCGCGCCGGATTCGATCCCGAGTACTACTTCATCGAAGACCGGGCGAGCGATGTTCCTTACTACAGTTATTACCACACTGCGAAATCGGAACCGAAGAGTCATATCTACGTGGAGAGTGGTTATGCATCGCCGGAGATCCGAGAGATCAGCGAAGTGAGCAATGTGGTAAAGGGACTACAACACGCGTATGAATTGCACCGCATCTGTTTTCCGCCGGAAGTAAAGACTGAAGTTTACGAACTCTATCATCGTGGTAGTCTCAAAGAGGCACACAGCGCATAACGCCGAAGGCGTTCGCTAATTGCAGCCCAGGGTTGGCGTAGCGACAACCCTGGGATCGAAAAACATAAAAACTACGACAAACGCTGAAAGCGTTAATAATGTGCGGCACAAACCCTTTCAGGGTGGAAAAGACTTTACGCTGCGATTTACCCAGGGTTGTCGCAAGCTCCAACCCTGGGCTGAAATTAGCGAACGCCTTCGGCGTTGTTTGTTTCACCATAGCAGCGATACTAATCAACAACGCCCGAGCGCAGGCAGCACAACTTCCGGTCGTCAGCGTGCTGGACTTTGGTTCACAGCCAATCGCGCAACAGGCGGCGGAGATGCTTCGCACACGACTTCGCGCGAGCGGCGCGGTGCAAGTTGCTGATGCTGATCTGAGTCGCAGCGCGGCAAAAGGGATCGGTTATTCGGGGTCGCTTAATCTCACCGTGAGCGAGGCGCATGATCTTGGCGCGGCATTAGCGACTCAGTTTTATATTATTGGAGACGCGCAGACACTGCGGCGCTCGTCGTTCGAGAAGCCCGTTTATTTTGAATCGTACTGTTCCATCTTCCTGGTTAGCACGCGTACCGGTAACCTGCTTTTCTGGGATCGGCCAAGCTTTGAAAACAACGAGGCAACCAGAACGGAAGCCGCGTTGTCTCAACATCTCACAGGCGCTTTTACAAACCGCTTGATCGCAGTCATCAAGAAGGCTCAGGAAGAGGAAAGAATCCAACGAACGGTACTGAATACACCTGTTGACGCGGTAATCGAAGAAGCGCCGGAAGACGAAAAAGCTGCCGCAACTCAGGGGATACGATTACCACGTCCTTACCGGCGCCTGCGACCCGACTATCCCGACACCGCGGCGCGAGCCGAAGCCGAAGCGACGGTTGATGTGGCCGTCGACGTTGGAGCTGACGGCGAAGTAGGTGAGATACAAATTGTTCGTTGGGCCGGCTTCGGGCTCGATGAAGCGACCGTGGCGACAGTTCGTCAGTTGCACTTCTTCCCGGCGATGAAGAACTCGGCGCCGATACCAATGCGCGTGTTACTGCGCTACAACTTTCGCAAACCACCGAGGTAACATGGGAAGAAAAGCCATCCTTGTTCTAGTTCTTCTATCTGCGCTTTGGACCATCAGCGCAAATGAACAAGTCAGAACCATCAAGGGGAATGAGCAGTTCAGAATAGAACAAGTCAGGAAGAGGGGCTTGCCCCCGCTCACTGAATCCCCTGATCAGCGGGGGCAAGCCCCTCTTCCTGACTTGTTCTATTCTGAGTTGTCCTATTTCACGGATGACTCCTCACTTGTTTCCACTGCGACACCCGAAGGTCGACTGATTGTTTTCGACGACGCCTGGGAAACAATTCAGGAGCGTTATTACGATCGCGCGTTCCACGGCGTCGACTGGCAGGGTAAGCGAAATACATTCCGCGCTGCCGCCGGTCGCGCTGCGAACAGTCAAGAGTTTTACGAACTGCTGCGACAGATGATCGCCTCGCTACGCGACGCGCACACGCGCGTCTACTCACCCGATGAAAAGTTTGACTGGTGGAGTCCGCGTTTCGTTACCGTTGGTTTGACTGTTCGCGAAGTTCAGGGCGTGCCGACAGTCCTGCATATTGAATCCGGTTCTGCTGCGTCGCGAACCGACATCAAACCCGGCGACGTGATCGTCAGTGTCGACAACGTTCCCGTGGCCGACTTTTTGGCGCAACGAATGCGAGCGAACGGATTGACGAACGACGGCACCACTCGCTTTCGCGCAATCGCCACACTTTTCGAAGGTCCGGCAGGCACCGAGGTGAAGATCGGATGGTCCACACGTAACGGAAAACAGAAGTCGGCAGTGTTGCCGCGTTACTGGAGCCAACGTCAGTTAGGGTTCAATAACCAGCGCAAAGGAAAGATCGCGGTGCTACGACTCGACGCCTTCACACAAAGCGTCGCGCTCGACTTTTCGAAAACGTTGCCGGCTGTTCTCGAAGGCGCTGACGGCATCATTCTCGATCTGCGCGGAAACGGCGGCGGTGACGCGGAAGCAATGGCGGACGTGGCGTCGCTGTTTATGGATGAGGGCACGAACCTCGGAAAGTTTGCCGATCGCTCGGGAGCTTCGTTTGAACTGCAAACTTTTTCCAAGCGTCTCTGGCGTATTCCCAACTTATTACCAACTAAACTCCCGCTCGTTGTTCTCACCAGTGAAAACACCTCGAGCGCTGCCGAGATCCTTGTAGCGGCGTTGCAAAGCCACCGTCGCGCGCAAGTGATCGGCACAGACACGTGTGGTTGCGTGCTCGCGATTCGCAACAGACACGCCCTGCCGGATGGCGGCGTATTGGACGTCAGTGAGTTTGACTATCGCACTGCCGCGGGTGTGCGACTCGAAGGCGCCGGCGTCAAACCTGACAAAGTAATGCCGCCGACGCGAGAAGATGTTTACTCACGTCGCGATCCGGCGTTCGAGCTCGCCACCAGGATCCTCAGCGAAAAAAGCAGTTGACCTGTTATTATTCGGGTGAATGCTCTACCTGTCGCAAGTCTTAGGTCGGCCGATACGCGACCTCGAAGGTGAACGTGTCGCCACTGTAAAGGACGTCATCGTGCGTCTCGGCGCTGACGATCATCCGCCGGTGGCAGGCATTGTCGCGCGCTATCGACGTCGTGATTTCTTCCTGTCGCGCTGGCGCATCACCGAGTTGAACCAACATGGCGTGCGCCTGAACTCCGACATTCTCGACCTGCGCCCGTTCGTGCGCCGCGAGAGTGAAGTGCTGCTTGCGCGCGACGTGCTCGATAAGCAACTGATCGACGTCGACGGCAAACGCGTGGTGCGTGTGAATGACGTTCAGATCATCGAAGCCGCCGGCGATTGGCGTGTGACCGGCGCTGACGTGAGTTTGCAGGGGTTGTGGCGACGACTCGCTCCCGCCGGTTTTGCAGGAACAAAGAGAACCGTCGAAGTGCTCGACTGGGCCGACGTCGGTTATCTCGCCACTGACGCGGCCACGGTGCAGTTGAAGTCTTCGAGCGATAAGCTAGCGCGTCTGCATCCGGTCGAGATTGCGCGACTCGCGGAAGCACTCTCCTATCATCACGGCTCGGAAGTGGTCGAGTCGCTCGACGACGAAACCGCCGCCGAAACACTCGAAGAGATGCCCGCCGAACGACAGGCGAAGATACTCGGTGACATGGACCAGGAACGCGCTGCCGACATCCTCGAATGGATGTCGCCTGACGAAGCTGCTGACGTGCTCGGCGATCTGCCCGAAGAGAAAGCGGAAGAGTTGCTCGGCTTGATGGAACACGACGAGCAAGCGGACGTCGCCGAGTTGCTTCCTTATGAAGACGACACTGCGGGCGGCTTGATGACGACGGAATTTGTCACGCTGCCACGCGCGCTGACGGTCGGCGAAGCACTCGCGCGATTGCGCGAGATGGCGGAAACGCCAAACATGATCTATTACCTCTATGTCGTCGAAGAGGAGCACTCATGGAAGCTTGTGGGCGTGATTGCGTTGCGTAGTTTGATACTGTCTGATCCGTCGGCGCCGCTCGCGGAAGTGATGCGAACGGAGTTTCAACTAGCCGAGCCTGGTGAACCGGCGCAGGAAGTGGCGCAGCGAATGGCTGAATACAATCTGCTCGCGCTTCCCGTGGTTGATGAGACAGGCGATATACTCGGCATCATCACGGTCGACGACGCGATGGAGATTCTTTTACCGAAAGACTGGCGCCTACGTTTGCCACGACTTTTTGGATGAGCCACCAAAAGGCGCAAAAAAGTAGTAGCCTTAATGAGCCTGATTTAGGTTTTATGTTTTGTGCTTTATGTGCCTTTTTGTGACTTATGAAGGATGACCCTCCAAATGGCGGAACAGCGAGCAGCAGTTCGAGCTGCCGGACGACGTTTAATGCGTCGCGGCGCTCAGGGCGTGCGCCAAACGGTCGCGCGCCGCAGACGCCTGCTCGCCTATATCGCGATCCTCGGCCCGGGAATGATCACCGCCAACGCCGGTAACGACGCCGGCGGCATCGCGACATTCGCCTCCGTAGGCGCAGACTTCGGTTACTCACTCCTCTGGATCCTCATTCCAATCACGATCAGTCTCGGTATTGTTCAGGAGATGTGCGCTCGCATGGGCGCAGTCACGGGCAAAGGTCTCGCCGATCTGATCCGCGAACGTTTCGGCGTGCGTTGGACCGCCTTGATCATGCTCGCGTTGCTGGTTGCAAATGCAGGCGTGACAGTGTCGGAATTTGTCGGCATCGCCGCCGCCAGCGAGCTTTTCGGCGTCCCGCATTATTTGTCGGTGCCACTGGCGGCGATCATGATCTGGTTCCTGATTGTGAAGGGTTCTTATAAACGAGTCGAGCGAGTGTTTCTGTTGATGTCACTCGTCTTTCTCGGTTATGTCATTTCGGCGTTTCTTTCGCGGCCCGATTGGGGTGCAGTCGCGGTTGGGTTGATCCGACCTCAGTTCAAACTCGAGCATGCGTTCCTGTTCACGTTTGTCGCGGTGATTGGTACGACCATCTCGCCGTACATGCAGGTGTACGTGCAATCATCAGTAGTCGATAAAGGCGTTACGCCGGAAAACTACAGCAGGACAAAAGCGGACGTATGGGTCGGAACAATCTTCGCGATCCTGATCGTCTTCTTCATCATCGTCTCCACCGCGGCCACACTCCATAAAGCAGGCATTCAAATATCAAGCGCAGAAGACGCCGCTCGCGCGTTACGTCCTCTCGCGGGAAGATATGCGCAAACTCTGTTTGGTTTCGGACTCTTTGGCGCCTCGATGCTGGCGGCCGGAGTTTTGCCGTTGGCCACAGCCTACTCGATCAGCGAAGCACTCGGATTTGAGAAAGGCGTCTCGAGAAGCTTTCGAGAAGCACCGATTTTCCTCGGCACGTTCACGTTTCTGGTCGCGGTCGGAGCTTTCATTGCAATCGTGCCGAACCTGCCGCTGTTTCGCGTGTTGCTGGTCACACAGGTAATCAACGGGCTTTTACTGCCGTTTATTTTATTCGCTGTGTTGCGGCTGGTGAATAATCGCGAACTAATGGGACGCTACGTTAATGGCCCACTCTATAATATTGCCGCCTGGCTTACGGCAATCCTCGTAACTATTGTTTCCCTGCTCTTCATACTGATCTCGCTCTTTCCCGGCATAATTGGCCACGCATGATACAGATTTGTGATAAAAGGATGGGTCTGTGGCCGTGACTCGTCCCCGTTTCACCAACCGGATCGTTCTCTTCCTGGTTGCGTCAGCAATAGCCTTGCTGGCCACGTACCTGTTCTGGTCTTTTGCTGCCGACGTTAAAACGCTGCTCGAACACCGGATGGGCGCCAGCCCCTCGCCCTCGGCAGATACGATCATCAGCGCCATTAAGCTGTTTTTGATAGGTATCGTCGGCTACCTGTTCGTTCGCGCTCTTAATTCAATTTTCTTCGGGCTCGCGTTTTGGTTTAAACGAATCGACGCGCCGACGCTCATTCGCAACATCTTCACGATCGTCGCGTTCACGATCCTGTTTTTGATCGCGTTTACGTTTCTGTTTCCTGACGTAAACCTCGGCGCACTCTTCACCACTTCCGCGATCTTCGGTGTCATTCTCGGTCTCGCACTTCAGGACACCCTCGGAAACTTTTTCGCGGGTATCTCTTTACAGGCGGATCGCCCATTTCAGGTGGGCGACGTCATCACAGTGGGCGCGCAACGTCACACGGGCGTGGTCGAGGAGATCAGTTGGCGCGCGATCAAGATTCGCACTTTTTCGAATCACGTCGTTCTGATTGCCAATAGTAACGCCGCGAAGGAGCCGATTGAGGTTTGCCCGCGTGACAACCTCAACGCGCGGATCGTCTTCTTCAACACGCTTTATACAGACTCGCCTGCAAAAACTATCCACGTCGTGCGTGAGGCCGTGCGTGAGGCCGACAACGTTTCTGATAAGGTCACGCCAATCGTCAGGATCCGAGATCTCGGTGACAACGGCGTCGATTATGAAGTGAAGTACTGGCTTCAGGACTACGCGAAGTACAACGACACCGATGCCCTTGTCCGGCAACGAATCTGGTATGCCTTCCGTCGTGCCGGATTGAACTTCGCTTTCCCGACGCGAACGCTTTATGTCGAGCGACGGTCCGGCGGGGAAGTACGTGATGGTGACGGTAGCGCGATTGCCGAACGACTCTCGGCTGTCGATATTTTTGCCCCCCTCTCCGCTGACGAAACGACGATGTTGGCCCAGGCGGCGGTGAGACACGTCTTTGCGCCGGGCGAAACTGTCATACGTGCGGGTGAGCCCGGGTCGTCGATGTTCGTCGTTCACAAGGGCCGGGTTCGGGTCCAGGTTAACGAAAACGGTCGCCCGAGAACGGTGGCCACTCTTAACGAAGGCGACTTTTTCGGCGAGATGGCGCTCTTTACCGGCGAGCCTCGAACAGCTAACGTCCTGGCACTCGAGGAGACTGAGGTGCTGGAGATTGGTCACGCCGCGATGAAAAGAGTCTTCGACACTAACCCCGACCTGGTTGAATCTCTCAGCTTTATCATGGGCGAACGGCGCCAGGGCCTAGCTTCCCTAACCGACTCCGACGCCACCGACCAACACACCTCCGCCGGCATCCTGTCCTCTATTAAGAGATTCTTCGGCCTTTAAGAGTCCACTCTGCGATCTCTGCGTATCTCCGCGATCTCTGCGTTTGAAAGCGCCCTTTTGACGCAGAGGACGCAGAGGTCCGCAAAGATTCGCAGAGAATCAGGCCATTTCCGCATAGAATACAGGACTTGACAGTCGGACACTCAACTATTATTATTACGGCACGCTCAGCTAGGAAGGACTGAGCAATAAAAGCAATCAAAGAGATTTAGGAGGAAAGACCCATGACTATTGTTCGCTACGACCCATTCCGCGACCTGCGAACCTTGCAAGAGGAAGTAAATCGTTTGTTCTCGACCAATCTTAGCCGTGCCTTCGACGACGAAGGCATTGCCCGTGGCGCCTGGGCGCCCAGCGTCGATATATATGAGAACAAGGATCACATCGTGCTTGAAGCCGAGCTCCCTGGAATGAAACAGGAAGACTTCGATCTCTCAATCGAGAACAATGTCATCACCCTCCGCGGCGAGCGAAAGTTTGAAAAGACGGACGAGACGGATAACTACCATCGCGTGGAGCGCTCGTATGGCGCCTTCACACGTTCTTTCACTCTGCCGCAGACCGTTTCCGCAGAGGGAGCAAGCGCTGAATACAACAACGGCGTGTTGCGCGTGATGTTGCCGAAGAAAGAGGAGACCAAGTCCCGTCGCATCCAGGTGACTGGAACCAGTGGCGGTGCTCAGCAGAAGACAATTGACACTACAGCCGAGTCCGGAAAAGCGAAAGAAGCCACCAGCGGGCGTTAATTCTTAGCTGGATCGGTAAAACGCGGGCGGGCTCGTTCGTGGATACGAGCCCGTTCGATTCTTTTAGTTAGGTACTATGCGTTTAGATAAGTTTACTCTACGGGGACAGGAAGCAATTCAATCGGCAATCGAACTGGCCGAACGAAACCAGCACCAACAGGTCGAGCCGGAGCATTTGCTCGTTGCGATGCTCGAACAGCCTGAAGGTATTGTCAGACCAATTCTCGGCAAACTCGGCGCCAACGTTGCCGTCGTGCTCAACGATACGCAGGCAGCGGTCGCTCGTTTTCCGCGCGTGCAGGGCGGGCAACAGTATTTCAGTTCGCGTTTGAGCCAGATGTTTACCGCCGCGCAGAAGCAGGCGGATCAAATGCAGGACGAGTTTATCTCGACCGAGCATCTGCTGCTGGCGATTGTTGACGAGAAAGACGGCGACGCCGGCAAGATCATGCGCCAGCACGGCGTGGTGAAGGAAGATCTGTTCAAGGTAATCGAGCAGATGCGCGGCGGTTCACGCATCACCGATCAGAACGCGGAACAGAACTACCAGGCACTTTCAAAATACGCGCGCGATCTGACGGAACAGGCGCGTAAAGGAAAGCTCGATCCCGTCATCGGGCGCGACGATGAGATACGTCGCACGATTCAAGTCCTTTCCAGAAGAACAAAAAACAATCCGGTTTTGATTGGCGAACCCGGCGTCGGTAAGACTGCGATCGTCGAAGGACTCGCGCAAAGGATCGTTTCCGGCGATGTGCCTGAGACTTTGCGTAACAAACGACTGGTTGGACTCGATCTCGGTTCGATGCTCGCGGGCGCGAAGTATCGCGGTGAATTCGAAGATCGACTCAAAGCGGTTCTCAAAGAGATCGAAAGCGCCCAGGGACAGATCGTTTTGTTCATCGATGAGCTGCACACACTCGTCGGCGCAGGGGCTGCCGAAGGCGCGATCGACGCTTCGAACATGTTGAAGCCGGCGCTGGCTCGTGGTGAGCTCAGATGTGTGGGCGCTACGACTCTCGCCGAATACCAGAAGCACATCGAGAAAGATGCGGCACTCGAACGCCGGTTCCAACAGGTCTACGTCGGCGAACCGACGGTCGAAGATACGATCGCGATCCTGCGTGGTTTAAAAGAACGTTACGAGGTCCATCACGGTGTGCGTATCAAAGACTCCGCGATCGTAGCGGCAGCGACACTCTCGAATCGTTACATCACGGATCGGTTTCTGCCTGACAAAGCAATCGATCTAATAGACGAAGCAGCCTCGCGACTCCGCATCGAGATCGACTCACTACCTCAGGAGATCGATCAACTCGAACGCGAGATCATCCAGCTCGAGATCGAACGCCAGGCACTGCAACGCGAGGAAGACGAGAAGTCGAAGGCGCGCTTAAAAGAGATCGAGCAACGGATTGCTGACTTACAAGAAAAATCCTCGGGTATGAAGGCGAAATGGCAGTCTGAAAAAGAAGCCATCGATCATATTCGGAGCGCGAAAGCCGAACTCGAGCAGCTACGTTTTCAGTTGGACCAGGCTCGTAACGCCGGTGAACTGGGACGCGCGTCTGAGCTTCAGTATGGGAAGATTCCGGAGCTCGAACGCAAGCTCAAAGTCGAGCAGGACAAGCTCTCGAACTTCCAACAAGACGGCGTGATGTTGAAAGAGGAAGTCGACGAAGAAGACGTCGCCGAAGTTGTCGCCAAGTGGACCGGTATTCCGGTTTCGCGAATGCTCGAAGGCGAGATGCAGAAACTGGTAACGATGGAAACCCGGCTGGGCGACCGTGTAATCGGTCAGGAAGAAGCACTCGCCGCAGTTTCAAACGCTGTCCGGCGTGCTCGGGCAGGTTTGCAGGATCCGAATCGCCCGATCGGCTCGTTTATCTTTCTTGGTCCAACCGGTGTTGGTAAAACTGAGACTGCACGCGCCCTAGCGGAGTTTCTGTTTGACGACGAACGCGCGATGATTCGTCTCGACATGTCGGAGTACATGGAGAAGCACGCCGTCGCGCGCATGATCGGCGCGCCTCCGGGATACGTTGGGTACGACGAAGGCGGTCAGCTCACGGAAGCTGTGCGCCGCCGGCCTTATTCAGTCGTCCTGTTTGACGAGATCGAAAAGGCGCACCCGGATGTTTTCAACGTGCTGCTGCAGATTCTGGATGATGGACGGCTCACGGATTCCAAAGGCCGGACAGTCGATTTCAAGAACACTGTTCTGATCATGACTTCAAACCTCGGCTCGCGTGAGATCCAGGCAGCAGAGGGCGACGAGAAACAGGTTCGCGAAGCGGTGATTCAGGAGCTACGGCTACATTTCAAACCGGAGTTTCTGAATCGCATCGACGACATCGTGGTCTTCCACCAGCTCTCGCAGGAGCAGATTGGCAAGATCATCGACGTGCAACTCGAACGTTTGAAGTCGATGCTGGCCGAGCGCAACGTGACGCTGGTGCTGGAGCCTTCCGCGCGCGAGCTCTTGATGCGCGAAGGTTACGATCCTACTTACGGTGCGCGACCACTCAAGCGTGCAATTCAGTCGCTGATTCAAAATCCGCTGGCAGTAAAACTGCTCCAGGGCGACATTGTGCCGGGACAAACCGTGCGCGTGTCGGCGAGCGGCGACACGATGGAATTCAAGACTGATGCGGCCTACGCGACCGCGTAATTGGAGAACAAGCATGTCACAACAATGGAATCCTTTGCAGGATTTGATGGTCCTCCAGGATCGCATGAACCGTCTCTTTGAAGACGCAACTCAGCGACGCAGTGAGTCTGGCAGAGGAGATGAGTTTGAGCGCGCCGACTGGACCCCTGCCGCGGACATCTACGAAACTGATTCAGCTTACTTGATCGCGCTCGACCTGCCCGGGATCGATCGCGAGGCACTCGAGATCGACATCGATGATGGTCGCCTGATCGTCAAAGGAACACGCGCGATTGCCGAGTCGAAGCAACATCGCACTGAACGACCGAGAGGAAAATTCCTGCGCACGTTCAGTGTTCCGGGATCGGTCGATCAAGCGAAGATCGGTGCTGAGTACAAAGACGGCGTGTTGCAGATTCGCTTGCCGAAACGCACTGAGCAAAAGCCGAAGAGAATCGACATCAAGATCGGGTAACACAGATAACACGGATTGGTTTACGGATATGGATAAAGAAGCGAACGAACTGAGGGTGACGGATCGACGCCGTGTTTACCTCGATGACGAGGGCAATGAACGCGTAAATGCCGAAGGCGAGCAGCCAAATCTCAAACCGAGTTACGTTGAAGAACTCGAGACACGCACAAAAGCCGCCGAGCGACAGGTGCAGGAAGTACAATCGCGTTTCGATCAGTTGCGCCAGCAACTGCAACGCGAGACTGATGAAACGCGACAACGCCTTAATCGTTCAGCCGATGAACGGGCCACAGCGGAGAAGGCAAAGTTCATTTCAATGTTGTTACCGGTTATGGACGATCTGAACCGGGCTGTGAACTCTGCTTCCGAAGATGCGCCGCGAGACGCAATAGTCGAAGGTATTTGCAGCATCGCCATCAGCTTCCAATCGGCGTTGACGAATGCAGGGGTTGAGCAGATCGGGTCGGTTGGCGAACCGTTCGATCCCGAGTTGCATGAAGCGGTCGACACTGAAGTGACCGGCAACGAGATGGACGGGAAGGTGATTGAGGAATATAGTCGCGGCTTCCGTATGGGAGATCGCTTGCTGCGTCCCGCGCGAGTTAAAGTCGGACGTGCTGAGCAAGCCAAAGAAGCAAACGAATAAAGCCATCCACAGATTACACAGATTGTTATAAGGAATCTGTGTAATCTGTGGATAACTAAGTGAGGAGAAACAGAGTGCCGGCAAAAGAATTGAAGTTTAGAGAAGAAGCGCGCAACGCGATGCTTCAGGGTGTTGACGTACTCGCGAATGCAGTGCGCGTAACGTTGGGACCAAAGGGTCGCAACGTCGTGCTTGGCAAGAAGTTTGGCGCACCAGTGATCACCAAAGACGGCGTGACGGTGGCCAAAGAGATCGAACTCAAGAACAAGTACGAAAACATGGGCGCGCAGATGGTTCGCGAAGTCGCCGTCAAAACCAACGACAAAGCCGGCGACGGTACCACCACCGCAACAGTTCTCGCCCAGGCAATCTTTCGTGAAGGCGTGAAGAACGTTGCCGCCGGCGCGAATCCGATGTCGTTGCAACGCGGTATTCAACTGGCCACCGAACAGGTCGTGGCCGAACTGGCGCGCATGTCGAAGAAGGTCAAGAGCAAGGATGACTTGACCAACGTCGCCACAGTTTCCGCCAACAACGATCGCCATATCGGTGAGCTGATCTCCGAAGCGATGGATAGAGTCGGGAAAGACGGCGTCGTCACGGTTGAAGAGTCGAAGACGTTACAAACCGAGCTCGACATCGTCGAGGGAATGCAATTCGATCGCGGCTACTTATCACCATATTTCGTGACGAACACGGATCGCATGGAATCGATTCTCGATGAGCCGTACGTCCTGCTTTACGAAAAGAAGATCTCTAACATGCGTGACCTGCTGCCTGTGCTCGAGCAAACAGCAGGCGCCGGACGCGCGCTGCTCATCATCGCTGAAGACATCGAAGGCGATGCGCTCGCAACCCTGGTCGTGAATCGCCTGCGCGGAACAATCAAAGTGTGCGCAGTAAAAGCACCCGCATTTGGCGATCGTCGCAAAGCGATTCTCGACGACCTCGCGATCCTGACTGGCGGAAAAGTCATCACCGAAGATCTGGGTATCAAGCTCGAAAACGTAACGATCGACGATCTCGGAACTGCAAAACGCGTGATTGTCGATAAAGAAACGACGACAATCGTTGAAGGTGGCGGCGACAGCAAAGCCGTGCAGGGACGTGTCGCGACCATTCGCGCGCAGATTGAAGAAACTACGTCTGACTACGATCGCGAAAAGCTTCAGGAGCGACTGGCGAAACTCGCAGGCGGCGTCGCGGTGGTGAAAGTCGGCGCGCCGACAGAGACCGCGATGAAAGAGATCAAGATGCGAGTCGAAGACGCTTTGAACGCGACCAAAGCCGCAGCAGAAGAAGGTGTTGTCGTCGGCGGCGGCGTGGCGCTGCTACGTGCAGCCAGGGTGCTCGACAATCATGACTCTGAAGATCCGGACGTTCGCACGGGAATAAAGATCGTGCGTCGAGCGCTGCAGGAACCGATCCGGCGCATCGCTGAAAACGCGGGCGTCGAAGGCGCGGTGGTAGTCGGTGAGATCGAACAGTTAAAGGGCAACAAAGGCTACAACGCCGTCACGGGTGAGTTTGAAGATCTGGCCGCGGCGGGCATCATCGATCCAACCAAAGTTGTACGTACGGCATTACAGAATGCGGCATCGATCGCTGGATTGCTGTTGACCACTGACGCTGCGGTAACCGACCTGCCTGAACCAAAGAAGAACTCCCCGCCTATGCCCGGAGGTGATGACTACGATTATTAGGCTCTCCGCGATCTCTGCGTACCTCTGCGATCTCTGCGTTCAAAAAGCACCTGTAAACGCAGAGATCGCAGAGGCACGCAGAGATCGCCAAGGTGGCCGCAAATTTGCATCAAAACGCGCGCCGGGATTGTTATTGCATTGAAACGCAACGGCGCTTATGCTGACAACATCCAAGTGCTGCAACTTGGATATAGACAAGTTGTTTGAAAGTTGTAAACAGATATGGTTGACCTAGGTTCATACAAAGATAAATTTGGCGATAGCGGCCAGCGCATTCTCGAACATGCGCTGGACGAATCACGCCGTCGTGACCAAAACTTCGTATCGGTGGAGCACATTCTTCAGGCTCTAACTATTGAAGAGCCTGACATGTTCAACTCCGCCATGCGCGAGCTGTCGCTCGATCCGGTTGTGGTCAAAATGGCGATTGAAAAAAGACTAACTAATAGCCGGCAGCAACACGTCGGCAAAGGATTTCGCATCGGACCTGATACGACTGACTTGTTCAAACGGGCCATGGAACGAGCCAGAACACAGGGTCGCAAAACAATTGAAGCAACTGACATCTTTGAAGCTTTGAGCAGCCATGACGGTCTGTTCGTTGACGTACTGAGAAACATGGGCGCGAGCCCTGAAGCCGTCCAGGAAAACGTACGGGCACAAGTGCAAAAACGCGAACAGGAAGAAGAACAGAATCGAAAGAAGTTTGAACTTCCGCCTTACTTAAAACACTTCGGAGTCTCACTTAACCGGCTGGCACGAGCCGATAAGATCCCGCCCACAATCGGACGAGAAAAAGAGATTCAACAAATCATCGAGATCCTCTGTCACCGCGAACGGGCCAACTCGCCGATGCTGGTTGGTGAACCGGGCGTCGGTAAGACTGCGGTTATCGAAGGACTCGCACGTCTCATCGAGCTGGAACCCGAGAAAGTTCCGTCACGTCTACGTGGGTCTCACATCGTGCAACTACAGATGGGCGGCATCGTCGCCGGCACAATGCTGCGCGGCATGTTTGAAGAACGAATCAAGGGCATCATCGACGAAGTCAAAGAACGCGATAATCTGATTCTCTTCATTGACGAAGCACACACGATCATTGGCGCCGGCGCGGCGTTGGGGACGTCTTCGGACGCGGCCAACATGTTCAAGTCGGCACTCGCTCGTGGCGAGATGCGCATCATCGGCGCAACTACTCTTTCCGAATACAAGGAGTACATCGCCGACGACGAGGCACTCGCACGTCGCTTCCGGATGGTGAAAGTTATCGAGCCGTCAATCAACGAAACCAAGGAGATCCTGCTTGGTCTTCGTCCGCGACTCGAGAAGAACTACTCCGTCAAGATCTCCGACGAAGCCATCAACACCGCGTTAGAGATGGCGCCGAAGTACATCCGCAATCTTCACCTGCCTGACAAGGCAATTGGCTGGCTCGATACCGCGGCCGTAAAGGTTGAGATTAACGAGCCGCAAAAGATGGTCGTTCGTCCGGAACACGTTATCGAAGTGATTTCGCAGGAGTCGCGTATTCCACGCGATATGATTTTCCGCGACACAAGCGACCGCTTTGCGATGACTGAAGCAATGCTCGGCCGGCGTGTTATCGGTCAGAAGGAAGCGATCAAGGCCGTCGCGCAACGCTTGCGCCTGAACAAAGGCCCGCTGAAAGAGTCGCACTACAAACCCGATGGTGTGCTGCTGTTTCTTGGTCCAACGGGCGTCGGCAAGACTGAGCTGGCCAAAGCTGTCGCTGAGTTCATGTTTGGTGACGAAGAGAAGATGGTTCGCATCGACATGTCGGAGTACAGCGATGGCACGGTGAGTATAGAGAAATTGATCGGCATGCCGCGTGGCATCGTCGGTTCGGAACGAGGCGGCATTCTCACCGAGCAATTGCGTGAGAATCCGTATACGGTGCTGCTGCTCGACGAGGTTGAGAAAGCTTCGCCTTACCTGATGAACCTTTTCCTTCAGGCTTTTGATGAAGGCTGGTTGACTGACGGGCGCGGCAAGAAGGTTTACCTTTCTGACGCGATCATCATCATGACTTCGAACCTTGGTTCGGATAACTTCAAGAAGTTTGAAAAGCCGCTGGGCTTTGGCACCAAGACGGCCGCCGACTTCCGCCAGGTTAAGAATGAAGTGTTGAAGGCTTCGGAACAACGCTTCTCGCCGGAGTTTCGCAATCGTATCGACGAGATCGTGGTGTTCTCGCCGCTGACGATGGACGAGGTGCGCCAGATCGCGAAACTGTACCTGGAAAAACTTCGCCGGCACATGGAGCGACAGGGCAAGATAGTTGAAGTCACTGAGGCGGCGGTAAACCTGCTCACCGAGAAGGGCTACAACACGGCCTACGGCGCGCGCTTCCTGAAGCGGCACATCGATGAGAAGGTTAAACTTCCGATTACTGCCTTGTGGAAGACTGCGTCCAGTTTCAAAGTTGATGTTGAAAATGGCGAAGTCGTGGTCAAACCGACAGACGGGTATAAACCCGAATTCAATTGAGTCTTATCCACAGATTACACGGATTCATCTGTGTAATCTGTGGATACAAATCCTGTTCAAATGGTCTTCTTTCTAATCCTCTCTTTATTCTTCGTTCAAACTCCTGCACCCGCGGTATCAGTCGACGAGAAGTCGCAACAGATCATCGATCGCGTCATCACAACGCTGGGTGGTCCAAAGTACCTGGGCGTCCAGACCGTTACCGGCAAGGGTTTCTTCACCAGTTTCAAAGACGGCGTCTCGCAGCTTCCGGCACGCTTTCTTGATTACATTCAGTATCCCGATAGCGAACGCACCGAGTTTTCCGGCGGTGGCATCCGCACGATTCAAACAAACACTGGCGACACTGGTTGGGTGTATGACGGAGGGCCAAAGAAGATCTCCGATCAAACTCCGGCGCAGGTTGAGGAATTCAAACGCGCGATTCGGACCAGTCTCGAATATCTGTTGCGCGGTTACTGGAAGAAAGAGGGCGGCAAGATCACGTACGTCGGGCGACGCGAGGCCGGGCTCGCGAAACGCAACGAGACGATTCGTCTGACTCTCCCTGATGGTTACTGGATCGAGTATGAGTTTGGCGCGAAGGACAATCTTCCCGCGAAGATCATTTACAAGCGCGAGCGCAAGGATCCGGATTCGGGCGATACGGTCGAGACAAATGAAGAAGATCAGTTCTTCAAGTTCATCGAGATGGATGGCGTAACGTCAGCGTGGGTGATCGATCACTACATCAACGGCAAGCAATCGAGCCGGATCAACTACGAGTCAGTGCAGTACAATCAGACTTTTCCAGCGGACCTATTCACGAAACCCGCAAATATCAAAGCTATAAAATAAGCCGCGGATGAACACAAATGAACGCGGATTTTCTTTTGAAAAATGATCCGCGTTCATTCGCGTTGATTCGCGGCTTAAATAGCTAGTCCACCATCGACCTGGATAACTTGCCCGGTTATGTAGCGAGCGTCGTCGGAGAGAAGGAACGCGGCGATGCGTGCGATCTCCTCTGGTTCGGCGAAGCGGCCGAGTGGGATCTGCTCGCGTATCTTTGTCTGGTAAGTCTCGTCAAGCTTGTCGACCATGTCCGTGGCCACCATGCCGAGCGCAAGGGCGTTGACCGTGACTTTACGGCTGGCGACTTCCTTCGCAAGCGCTTTCGTCAGACCAACCATTCCCGCCTTCGAGGCCGAATAGTTTGACTGGCCCGGCATTCCGACTTCGCCGCTGATCGACGAGATGTTGAGGATCGAACCGCCCGTGTCCTGGCGCAGCATCGTTCGCAACGCGGCCTTCGCAAAGTTCCACGCGCCCTTGAGATTCGTATCTATAACTTGATCCCAGTCGTCTTCTTTCATACGCAGGATCAGGTTGTCACGCGTGATGCCGGCGTTGTTGACGAGGAAATCTATCCGGCCAAAAGCCTCTTTGACTTGTTGGACCATCTGCGCGACAGCATCAGTGTTTGCGACGTCACATTGGACCGCCAGCGCGCGCACGCCAGACGATTCGAGTTCTGATTTCAAGCTGTCCGCGGCGTCCGCGCTCTTTGCGTAATTGAACGCGATATCAGCGCCGCGTCGCGCGAGTTCAACTGCGATAGCTCTCCCAATACCACGAGTGCCACCGGTGACGATCGCCACGCGGCCGGCAAATTGTTTTTGATCCGACATGAGCCTCTAAATAACACATAAAAGCCTTGGCCACAAAAAGGCACATAAGGCACACAAATAATAGTTGGAGCTTTTTTGTGCCTTTTGTGCCTCTTTGTGGCTGTAGGTTTGTTTTTAGTGGCACCAATCGCCTGTCTGTTGCAGACAGCGGAAGTTGTTGCCGAGTGCTGGAAAGACTGGCGTGCCGTCGCTGCGCTTCACGTCGCGAATGAAAGCATCAGGACGAATGAAGCCGTTGCGCGGATCTTCGGGAATCGGGCAGAGGACCCAACGAAAGACACCGTCGTCAACCGGTCGCGTACGTAGCTCGATGAGACCTTTCGACGCAAGGCCATCGATCTGCGAAGGACTTGTCAGGATCGCCGTGCCATCGAGGTCACGTCCGTTTGTGGCTGCGATTGGATCGAGTTCTTTGCGACCTTCAGCAGTGAAAGCTTTTGGTGTGTAGACTACCCACACTGCCAGCCACATGCCGAGCGGATCGTTCGAGAAGTACCCATCGCGTGTGTCGAAGACGTTGTCCTGACGTTTGTTCGGAAGAAATGGATCGAGAATCGAGCCGTTCGACGCTTTCGGGAAAATAAAGACGCGAAAGCGTTCGGCGGTATCAAACGAAACCTGAGCACGCGTGGTCAGTTGACCGGAGGCATTGCGTTCGAAGCTCGTTGAGTTGAGTACGCCGAAAATGTTGGCGTAAGTCAAACCACTCGAGCCGGTAGTGCCGGGAGTGGTTTCGATTGTGCGCACGTTTGCGCGGTTTGGATCTGTGTTGCTGTTGTCGACTACGAAGTCACCGGCGCGGGCCGCAGTGCCGACTCGCAAAACGATGTTCTCAGGCACGATACCGTGCGCGCGATAAGTTGCGTCACTGAAGTCGAAGGGCGAGGTGCCGAGACTGTCGCCGCCGCTTGCGGAGACACCTGCTAATGCCGTCAGTGTCAATGCGAAGGTGGCGAGCCAGAGTGTCCACTTTAAAGTTTTCCTGTTCGTTCTCATGATTGGTTGGTCTCCTTTGGTGTTTGGATAAGGGGGGCCATCATGACCGAATAGTTTTTGGCGGTATGTCAGCGCGGCGACAAAAGTAAAAAGGTTTGGAGACTGAAAGCGATCAGCAATAGGTTTGCAATTCTTTCAATCGCTTGATACGGATCCATCCGCGACCCAGTTCGATGATGCCGCGGCGTTCGAGATCGTTCAGGACGGTGGTTGTAGTTTGGCGTGCGGCGCCGATTAGGCTGGCGACGTCGTGATGCATGAGTGGGACCAGGTAATCGCTGTTTGCAGTTTCGCTTTCACAGTCGCTCGTTGAGAGTTCGTGCAGGAGTTCGCAAACGCGCGCGGAGACGGCTTTAGACGTGATGTCGGAAAGTTTCTTCTCCATTCGTCGTCGTCGATCGCCCACCAGCCGGATATAACTCAGCGCCAGCTTCGACTGCGTCGAGAGGAGATGCGTGAAGCTGCTCTTCGGAAAGATCCACATCACTATGTCGTCGAGCGCCTGGGTCATGTTACTGCGTAGTGCTTCGTCTACAAGCGCAAACTCACCAAAGATCTCGCCCGGCTGAATGATGTCGATCGCGATCTCCTTGCCCGACTCGGAAAGAACCGAGAGCTTTACTCTTCCGCGCCTCAGGATGTAGACGAAGTCGGCCCGATCTCCCGGCATATAGATAAATTCACCGCGCGCTTTGCGCAAACTGCGCGCGCACGCTGCGACGCTGTTTATCTCGTCGCGGCTAAGACCCGAGAAGATCTGCGGGCGTTGAGTATCACGTGCAGTTCCGAATAGTGTCGCGATCGAGGATGCTGCGACGTTCATATTTTATTATCCGTGAATGTGTGCGGCCATTATTGGTTCGAGGGTGTTAAGTCGCATCTGCTCTTCGATAGCAGCCATCTCGCGATCGCGATTCATACCGGCGACCGCGAG